>Ga0209269_1000494_pt1 | contig 36429 bp, 34 predicted proteins | sample MTBAKMMethaMetaG_FD_187455 | JGI IMG/M metagenome (GOLD analysis project Ga0209269, IMG submission 187455) | Enrichment culture microbial communities from Arthur Kill intertidal strait, New Jersey, USA, that are MTBE-degrading - MTBE-AKM (Arthur... | ecosystem: Environmental > Aquatic > Marine >... | reverse complement strand
GCCCTTCTGCGTTTCTTACTTTCGGAGATACAATGAGGTTCTCAAAGAAACGAATGAACGGTGATAGGGGAGGGGGCATCGAAGGACTGCCGTTGCAGTTGATGATCATGGTGCTGGTGGCCGGGCTGGGCACCGCCGTCCTGGTGGGATGGATGGGCGGGCTGTCGGCCCCGGAGGCCATAGCCTCGGTGAACGGTTCTCCGTCCGAGATACTGCTGAGCGACGGGGATGGGGATGGAACGTTCGATAACGATGACGTGGGACTGACCATCTTCGTACGGGACCAGAACGGGGACGCGGTGAGCGGCGCATCGGTGGTGCTTGACGGATGCAACGTATGCAACGCCGATGGCTCATTGGTGTACGGAACGACGGATGCGGAAGGGAAGGCGGTGTTCGAAGACCTCAGCGTATCACGCTATGGCGGGGGGATAGGCTTCATCACCGTGACCGTGGCCAAGGGTGGGATGGGAACGGACTCCTCCCTGCAGATACCGGTGATCTCCAGGTGATGCTCTGAGGAAGGATGAAAGGGGGATCGAGGGGCTGCCTCTGCGGCTCATGATCGTGGCGCTGCTGGTGTCCCTGACGCTCCCCCTCGTGATCTCGTCCATGAACGAGGCCACCTCCGGTATGACGGAAAGGAGGATGGCCGAGATCGTCGAGGACATCGCCTTGACCGTGGAACGAATGGCGGTGGCCGGTCCGGGCAACGTGCGCGTACTGGAGGTCCCGTCGGAGCTCCCATCGGGAGCGATGCTGTCCCTTGGCGGAGCGAACGGCACCGTCGACAGTTCACGGATATCATGGACGGTGGACGGCGTTGGGGGAAGCAGATACCTGGAGGGGGTGACGGTGGTGACGAAGGATGGGTCTCCCCTGACGCTAGGTCCGGGGAGCTCCCTGCGGCTCATCTGTCCGGCGAGCATCTGGGGGATGGTGGAGGCGGAACCGGCATGATGGAGCTCTTCCTCTCCAAGGTCTGGATGTTCATCGTCGGCATGGTGCTGATGGCAGTTCTGTTGCAGGGCGTGCAGTTGAGCGCCGACATGGAGCGGTCCTCGGCCCTGGACGAGGTGGCTGAAGAACTGAGGGTCTTGTTCCAAGGCATGGAGGGCGCGGGTCCCGGTCTGGAGATGACGCTGTCCATGGACGAGATGCTTCCGTCCTCGGTGACGCTCACCATCCATATGGACCATGCTGTCATCAGCGATGGAGGTGATGAGGTGGTCATAGGAACGCCTCGGGTCATGCTTAGAAGTGAAACGACCTCCCCGGGGGCGGAGGAATCGGACCATCTGTTCGTTCGTACCGATGACTCATTGCTCCTGACGACCGACGAGGAAGGAATGACGATAACTCTGCTCAGTCCGCGAACTTGTCCGCCACGAACTTGACCGTCTCGACGAACTTGCGGATATCGTCCTCGGTGTTGTACAAGTAGAACGAAGCGCGGGCGCAGCCTTCCATCCCTCTCGATGTGAAGTAGGGGTGCACGCAGTGCATTCCCGAGCGTATGAACACGCTGCCGATCTCGTCAAGTATCATTGCCACGTCGTGCGGCAGCATGCCCTTCAGATTGAAGGAGAATATGCCCCCCTTTCTAACGGGGTCCGAAGGGCCCAGCATCGACAGCTGCGGAACGTCGGAAAGCTCCTTGGTGACCATGGTGTTCAAGCGGTGCTCGTGCTCCTGGACATCTTCGATACCTATCTCATTCAGATAGCGCACCGCTGCCCCGCTACCGATTATGCCGGCATAGTTCTGCAGGCCGGCCTCGAACTTGTCAGGAATAGGCAGGATGTCCGCGGAATCGTAGCTGGTGATAGCTACACTTCCGCCTCCAGTGACCAGCGGATCGACCTGCTCCAGAACCTCCCTCTTGCCGTACAGGATCCCGGTGCCCGAGGGCCCCAGCATCTTATGCATGGACCAGGCGTACAGGTCCACGTCTAGCTTCTCCAGGTCTAGAGGGTTGTGCGGGGCGGTCTGGCATCCATCGGCCATGACCAGCGCTCCGTGGTCGTGGGCGATCTCCACCACCTCCTTCAGGTGCAGGGTGCTCCCGTCCACGTTGTTGGTCTGCACCACGCTGACCAGCTTGACACCCTTCTCCATCTCCTCCTTGAGGGGCTCCATGTCCCCCTCCTCCAGGGCGGAGAACGGGACGATGTGGCGCTTGATCCCCCTCTCCTTCGCCAGAAGCAGCCAGGGCACGTGGTTGCTGTTGTGCTCCATGTCGGTGGTGATCACCAAGTCGCCCTTCTTCAGGTGCAGGCCCTTGGCCACGGTGTTCATGGACTCGGTGGCGCTCTTGGTGAATATGATGCACTCCGGATCTTGCACGCCCACGAAGGAGGCCACGTCCTCACGGGCCTTGTCCAATCGTATGGACACCTCGGTGGCCAGACGGTGCACGCTGCGGCCGCCGCAGGCCGGGAAATCGAAGTAGTACTCGTTCATGGAATCGATCACCTGTCGAGGGCGAAGGCTCTGACAAGCGCTGTCCAGGTAGATCGGCGGCTTCTCCTGGTCCAACAGGGGGAAGTCCTTACGAACTCTTGTGACATCCATTCTGGTCGTGCTGGGAACGGATTAACATTATTTAACAACTTATACCATACTGGCTGGATGGAGAATGCGTCATGTTGACACGGCATTCCCGGCGATATCCTCGTAGTTTTTCATCGGTCAACGATCGGGTGTCCTTCTAGGAGAGGTGGACACCGTGAAAGCGATCTTAAGTTCTCTATTATGAAAAAAGCAAAGTCCGTGCACCGGTCGATCCGTAGGATCGTCCGGAAGATATCCGGTCGTCTGTAATCAATTAATAATTCATCATCTATGAGGGGTGCATGTCGCTCAAAGCGTGGATGGTCGAAATAAGAGCGCCATTCCTGTTGTTGCCGATCATACTTTCCGCCGTAGGAGGGATGCTCGCCTTTCACGATGGAGCGTTCGATCCGATCAACTTCGTCCTGTTCATGGTGATCATGGTACTGTTGCACATCACCGTGAACACCCTGAACGAATATTACGATCACAGAACCGGCATCGACTTCCACACCCGCAGGACGATGTTCAATGGCGGCACCGGGGTCCTCCAGCAGGGGCTGCTGACCCCCAGGCAGGTGTTCGGTATGGCCATCGCATGCTACCTCATATCCGCCGCGCTTAGCGGCTACCTGATATTGAAGGTAGGACTGGTCCTTCTGCCCCTCGTGGTCCTGGGGATGGTCTTCGCCCTGTTCTACACGCAGACCTTCGCTAGGAACATGCTAGGGGAGATAGCCGCCGGTCTGGGCCTGGGTGTACTTCCGGTCCTGGGCGCGTACATGGTGCATTCCCCCGAGCTTACCACGGGCTGCCTGATACTGGCGGCCGCGGCGGGGATACTGACCTTCAACCTCCTTCTGCTGAACGAGTTCCCGGACGTGGAAGCGGACCAGGATGGAGGCAGGAGGAATCTGGTGATCAGGTTGGGCACCAGGGGTGCGGCCAAGCTCTATACGGTGCTAACCATCTCGGTCTACGGCATCCTGGTGCTGTTCGTGGGTCTGGGGACCATACCCTCGCTTTCTCTCCTCGGCCTCGTGACCATCCCCTTCGCCTACAAGGCGGCGTGCATATCGTTCACCGATCCGCGGGAGATCGATCATTTCGCGCACGGGCTCAAGGCCAACGTGCAGGTGGTGCTCATCACCCAATTGCTGGTGGCCGTGGGGATAATAGCCTCCTTGATGATCTCAACATGAACGGAAGGATGACAAGGTGATCCCTATGGAAGCAAGCATGGACAAATCATCCAAAAGGATAGGACAGATGTTCGACGACATCACCCCCACCTACGACTTATTGAACCACATGCTCTCCATGTCCATCGACGTGAGGTGGAGGGAGCGGATGATCGATGAGATGGGCATCGGTGAGGGGGATGCGGTACTGGACATCGCCACCGGCACCGGGGACATGGCCGTACTGGCCCGAGAACGAACGGGGTGCTCGGTCATCGGTGTGGACCTGTCCAAGAACATGCTGGGCGTGGCGGTGGAGAAGTGGGGAAGAAGGTTCGACGGTGATGCGTACCCGGCCATGCAGGGGGACGCCCTGCACCTCCCGCTCAGGGACGGGGCCTTCGACAAGGCCATGGTGTCCTTCGGGGTCAGGAACATGATGGACATCGGAGGCTTCCTGGACGAGGTGCGACGGGTGCTGAGGCCGGGAGGAAGATTGGCCATACTCGAGTTCTCCCTGCCCAGGTACCCCCTGGTGCGACAGGTTTATCTTGCATATCTTACCAAGGTCCTGCCTTTCATAGGGGGGCTGCAGTCCGGCAACCGCTCCGCCTACCAGTATCTCAGCGCCTCCATACAGCGGTTCCCATCGCCTGAGTCCATGGAGTCACTTTTTCAGGAACGGGGGTTCACCATCATCCGTTCCATGCCCCAGTCCATGGGGATATGCCATCTGTACGTGATAGAGAAAGCCTGATGAGGCGCAGTATGCTGTCCTCTCGTGGGTCATGCGAAAAGACCGTACGCTGTCTTCGAACGTTCCGGCAAGGCTCACGGTTTCTTCTCCAAAGAGAAAAATTAGGGAGAGGTCAGGACGCCATCACGCGGTCGATGTACCTCTCCATCTCCTTAACAAGGGCGTCGGACGCCTTTCCACCGCCGAACGCCATCCGGTAGTCCATGAAGTGGCGGATCGCCTTCTTCTTGGCGTCCGCCTTCCTTCCAGGGTGCTTCTTCAGGTACTCCCGGACAGACTTCGCTAGCATTGCCTTGCCGTCCTCGGTTAACAAGTTTTGAACCCCCGTTCCTTTCTATGGAGGAGCGACGCCTTAAGCATTGCGAACGCTCTTACCGGGAAGAGGGTGAAAATTGAGCTTCCATTCACAGGTGCGCAGGCCGACCGGGGTGCAGGGAATAATGATGGCCCGTCGCATGAACAAGAACCACCGGGGGATGATGGAGTGGGCGCTGGAGCAGATGGACGTTTCCTCCGTGCACGACGTGCTCGACGTGGGATGCGGGGGCGGCGGCCCCATGTCCCAGCTGTCCTCGAAGACGCCCCAGGCCCGCTTCACCGGCCTGGACCTCTCCCGGGACATGCTGCGGATGACCTGCAAGATCAACGCCCGGGTCGAGCGCGACGGAAGGCTGCGAGCGGTACGCGGCTCCGTCACCTCGCTTCCGTTCAAGAACGCCTCCTTCGATACGGTGTTCGCGTGCGAGACCACATACTTCTGGCCGCATCTGGAGGAGAATCTCAAGGAGTGCCGCAGGGTCTTGAAGGACGACGGACGCATGTTCCTGGTGCAGGAGGCCTGGGACGCGCCTCAATGGAAGGAAAGGAACGAGTCCTGGCAGAAGGGGTTCAGGATGAGGTTCTGCAGCCTCGAGGAATACCGTACGCTGCTGCAGGACGCCGGTTTCGCCCGGGTGAACACCATCACCGAGGAGGACGAGGGCTGGTTCGTCATAGAGGCCCTCGCCCGATAGAGGGAGATTAATATTCCTGTATGGCATGCGCAAAGCGATGACTTCCCTGCAGGTGGTCCTGGCCGGAGTGGAGATGGAGAACCCTACCATGCTGGCCTCAGGAATCATGGGCGAGACCGGCGGTTCGCTACTGGCCATGGCCAAGGGCGGGGCCGGAGCGCTGGTCACCAAGTCCATAGGATCGACGCCAAGGCCGGGCCACAAGAACCCCACCCTGGTGGAGCTGGAGTACGGTTACATGAACGCCATGGGGCTCCCTAACCCCGGTATCGATGCGTTCGAGGAGGAGATGAACGTGGCCTTCAGGTCTGGCGTTCCCATAGTCGGCAGCGTCTTCGGCTCGTCGGCGGAGGAGTTCGCCATGCTCGCCCGCAGGATGCAGGATTATGGCGCTGAGGCGGTGGAGCTCAACCTGAGCTGTCCGCACGCCAAGGGCTACGGCATGGAGATGGGCGTGGACCCGGATGTCGTGGCCAACATCATCAAGGAGGTCAAGGGCGCGGTATGCATCCCGGTGTTCGCCAAGCTGACCCCCAACACCCACCAGCTCATCGAGGTGGCCCACGCGGCGGAGGAGGCCGGCGTGGACGCCATCGTGGCCATAAACACCCTGAAGGCCATGAAGATCGACGTGGACATGAGGCGACCGGTGCTATCAAACCGCTACGGGGGACTGTCCGGCCCGGCGGTGCGCGGCGTGGGCGTGCGCTGCATCTACGAGCTGTACGAGAACCTGAAGATACCTGTGGTCGGGGTCGGAGGCATCGAGGATTGGCGCTCCGCTCTGGAGTACATCATGGCCGGTGCCGTCGCGGTCCAGATAGGCAGCGGTGTAGGCCGGGTCGGTGCAAGGGTCTTCGGAGACATCTGCTCCGGAATTAGCTCATACATGTCAGAGAACGGTTTCCGCGACATCACGCAACTGGTGGGGGTGGCCCATGATGGATAGGTTCATGGTCACGCAGACCGCGGTCACCATCGTCTCCCGGGCGGAGGAGGCTGAGGACGTGGTGACATTGCGCTTCGATTGGAGCGCACCGGCATACCCGGGCCAGTTCATCATGGTCTGGATACCGGGCGTGGACGAGGTCCCCATGTCCCTTTCGTATCTGGGGGACAGGAAGGGCATAACGGTCAAGAACATCGGGGAGGCCACCAAGGCGCTCACCTCTCTGCAGGTCGGCGACAGGGTCGTCGTCCGCGGTCCCTATGGACGAGGGTATCACGTGCCACAGGGAAAGGTGCTGGCGGTGGGCGGCGGTACCGGAATGGCATCGCTCCTTCCCGCCCTGGAGCGCATCACCGCGACGGAGGTGCACACCGCCATCGGCGCTCGGAACGCTGGAGAACTGCTGTTCGAGGAGAGGTCCAAGAGGACCTCGGCCCAGGTCCGGGTGTCCACGGACGACGGCAGCAAGGGGTTCCATGGCAACGCCGTGCAGCTGGCCAAGGAGATGATGTCCGAGACCAGATACGACATGGTGCTGGGCTGCGGTCCGGAGAAGATGCTGTTCTTCCTGCACCAGCTGTGCTCGGAGATGAACGTACCCTGCCAGATGTCCCTGGAGCGCTACATGAAGTGCGGCGCCGGTCTTTGCGGCTCCTGCGCCATGGACGGGAAGCGGGTCTGTCGCGAAGGACCGGTCTTCACCGGAGAGGAGCTCGCGGAGATGAAGGAGTTCGGCAAGCAGCGCAGGGACGAGTGCGGCGGCCGGCTCAAGTTGTGAGCACCGGCCGGATCACGGAGGCGACGATCTCCCGGAACTCCAGGTCGTTCACCCTCCCCTTCTTCTCCCCTATCACCTTCACCCGCTCGAGTATCTCGGAGAGATGTTCTTCCGTGGCGATCAGCCCGATGTCGTCCACGCGCTTGCGCACGTAGTTCAGGCCGGTATGCTTCCCCATCAGGATATGGCGCTCGTTGCCGACCAGCTGAGGGTCGATGCTCTCGTAGGTCAGGGGACAGGCCAGCACGGCGGCGACGTGTATTCCTGACTCATGCGAGAAGGCGTTCCGTCCCACCAGGGGCTGGTTCACCGGCTTGCACAGGCCGGAGTAGGATTCCACCATATCGGAGATCTCCTTCAGCTTGCGCGTTTCGATGCCCAGGTCCTTGCCGTAGATGAACTTCATGGCCGCCACGAACTGCTCCAATGGAACGTTCCCGCATCGCTCGCCGATGCCGTTCACCGTCGTGGTGACGGCGGTGGCGCCGGCCTTCACGCCAGCGATCGCGTTCGCCAAGGCCAGGCCGTAATCGTTATGGAGATGCAGGGACACCGGGGTCCTGACGGTCTCCCTGGTCTTGCTGACCAGGAAGGAAATCGCCTCCGGGGAAGCGCATCCCAGGGTGTCCGTCACCCCGATGCGGTCCGCACCGGCGCATTCGGCGGTCTTGTATACCTTTAAAAGAAAATCCAGGTCGGTGCGGGTGGTGTCCTCGGCGCTCATGCTGACCTTGACACCGCGCGACTTGGCGTACTCCACGCCGTTGATCACCTTGTCCAGCACGTACTGATGGTTCTTCTTGAACTTGTACTGGATGTGCAGTTCGGAGGTTCCGATGAACAGAAGGACCATGTCCACTCCGGCGTCCACTGAGGCGTCGATATCATCCTTGGTGATGCGCGACAGCACCAGGATGTCCGCGTCCAGGTTCTCGTCGCATATCGCCTTGACGGATGCCTTCTCCCTCTCAGAAACGGCGGGGAAGCCCGCCTCTATCTGCGGAACGCGGATCTCGTCAAGCTTGCGGGCGATGGCCACCTTCTGGTTTAAGCTAAATGTCACGCCAGGGGTCTGTTCTCCATCGCGCAATGTGGAATCGTAAACGGTGATATCCCCTACGTCCAACTTGGGGTTGTAGGGGCCGAGGGACACTTCGTCCATGACCCTTTGAACCTACATAGGGTTAAAAATCCTTTCTATGGTCGGGACGGAAGAGTCGGTCGTCAACTTTTTTAAGGGGATGTTGATTGCGAGCGACGTGGCGCTTGAAGAAAGGAGGAGGAACCCCAACTTCATCGAGGTCAGCCACGGGCATCTCCTGGTGAACGTACCGCTGTCCGCTTACGAGGGTACGACCTACCACATCAGACCGGAGGAGGCGGAGAAGCTGAAGAGGATGCTGGCCTCCCGCTATCCCTGGTTGTCACCGAACGCTCTCAAGGTCTTCATCGAGGAAGCGGAGCAGGCCATGTTCGACCGCATCCAATCGCAGCTCGGCTACATGGAGAAGGCCAGGCATGCGATGGCGTCGGGCAACTACCAGAGGTCGAAGGCCATGGCCGAGCGGCATCTGGAAAGGCTGCCGGACGACCCCGATGCGCTGTACGTGCTAGGAGAATCGCTCTGCCGGCTGGGGGAATCGGAGCAAGGCCTGGCGACCTTGGCCAAAGCCCGTTCCTCTACTAAAAGGAAATGAAAGAGCGGGTGAGGGACGCGTTCGCTCGGACCTCACGTCATGCTCCTATATGGCAAGATATCGAGCTATCCGCATCCCTGCGTTCTCCCTCAGGTCGTAAAAATAGAACATGTAATCGAAGCTGTGATAGACGCCCGGGGGGAAGCTGCTGGTCGGCAGGGAGCTGGCATTGACAGTACTGCAATATATCACCCCTCTGCTGAGGTTCACACAGGCGTCCGCGTAGTTCAATTCATGCCAGGACTCGATCCTTCCGGTGTCGTTGATCACTATCGAGCCAAGATTGTCCGAGGCCGGGGCCGGGACCTCGTCCCTGGTCCAGCTTATGGGGTTGATGACCAGTGAACCAGGTAGGAGGACTGGGTTGACACCGTCGTAACCGGCCGCCTCCGTGTTGTACGATATGATCACGCCAGTGTCGTTGGCCCCCTCGGCGAACCTGAGATGCGGATTGTCATCCATGTATTCCGATGTGACCGAATATCCGATGACATAGGCGGCGATCATCCTGGCGTAGACGTCGAGATGGCTATACATGAAATCGCTAAGCAGGAACAGCAGTACGTTCGATCCCTGGGAATGGCCGGCGAGCATGAACGGCCGTCCCTGGTTGAAGTTCTCCAGATAATATTCGAAGGCCGCAATGGCATCGCATGCCGGTATGGAGCCGATCAGCTCGTTCCTATCCTCTTGCGAAAGGGACAGGGCATAGGCCGGGTCAGCCCCCCTGTAATAAGGGGCGTAGACATTGGCCACGGTGGCGAAGGCCGTGGCCTGCACGTTGAACATGACATTGGCTCCTTCCCTCATCACCGGATCGTCTATCTGGCAGACCACATCCTCTTCGGAACCGTTCCTCTGCCAAGTGGTGGGATACAAATAGAAGACGTCCGCCTGGAACTCGTTCGAGGACGCGATGGCCAGCCAGTTGTCCTCGTCGGAATAGTCGACGCTGCTGACAGGCTCATCGGTCGGATAGAATACGATCGCCGTGGAGGTGGATATCAGCAGTAGGACGAATGCCCAGGCCATCACCGTGTTCCGTACGTCCCGTTCCATGTTCGTGCAGGCAGATGATGGAAATATTTCTCGTTTGCTCAACGTTTCACGTTTCGAGAGGACCAGCAGCACGTGGGACGATAAAGGTAGAAAAGCACGATCGCCGGACTTCTATGGGAACAGCGCCTGAAGGGCCTTCACCACGTCCATCATCGTTGCGCCCCAGGGCACGGAGGCCACATTGCCCTCGATGGTGCACCCCTCCTTCACTTTGCAACATTTTACGATGGTGGGCATACCGTCCTTGGGCGCTAAATTCTGAGGACAGATGTCCAGGCTTTCGACTGGACGACGGTATATGTGCTGGAATATACGCCGGGAGAGATCGCAGCCGATGAGCGTCGATTCCACGTCTATCTCCGGCGTCTCGTCCAGGTAGTAGATCTTCTTGTCGGAGCTCAGGCCGGAGGCGCGGCAGGGGAAGATGACCCCCGGGGTCTTGACCAGCTTCTCCTGCTCCATGATGTCGATGTTCACGTAGTGAGGGATGATCGGCTTCTCGACCAGACCGGAGGAGAGGGCTCTCTCCACCAGGACGGTCAGCTTGGAGGGTGATGGAGGGATGACGTCCAGAACACGGAGGTCCAGCAGCGTGTCCGCCTTCAGGAAGGAGACGTGGGAGAACATGCCCCATACCGCCACCGTCTTTCCGCCGTTCTCCCGGACCAGCCTGGCCAGCTGAGAGACGTTGAGGACGTCGACATCCTCATCGTGAATGTAGACGGTGTCCTCCGGCAGGGAGATGATCTCCAGGTCGGTTATGGGGCGGAAGAGGTCCTTTCCCTTCTTCTTGGTGACGCGCACGGTCGCCGTATCGTCCCCGTTCCTCAGCACCATGAAGTCGGTGCGGGTGTAGGCGATCTTGCCACGGAAAGCGTTCATTATGTTCTCGCGGGAAAGAGGAAAGTCCACGTGGCGAATGGAAACGTCCTTGCAATGATCGGGAAGATATGGCACGCCCGGAATTACCATCCATGCATATTTAATCGAATCGTTCTACCTCACGAGCGGTATTTTTCCTTCACAACACCCGTCCGATGATATCTAACCGTAGATCGTGCATGGTGGGAAAGCTCCGGTCCGATGGAGAAAATTGCCTCGGGGGAGATTCATTGAACTGACCACGATCGAGACCACATTGACGGGTGTGAACGAGGATGTGGCTACGTTGCAGGACGATCGGCTGCCGCTGATCATCGGCATCATCGGATCGTTGCTAGGGACGGGGGCGCTGGTCCTGGTCGTTCTGCTATACCTCATGAAGAGGTCGACGTCGCCATGAGGCGCCCAAACCCCTTACCCCCTTTCGTCTCAACATCGATCAGGGAAGCGTTGTACTCCTAACATCCTTCACTGACAGCTAAATCCCGTTCGATCATCATGATCACGGTCCGATGATCCTCACGGACCCGATCGAGTTGCACTGGTCCCCAGTCCAGCCAGTTCCTTTCCCATGCAAAATCTAATTATACGGGTTACAGAATCAACCTTCGAAAGCTGGGATGACAGAGCGGCCATGTGGCGGACTGCAGTCCACAAGGCGGTAATCCGCACACCCGAGTTCAAATCTCGGTCCCAGCTCCATCAACTCTTCACTTCTTCTCGCACCGCTTCTTCAGTTCCTCGTTCATCTTGTTCAGCCCGAGCTGCGAGTCCTTGATGACGCCGCCGGCGAAGTAGGACAGCAATCCTTTAAAGACGATGCGTTGCGAGAACACGCACTTGCCCTCCTCGATCTGTTCGATGAACTTGGAATGTTCCTCGGACAGCATGGACCTCACCTTCCCTTTGAACCGCAGCTCCTTGTCCTTCTCCATCTTGACCAAGGTCGACCTGTACTTGATGTCGTCCCGTTCTGGAAGGCTCACAACGACATCGAACACGCCGCCCTCTTTCAGCTCTCCTTTCATCTGGGTGATGAACGGGTTCCACTCTGGATAGGAGGAAAAGTCCGTTGCCGTCTCCCAGATCTTATCTGCCGGCACATTGATCATGACCGAGCCTTTGATCTCCTTCATGGTCAATGATACGAATCTTGAGGGGATTTAATTATTGATGTTAACGGCCATAAAGAAGCTTCCTTTTTCCTCTATTGATCACCATCTATCCCAGTGAGCGACATCCTTCACCGGCCTCCTGGTCCCGTGGCGGGTGGCGATGTTCTTCAGCTTATCGCCCAAGGTCTCCCTGTAATCGGGATATCCCAGCGGGGTCATGGTGACCACCCTCATGTTGTCCGGAATGCCCAGGACCTTCTTCACCTTCTCTTCGTCATACGCTGCCAGGAAGCAGGTCCCCAGCCCCATGTCCGCGGCGGCCAGCACCAGGTTCTCCATGGCCAGGGAGACGTCCATCATGAAGTAGGGCAGATCGTTGTTGTGCCCGCTATCCTTGGGGTCGGCGCATGCGACGATAACAGATGGCGCATCCTTGAGCCAGGAGTTGATCATGGAGTTGGCGTCGGTGAGCTTCCTGATGATATCCTTGTCGGTGACAATTACGAAACGCCAGCATTGCTTGTTGACCCAGGACGGCGCCCGGATGGCCGCCTCCAGTAAAGCTTCTATCTTCTCCTTCTCCACGGGAACGTCCTGGTAACGGCGGATGCTTCTGCGAGATTCGATGGCTTCGAGGGTCTCCATGAATTTCCTTTGATAGAGGGGAACGTATTGAATAAAAATGATTTGGTGGGTCCGAACAGTCGGAAAATCAACCTCAAGATGAAAACCAAGGTCCTTTTTTCGTTCTATTTTAGGCCGTACAGAAAAGAAATGAAGAGGTTTTACTCCTGCCGTATCAATGATTACAATACAAAGGTAAAATCGATGAGAATAATTACAATATTTTTATAGAAAAGGTTAGGTCGTTAAAGACATACTAACCCTCTGAATCCAATGAGACTTTATTCGGGAACCTCTGAGCAGTTCATCGAGGATACAACGCAGAATCAGATTGCAGACAAGATGCGTGATTCCTTCTTCGATTATTTCCGTTATCACCCTTCACCCGCGGAGGTCAGTTCCTGGCGCAATTCCCTGAGGGCGATGTCGCTGGTCATGCTCTCGTCGAAACTGGACGATCACGGCGTCCTTTTAGAATATCAACTCCCGCTCACATCAAAAAGATTAGACTTCATGGTCTGTGGAAAGGATGGAGAAGGGAAGGACAGGGCGGTCATCGTCGAGCTAAAGCAGTGGGAGAAATGCTTAATGGCTGACGGGGAACGAGAAGTTACCACTTTCGTCGGAGGTGCTAATCGAGAGGTCCTTCATCCCGCTGCCCAGGTCAACCAATATATGCTTTATCTCCAAGACACTCATACAGCGTTCTATGATGGCATCAATCCCATAGGATTGAACGCTTGTGCCTATCTTCACAACTATCGCTTCGTCGACAATGACGTACTCTTCGCAGACAAATTCCGCACTCTTATCGAATCTTGTCCGGTCTTCACCGAGGATGATGTCAGCAAACTGAAAGGCTATCTCTATAACAGGTTGGCATCCGGTCAAGGGCTTGAGGTATTGAAAAGGGTCGAGGAGAGCAAATACCGACCGAGCAAGAAATTGATGGACCACATCGGCGGAGTGATCAAAGGAAGGCCCGAATACATACTTCTCGATGAGCAGCTGGTCGTCTATGACAAGGTCCTTGGAATTGCCAATCAAGGATTCCACAATCGGAAAAAGGCCGCCCTCATAATCAAAGGGGGACCTGGAACGGGCAAGTCCGTAATAGCGATCAACCTCATGGCCGACCTTCTTCTCAAGGGATACAACGCACATTATGCAACCGGTTCAAAAGCCTTCACCGAAACGCTACGTAAGGTCATCGGTACAAGGGGAAGCGTTCAGTTCAAATATTTCAATAGTTACATGCGAGCAGAGCCGGATTCGGTCGATGTAATAATCTCCGATGAAGCTCATCGTATCAGGAAGACCAGTAACAGCCGGTTCACAAAAAAGGACCAGCGGTCTGTACAACCTCAGATCGATGAATTGATCAATGCGTCCAGGGTTGTTGTCTTCTTCATAGACGATGACCAGATCGTCAGACCCGACGAGATCGGCTCGGTCTCCTATATCAAAGAGGCGGCATCTCGGCACGACTGCGACATATTCGAATACGAACTGGAAGCCCAGTTCCGTTGCTCAGGCTCGGATGCTTTCGTAAATTGGATCAATAACACTTTGGGAATTCGACGCACTGCCAACGTGCTGTGGGAAGGGAATGAACAATTCGATTTCAAGATCGTGGAAAGTCCTCAGATTCTTGAAAAGATGATCTTAGACAAGGTTGGGCAGGGGCATACCGGTCGTATCACTGCGGGTTTCTGCTGGCCTTGGTCCTATCCGGATAGTGAAGGGAATCTGCTGGACGACGTCGTCATTGGAGATTACAGGCGCCCCTGGGATGCCAAGCACGATGCGAAGAAGCTAGCGAAAGGGATACCGTCTGCATCTTTATGGGCCTATGATCCGAACGGAATCGGCCAGGTCGGTTGCGTCTATACCGCTCAAGGTTTCGAGTTTGATTACGTCGGTGTCATCTTCGGCCGCGACCTTAGGTACGACCTCGATCACAACACCTGGGTTGGCTACAAGGAAAGCTCTCATGATTCGGTTGTGAAAAGATCCAAAGACCAGTTCTTGGACCTGGTCAAGAACACCTATCGTGTATTATTGACAAGGGGGATGAAAGGATGTTACGTCCATTTCATGGACAAGGATACAGAGAGGTTCTTCAGGTCAAGAATGGACTTAAAGAAATGATTGGCATATTCTATAATTCATCATATTTTTTATTGGAACCCTTTGCTTTTTCAATGGGATACCTTTTTCGATTCAATTCCAATTTTTTTAGCAGTTCTTCAGAGATGTCAAAATTATACCGCTCAGCAAATCGTAATAGAAAAAATAGAACATCTGCCAGCTCATGACCAGCCCTAAGCCTTCCTTCAGGGGAGGATAAGAGCTCTTCGATTTCATTTTTGTTCTTGAATCTGAAGAGGGCTAGAAGCTCTGCGGATTCAGTAGATACGCCAATGGCCAAATCTTTGGCCATATGATATTGGTCCCAATCACGTTCTTTACAGAAGCATGATACCATTTTACTAAGTTCGGATAATTTGGGATCTAGAGCCATTGTATATGTTTATCAACTTTAGACAATTCAATGATTGTGATGCATTGTGGTCAGTGAAATTTAAAACGGTCGTACTACAATTGAAGCACTATACTCTCCTTCATTTTCTAACTTATCAACAATATCAATCGTCTACACGTGAGAAATGTTCTTAATCGCATAATTTAGTATAATATCGGTAGAAATGGCCGGACTTGAAAAAAATCTGTCAGAGGTGAAGACCTACTTAGACCGAGACGAAATCATCCATGCTGCCGTCCAGGGATCTTATGAAACAAAAAGGATGGGTCAGGATTCAATACGAAATGGAATTATTTTAGCTACGAGTAGTAGAATAGTGTTTTTTGGAAAAAAATTAGGAGGGTATGAAATGGAGGTATTTCCATATTCTACAATATCTTCGTTGGAAACTAGTAAAGGATTCTCAGGTTATTCAATTCATTTTTTTGCTTCAGGTAATAAGTGTTGCATGAAGTTTATTCATGATCAAGAGGGGTTGAGACAAATAATCGATTATGCTAAACAAAGAATTGGCCATAAAGAAAATGTTACGATGCCTCAAGTAACAACAGTCCACGCTACTTCTTCCGTATTCGACGATCTTGAAAGACTCGCTTCATTGAGAGACCGAGGAATAATTACGCCTGCGGAATTCGATTCAAAAAAACAAGAACTATTATCCAAAATCAAGTAAAAAACGAGTCTCCATATTTATTATCCAATTTTATTAATGTTAAATCAAGTGACTAATTTCACAGATTCAGTTTTATTTATTATATTCTAAATCAGTTATTTTTATGAATCATTGCTATTCGCACCATAACCACACCATATTAATATGGGGAGAGTTGGTATTATGGCCAGGTATAGGTAATTATGAAAGGTCACCTAACCGGTTCTATTGGAAACACTCCACTCATACTTCTCAATAAAATTGTTGATTCAAACTCTTCCTCAATATTTGTTAAGATCGAAGGTCGTAACCCTGGCGGCTCCGTCAAGGACCGTGTCGCCCTCCACATGATCGAGACCGCTGAGAAACGGGGTATCTTAAAACCAGGCATGAAAGTCGTTGAGCCCACATCAGGTAACACAGGCATCGGTCTTGCGGTGGTATGCGCAGCTAAGGGCTACCATCTCATCCTGAGCATGCCTGAGAACATGAGCGTTGAACGCGTCAAACTGCTGCGGTCCTTAGGGGCCGAGGTCATTCTCACCTCCGCTCAAGCGGGTATGGTCGGTGCGATCGTAAGGGCGAAGGAGATGTGCTCCGACGCGAACTACTGCATGCCCAACCAGTTCAACAATCCGGCTAATCCTGAAGCACATTACCTAACCACCGGTCCCGAGATATTCGAGGACCTCCCGGACATTGACGCGTTCGTCGCCGGGATCGGAACTGGCGGGACGATCACCGGCGTCGGTCGCTATCTCAAGGAAAAGAAGAAGGACGTTCTTATAGTCGGTATCGAGCCGGCTGGTTCACCCGTTCTATCTGGAGGAGAGCCCGGCGCTCATTCCATCCAGGGCATCGGTGCCGGGTTCGTTCCCGCCACTCTCGACCTCGATGTCGTGGACCGCATCATGACCGTCACCGATGAAGATGCCATTCAAACCGCCCGGGACCTTTCCCGCAAGGAAGGCATCATGGCCGGCATATCCTCGGGTGCGGCCGTCTGGGCCGCAATACAGCTGGCCAAAGAGCTAGGTCCGGGAAAGAAGATCGTGGCCATCCTCCCAGACTCCTCAGAAAGATATATGAGCACCGCGTTGTTTCAAGAATAGTCAATGAACTGGAAGGATGACGTACAGACCGTTCTGGAACGAGATCCAGCGGCTAAGTCGTTCCGGGAGGCTTTCTATTTCAGCCCCGGCCTCCACGCCATCCTCCTGCAGCGCATATCGCACCGGCAGTATGTGAAGGGTCGATACAACATGGCCCGGGCGGTCAACTACTTCGCCCGATTTCTGACGGGCGCGGACATCCATCCCGGCGCCACTCTCGGCAAAGGGTTCTTCATCGACCATGCCGTCGGCGTCGTCATCGGGGAAACCACCATAGTCGGGGACAACGTTTCCATATTCCAAGGCGTTACCCTAGGTGGCGTGAGCACCAGTCACGGAAAGCGGCACCCGACGGTCGGCAACAACGTCACCATAGGCGCCGGGGCCAAGGTGCTTGGGAACATCACCATCGGCGACAACGTGAAGATAGGCGCCGGCTCCGTCGTCGTCAGGGACGTTCCGCCCGACTCTACCGTCGTTGGCGTTCCCGGACGCGTCGTTAAAAGGGAGGGCACCTGCGTCAAGGTTGACCTCCGCCATGACGAGCTGCCCGATCCCCTGAGGGACGCGATAATGCAGCTCACCAACAACATATCCGAGCTCGACCACCGCCTGGAGAGGCTGGAGAAGCTCGTCAACGGAAAGAACGGAAAATGAGGCGTGCAAATGACATTGCAGATCTACAACACCATGGCCAAGGCCGAGCAGGAGTTCAGACCGATCGAGGACGGCAAGGTCAAGATGTACGTCTGCGGCGTCACCGTCTACGACGACGTGCACATGGGCCACGCCCGCTTCATGGTGGTGTTCGACATGGTCTCACGGTACCTCCGGTACCGCGGTTATGACGTTACGCTCGTCATCAACTTCACCGACGTGGACGACAAGATCATCAAGAGGGCGAACGAGGAGAACGTGGACGCTCTGGTGGTCTCCCGCCGCTGCATCGATTCCTTCTTCCGCGATTCCGACGCTCTGCGCGTGAAGCGCGCCAACATGTATCCCAAGGCCAGTGAGACGATCCCCGAGATAATCGCCATGGTCGAGGACATCATAGGCGCCGGATCCGGATACGTCACCCCGGACGGCAGCGTGTACTTCGACGTAACCACCGCCAAGGAATATGGCAAGCTCTCCGGGAACAAGCTGGAGGAGATGCAGTCCGGCGCGCGCATCGAGGTTGACGAGATCAAGCGCAACCCCATGGACTTCTGCCTGTGGAAGGCCGCCAAGCCCGGGGAGATATCCTGGGACTCCCCGTGGGGAAAGGGCCGTCCAGGTTGGCACATTGAATGCTCCGCGATGGTGCGGAAGTTGCTTGGGGAGACCATCGACATCCACGGCGGCGGCAACGACCTCATATTCCCCCACCACGAGAACGAGATATTGCAATCGGAATCGGTCACCAAGAAGCCGCTGGCAAACTACTGGATGCATAACGGGATGCTTCAGGTCGCGGACGCCAAGATGTCCAAGTCCCTGAAGAACTTCTTCTCGGTGAAGGACGTTCTCGCCAGATATTCACCGGAGGTGGTGCGCTTCTATCTGCTGAACACCCATTACCGCGGACCTCTGGTGTACGGAGAGGCGGCATTGGACGAAGCGGCCGCTTCACTGAAGCGCATCCACAACACCTTCGATTCCCTGCGCTCGTACACGCCCCGCGGCGACGAAACGGCGGAGGAACTGGTGGAAAAGGCAAGACAGGGCTTCATCTCGGAGATGGACGACGACTTCAATTCCCGCGGCGCGCTCTCGCACCTGTTCGACCTGGCCCGCGAGGCGAACCGTCTGATGGACACCGGGGAATTGAGCGCCGAGGGCGCCTCAAGGATCCTTGCGTTCATCAAGGAGATGGACGGCATCTTCGATATCCTGCCGGAGGAGAAGAAGGGCGACGAGAAGCTGGACGACGTGATGCTCCTTCTCATCGACATACGCAAAGAGCTGCGCAAGCGCAAGATGTACGATCTCTCCGACCTCATACGCGATCGGCTGGAGGAAGCGGGCATCAAGATCGAGGACACCTCTGACGGGGCGAAGTGGAAGCTGATATGAACGCGGTGGAGAGGAAAGCGATACTCATCTGCGGCGGGGACGTGAAGGTGGACAGGGACTTCCGTCCGCCATTCCGCCTGAGCCGTTCCACGGCCGGACCGGGCGCCGGTTCCTCCTCTGTTGTCCTCTCCTTCAACGGGCTGCGCGTCAAGAAGAGCATCTCCCGTCAGGAAGGGGAGTTCGAGCTTGTCGGAGGGCCGGAAAGCTACTCGTTGCTTAGGAACGGTAAACCGTTCATCGAGAAGGTCGAGCTGCAACCCGTGCTTTACCACTCCCCGGAGCAAGCGTTCTTCAATCTAGGCCAGGCCTGCATATTCGACTGTCTGTTCTGCACATCGCGAAAGCTCTCAAAGGATGTGGTCAAGGACCTCGACCTCGATCAGATCGTGGAAATGATTATCGAAGCGGACCGCAAGGGCGGGATGAAGGCGGTGGCCTTCACCTCCGCCGTGGTCAACTCCATCCAAGATACGGTGGACCGCATGGTCTACGTCGTCCGCAAGGTGCGAGAAGCGCTTCCCGACATCCCCATAGGTATCGAACCGTACGTGGGATCGTTCGAGGACATCGACCGTTTGCACGAAGCGGGTGCGAACGAGATCAAGATCAACATCGAGTCCTTCGATCCCCGCATAGTCCGTATCGCCTGTCCCAAGCTGGAACTGCCCAGGCAAATGGAGTTCCTGCGTTACGCGGTGCAGGTGTTCGGCCGGGGCAAGGTCACCAGCAACATAATCATCGGCCTCGGCGAGACCGACCGCAACGTGCTGGAGGGAGTGACGACGCTGGCGAGCATGGGCGTGGTGCCGACCATACGCGCGCTGAAGATCAATCCGACCAACCGTCCGGTGCTGGAGGCCGCGCTCGGTAAACTGGAACCGGTGACTCCGGAACGCCTCCTGCACCTGAACCAGGAGGCGAAGCTCATCCTACTGGCGAACGGTCTTAGCACCATGTCCTATCACACCATGTGCCACGAGTGCCGCTGCTGCGATATCGTTCCTTTCAAAGACCTCTGAATTTTTAGGCACCATCCTTTTTCAAAGGCATTGGATACTTTTAGGCATGCCTAGAAAATGATTATATATCTCGTGTTAGGTAACCCAAAACCATGGTGAGCGAGAACGTCGAGGAGTACCTGGAGTGCATATGGGAGCTCACCCAGGACGGCACTCCCGCCCGCACGACCGATATAGCCAAGCGCATGAAGTTCTCCCCTGCCAGCGTAACCGAGATGCTGCAGAAGCTGGACGCCGCCGGCTACATCGTCTACGAGAAGTACAAGGGCGCCACGCTCACCGAGGAAGGAATGCGCATCGGCTCCACCATCAAACGGAGGCACCGGCTGCTGGAAAGGTTCCTCGTCGACGTCCTGGGCATAGACAAGGAGAAGAGCCACGATGAGGCCTGCCGCCTGGAGCACATGCTCTCCGAGGAGAGCGAGAGGCGCATCTCCGAGATAATGAACCATCCCACCACCTGCCCGGACGGAGACCCCATCCCGCGGATGGAGGAGATATGCAAGGTCGAACCGGACAAGAGGTCCGTGGTGCTTAGCGACCTGGAGGAAGGTTGCGAGGGGACCATATCCCACCTGCGTTGCGATGATTCGCAGAAGATCCGCCGCATCATATCCATGGGCTTCGTGCCCAACCGGCATTTGGCGATAGAGGAACGCCTGCCCATGAACGGCCCCGTACTGGTGAAAGTGGGCGATTCCCGCGTAGCGCTGGCGAAGGACTATGCCGACCTGGTCTACGTGCACGTGCGTCCGGGCTGCGGAAAGAGGCGCTGCCGTCGCGGGCGGTGATATTCTGGAGATCCTTCTTGTAGGCAACCCCAACGTGGGCAAGAGCGTTGTCTTCAACCGTTTGACAGGGATCGGCGCCATCTCCTCCAACTACCCCGGGACGACGGTGGAGATACTCAAGGGCGAGATGCTCATCAGCGGACGCAAAGCTACCATAATGGACCTCCCCGGGCTGTACTCCCTCACCTCCGGGGCGGAGGACCAGATGGTGGCCTCCCGCATGCTGCTGGAGTCCACACCGGACGTGGTCGTGGTGGTCGCGGACGCCACCCGGCTGGAGCCGTCCATCGTGCTCATCTCCCAGCTCATAGAGCTCGACTTCCCGGTGCTGGTCGCCCTGAACATGATGGACGTGGCCCGCAAGCGCGGGGAGGTGAACGTTCCCGCCCTCTCCAAGACGCTCGGCGTTCCCATCGTCCCTACAGTGGCCGTCACCGGCGAAGGCATCGATTCGTTGCTGAAGGCCATCGAAACGTACCGCAAGGAGCCTAGCAGGTTCAAGGTGCGTTACGATTCGCACATCGAGGCCTACCTGGAGGTTCTGGCGCGCAGCATGAAGGACACCGAGCTGAGATATCCGCCCCGAGGGGCCTTCATCAAGCTGCTGGAGGGGGACGGCAACTTCACGCAGGGCATCCCGCAGGAGCTGCGGCAGAAGGTGCAGCGGCTGCGCAACGAGTTCAAGGAGGAGCACGATGAGGACATGGAGGTGCACGTCAACCGCGACCGCTACGGCGAGGCGGGGAGGATAATCACACAGGTGGTGACGCCCATTCCCCAGGAGCGCACCCTCGGCCAGAAGCTCTCCGACCTCACGCTGCGGCCGTCGACCGGCATTCCCATTCTCCTGCTGGTGCTGGCCGGGGTGCTCGCCTCCATCATCTTCATCGGCGGATTTCTGGAAGGCCTGCTCATGGACCTGTACGCCTCGTTCGTAGGCGACCTCTTCGTGGACATGGGGGCGAGCATCGGCGGGACGCTGGGCCCCGCACTGATGTCAGGCCTGGACCTCAGCATACAGGCCATGCTGGCCTTGGTCATTCCATACATCCTGCTCTTCTATCTCATACTGGCGCTGCTGGAGGACTCCGGTTACCTTCCCCGCGTGGTGGTGCTGCTGGACAGCCTCATGCACAAGGTGGGTCTCCACGGGCAGGCGTTAATACCGATGCTGGTGGGCATGGGCTGCAACGTGCCGGCGATACTGGCCACCAGGGTGATCGAGTCCCGCCGGGAGAAGCTGATAATAGCCACCATCATCGTGATGGCCGTCCCCTGCTCGGCGCAGATGGCCATCATCGTGGGCACGGTGGGCAACTTCGGCGGCCCCCTGTACGTGGCGGCGATACTGGCGATATTGGTGTCCCTGGTGGTACTGCTGGCGCTGCTGCTGCACAAGGCCATCAAGTTCGAGCCGGGCAGCCTGATGATCGAGATCCCCGACCTGATGATACCACGTCCAACGAACGTCTGGGGGAAGACCTCCATGCGGGTGAAGGAGTTCTTCCTGATCGCGTTCCCCATACTGCTCGTGGGATCTCTGTTCCTGGAGACGCTCTCCGCCTACGGGGTGCTGGAGGCCATCGTCGAACCGATGGCCTTCTTCACCGAGGGCTTCCTCGGACTTCCCGCGGTGGTCATCATCGCCCTGATATTCGGGATACTGAGGAAGGAGATGTCCTACCAGCTGCTGATCGTTCTGTTCGGCACGGCCGACCTGGCCTCGGTGATGACCGTGGACCAGTTCTTCGTCTTCGCCCTGGTGATGGCCACGTTCATGCCCTGCATGTCCACGCTGGCCGCCATGATCAAGGAGTACGGGGTGAAGGACTCCCTCAAGGTCACGTTCGCCTCGATAGCATTGGCTTTCACCTTGGGCGGCCTGGCCAACTTCCTGCTGACGCACGTCATCTGAGGAAAGGGGATTAATAAGGTCGACGTTTCCCACATCGAATGCTGACCCTGTTCCTGGCCGCCGTGGTCCTCAGTCTCATCTTCTGCGCCACGCCCGGTGCCGTGAACACGCAGGCCCTGAGGGTCGGGGTCACCGGGGGCTTCCACCGCGCCTTCGGCGTGGAGACCGGCTCCATCGTGGGTGACATGAGCTGGGCGGTCATCGCGCTCATCGGCCTGGCGGTGGTCTGGGACAACAGCGCCGCGCGCATCGTCCTCGGCATACTGGGAGGCGCCTTCCTGCTCTACCTTGCCTACCAGGGGTTACTGGACGCCCGGAAGAAGGAGATCGCAGATGTTGAGATCCCGAAGGGGCACACCGACTTCGTCACCGGGGTCATAATGTCCTTCGCCAACCCCTTCCAGATCCCGTTCTGGATAGGCATCGGGAGCTCAAGCATCGCGGTCATAATGTCCGAACCTCAGCTCATGGACTTCCTGGTGTTCTACATCGGATACTTCGTAGGGGCGATGATCTGGGGATCGGCCTACTCGGCGCTCGTAGGGTACGGAAGGAAGTACATCACTCCCAACCTGTTCCGCGCTCTGAGCGCCATCTGCGCCCTGGTGCTGCTGTACTTCGCTATAAATCTCCTTTACAGCACCTTCTTCTAGTGGGTGAAGTAGGCCACCAGCTTCGGGGACACCTTCTCCACCTTGACGAAGCCGAAGCGCTCGAACTGGACGACCTTGCCCTCCTCCTCCTTGGGCACGATCTCCGCGAAGCCGTCCTTGCTCTCGCCGGTGGGCATGATGACCTCGGCGGGGACGCAGTTGTCTGGCACCCAATGGATTATGCGATAACCTTCCTTCAGAACCGAAAGGTCGTTCCCCTGGTACAGGGCCTTGCCGGAACGGAACTCCACGTTCCCCAGGTCCTTCAAACGAACCTTGCCCGCCTCCATGGCCGCGTTCAGGTCCTTCTCCACCACGTTGATGATGATGGGTGAGCGCAGCTCGAACTCCCGGTTCCCCAGCTCAGGGTGGTCGGGGTGCCTAGGCGCTTGGGCGTGCAGCTCGTTCACGCCACACACCTGCAGGGGCACGGGGTCCCACACGAAGAAGTAGCGATTGGCGACCTTGTCCACGATGGCCTTGTTGTACGCGTAGATGTTGTCCCAGGAGAACTCCACGTCCGTCTCCTTTATCCCGCAGTCCACCCAGTAGTTCCTGATGGCCTCCGGCCGGAAACCTCTCTTGGCCAGTGCGCGCACGGTGCCCAGGCGAACGTCGTCCCATCCGCTGTACTCTCCGCTCTTGATGCCCTTCCCTACCGTGGAGGTCTTGAGTATGGCGTCCGGAACGGAGACCAGCCCGTAATGGGTGTAGTGCGGTTGCTTCCAGCCGAAGTATTTGAATATGTACGCCTGGCGCTGGGTGTTGTTCAGGTGGTCCTTTCCCCGCAGCACATGCGTCAGGCCGAGGAAATGATCGTCCAACGCCACGCTGAAGTTCATCATGGGGTACACGCAGTACTTCGAACCCTTCAGAGGATGCGGGGTGGAGGTGACGATGCGCAGACCAACGAAATCGCGTACGGCCGGGTTGGGGTGCTTCAGGTCGGTCTTGACCACGAGGACGGCCTTCGCCTCCTCGTACGCGCCTGCCAGCATCTTTTCGAACTTCTCCATGGTGGTAGGAACGTCCTCATCGCGATGGGGACAGGGAAGGCTCTTCTCCTTCAGCGCCCGCCAGTCCTCCACGGGGCAGGTGCAGACGTACGCCCGTCCCATCTCGATGAGCTGCCTCGCGACGTCGTAGTAAAGCTCGAAGCGGTCGCTCTGGATCACGGTCTGATGGACCTTCACCCCCAGCCACTCCAGGTCCTCCGGGATCATGTCGTAGGCGTTGGGGTCCACCTTGTCCGGGTTGGTGTCCTCCATGCGATTGATGAACCTGCCGTCGTAATTGCGGCAGTAATCGTCGTTCAGGATGGCCACGCGCGTATGGCCGAGATGCAGCGGTCCGGACGGACCGGGGGCGAAGCGCATGACAACCTTCCCCCTTTCCATGCCTGGGAGCTCGGGGAGGCCCACCCTCCTCTCGGCCTTCTCCCGCTTGAGCATGGAAGAGTCTATGCCCTCCAGCTCCTTGTGCTGGGCCTCCGGGGCCATGGAGTTGACGTCTTCGACGATGGAGGCGATGAGCGGAAGGACCTCCCTGACCCGGGAACGAAGTTCCGGGGACTCGGCCAGCACCTTGCCCTGAACGGCCTTGGGGTTGGCCTTTCCTGCGTAAAGGACGGCGTTCTGCAGCGCGTACTTGCGTATGGTCGCTTCCATGTCCTCGGACATCGTTCCGCGATATCTTACTCCGGTTCTTTAACTTTCGCCGTTACCCTGGGCGTATTGGTTATATCGTGGAACGATAATTATCGCTCATGGCCATCCAAAGTCTGCTGGGCCGGATGAGCGGGGTCCGGACCATCGATCGCGCCGTCCCCCTGGAGCTTGAACCGACCCGTATATTGATGGAGGAGCAGCGCTCCCCGGTGATGTTCCAGGACCTGAACGGCCGGAAGGCCGCCGGCAACCTGTGGAGCGACCGGGACCGGGTGACGGAGGTCCTCGGCCTGCCGAAAGGAGGGCTTACCGCGGCCTTGCTGCAGGCGCTGTCCTGCCCCCGTCCGGTGGAGGAGGTCGAGAAGGCCGGCTTCGAGGACATCGTCACGGAGGACTTCGACCTGATGGACCTCCCCATACCCAAGTACTTCCCGGAGGACGGTGGACGTTACGTCACGGCCGGCGTGGCCATAGCCGAGTTCGAAGGCAAGCTCAACATATCCTTCCATCGCCTGATGGTGCTTCCGGGCAACCGCTTCGCCATCCGTCTGGTGCCAAGGCATCTGTTCACCATGCACAAGATGGCCAAGGAGAAGGGCCTGGACCTCAAGGTGGCCTTTGTCATCGGAACCTGCCCGTCCGTACTGCTCGCCGGTGCGACCTCCACCGATTACGAGGTCAACGAGCTGGAGATCGCCAGCGCTCTCAGGCACATCGGCCTGGGCGAAGGGCTGCAGGTGCGCCGCACCAGGTACGGCCTGCCGGTCCCGGCGGACGCCGATTACGTTCTGGAAGGTCGTCTTACGGCAGAAACGGTGGACGAGGGGCCGTTCGTGGACATCTCTGGAACGTACGATTTAGTGCGCAAGCAGCCGGTGTTCCAGGTGGACCGGATGTATCAGAGGAAGGACGCGGTCCTGCACCTGGTCCTCCCCGGAGGTCTGGAGCATTACCTGCTCATGGGGCTGCCGCGCGAACCGGTCATCTTCCGGGCCGTGCGGCAGGTGGTCCCGCGCATACACGCCGTTCGCCTCACGGAAGGGGGGTGCTGCTGGCTGCATGGCGTGATCTCCATCACCAAGAACAAGGAGGGGGACGCCATGAACGCGGCCATGGCCGCTTTCTCCGGACATCCGTCCATGAAGAAGGTCATAGTGGTGGACAAGGACATCGACATCTACGACGACCGGGCGGTGGAATGGGCGGTAGCGACGCGCTTCCAGGCATCCCGCGGTCTGCTGGTCGTCAACAACGCCGCTGGTTCTTCGCTCGACCCGAGCACGGAAGGTACCACGTCCAAGGTGGCCATCGACGCCACTAAGCCCATTGGTGATAGTGGACCGTTCGAGAAGGCCGTTCTGGACTAGGGCGAACGGATCGGAGACCGGTCTCAACCATTGCATCCACGTCTTCGATTGCGGCCCCTGGCCGCTATCCTAGTAGAGATCCAGGTCTCAATCGCATTCGTAGTTCGCGATAGCCTGATCTATACCAACAAACAAGGAAGGACCATTCGGTCCGTTCGCCGAATGCAAAAATAAGAAGTGAAAGAGGTTTGAACGCAGGTGACGGTCTCACGTCCTGCGTTTAATGAACACCACCAAAACGGCGCAGGCCACGGCGATGATGGCGATGGCGGCCACGATCATCAAGGTGTTCCCGCCGCCATCCTCTCCAGTATCCACTGCCACCAGACTCAGCTGGCCGACATCACTCGCTTCGCCCTCCGTCACGGTCACGTTACTTGTGTACGGCTCGTAACCGTCCTCATCCACCGTCAGCAGGTAGTCACCCGCAGCCAGACCATCGAGTAGAAAACGTCCGAGCTCATCGGTGACCGCGCTCGCGTCACCAGCCCGCACGGTCACGTTGGCCAGGGGTTCGCCATCTTCGCCCAGTATCGTTCCAGTGATGAAGCCGGAGGGAGAGGCGGTACTGAACGTCCAGTTCATCTCCATGTCGTTGCCGGCCAGGTCCTTTCCCGTGACCGTTACGATATAGTCGCTAGCATACTCGAGGGCGGATGGGGTGAACGTTAGGACGTTGCCGTCCCAGGCGGTCTCCCCGGTCACGCCCTCCACAATGACGCTCACAGAGCTCTGGTTCATCGGTTCGGAGAACTCGATGACCACTACCTTATCGGCCCCGACATCGTTGCCTGTGGGCGAGACCTCGGCGGTTGGTGCGGTGCTATCCACCGTGAAGGTCACGTTCACTATGATCATGTTGCCGACCCGGTCGTCCACCTTCACGAACAGGGTATGCTCCCCGTCCGCGAGCGAGGCGAATATCCATCCCTCAGCTGTTCCCAGCTCCGTCCATTCGTCATCGTCCATCCTGACCCAGGTGTTGTTCAGGCCGGAACCGTCGTCCGAAGCGGTCCATTGCGCGATCCCCTCTGTCACATTGAGAAGCCCGCCTTCCGCCGGGAAGCCGATCACCAATGTTGGAGCAATGGTGTCCCTGACGACCGTCATCTCCGCAGTGTATGTGTTACCCGCAGAATCGTTCACCGTCAGCCTTAGGACGTTGACGCCTTCCGCCAGTTCGACGGTGTACGCTAGCGAGGCCAGGTTCTCACCGAGCACGTTACTGGTCAGGTCGACCTCGCTGACCATTTCCCCGTCGACGTAGACGCGCAGGAAGGCCGAGGTCATAGGCACCTCGTCCGATACGTTCGCCGTAACATCCCAACCGCCTTCACTGGTGAAGACCGTCCCTCCCGGGACCAGTTCGATGGAAGGCCCGCTGGTGCTCACCAGCACGACAACGGATTCGGTCACGGAGTTTCCAGCCGCATCGGTTACGCGAACGCTAATTGTCCGAGCGCCGTCGGTCAATCCTGTCACGGTGATGCTCTGTCCTGTGACCACGGACCACGAGCCGCCGTCCTTGCGCACCTCTGTCTTGGTGATGCCGTTGGCGTCGGAGGAGGTCCATGTTACCGTGACGGAACCCGTGTTGTTGTACGTTCCATTCGCCGGCGAGGTGATGGTCAGGGATGGTGCGACGGAATCCAAAGTGAAGGTCACCTCGTCCGTGCCTACCAGTCCCACCATATCCGTCACACGTACGTATGCGGTATACGTTCCGTCCGCCAGATCGAACGTGTGGCTGTTGCCGCTCACCGCGGTCCAGTTCGCACCGTCAATGCTGACCTCGGTGAGGTTGGCGTCCAGAGCATCGTCCACGGTCCAGGTCACCAGGCCCCCGGTGGTGTAGCCGCCGTTCGCTGGTGAGGTTATCGTCACCACCGGGGCGGTGGTGTCGACCGTGAATGAGACGCTGGTCGCGTTCCTGTTCCTCGGAAGGTCATAGGCCTCTATCTCCACGGTATGTTCTCCATCGGGCAGATCGCTCAGCAATATGCTGTCCGTGAAGGTCATGCTCCATTCGCCCTGGTCAAGGCTGTATCGGACATATTCGACGTGGGTCACAGAGTCGTTGGCGATGTATGTGATGAGCACATCACTTTCGCTCAGTAAGGTTCCGTTGGTCGGGGAGGTTATCACCAGGCTAGGCTCTGTCATATCAACGGTGAAGTTGACGGTCTTGCTCGCCGAATTTCCGCAGCTGTCCGTGGCGTTCAATCGGAATGTGTGATCTCCTTCCGTAAGATCGCTCAGGGTCACGGATCCCCCCGCGATCGCGATGGGCGCGCCTGAGTCCAGAGAGTAGTTCTGGGATACGATCTCCGTGGCATCGTCCACCTCCCAAACGACCTGCATCTCGTCGACGGAGATGCACCCTCCCTCGAATGGGAATGTGAAGGCGATCACCGGGGCGGAATTGTCCCGGATGGCGAAAATTACTCCGGACATGAAGCCGCCGTTAGCATCCCTAAAGTAGATCAGGAAATAGTTATGGCCCTCCGCGATGTCCAGGGTCCAGGTCGCTTCGAACGAGCTCTGTCCGGCCATCGAATCGTTCACCCAGGTGCCTACGGTCTCTCCATTGACGCTGTGCTCAACGGTCGCGTTCACCAGCGGCCAATAGCCGGTGATGTTCAGCGTGACATCGATCGTCCCGTTCCTGGTGTACACCGTGGAACCACTGACCGGGTCCATCGTGAGCGTGGTCAGAGTGCTGATGACGGTGATGTTGTCCGTGAAATGCCTTCCCCCGACATCCACCATGACGACGGTGATGCCGTTCTCTCCGCCCGTGAGCGACACAGTGCAGTTCCATTCCAACCCGGGGGTGCAGTTGCCCGATTCCCCAGTGGCATCGTTGTGCCATGTGAAGCTTACCGCATCCCAATGGTTGATCAGCAGTCCTTGGAGGACAATCTCGCTCTCCTCCACGATCATGCCATCGGTGAGCGGATCCGTTATGATCAAGGGGCTGACCAGCGGAAGATTGTCCACGTTGGCACCGCCGTCTATCGGTCGCGGCACGTCCACGATCCCGTCATAGTCCGCGTCCGGAGAGGCGTGGTCATGCCAATAGTTCCCGTACTCGGTGGAGTTCCAGATGTCCGTTCCAGAATCGCTGCAGGTGGGTGCGATCCCGCCGGCGTTGATGAAGACGTTGCCACAGACGTAATTGGAGGTTCCGGATACGATGGTGATGGAGCTCCAAGGGATGTCTCGGAAGGTGTTGTTGGTTATTCGGTTGTACGAATAGACGTCGTTGGACAAATATATCGCCGGGTTTGTGAACCCGGTGAACAGGTTATTGTCGATGGTGTTGTGGGATGCGGTGGAACTATAGAAGAAGACGCTGGACGTGCCCCCCAGGCAGGTATTGTTGGAGATGATGTTGTAATCGTTCCCCGTTCCGCTTATGTAGATGTGCCTGAACACGTTTGTGATGGTGTTGTTCTCTATAATATTGTGGTCGGAAGTATCCAAGTAGAACCCGATATTGTTCATGTCGCTCAGAATGTTACCGCTCATCCGGTTATTGCTGGACCGCGCCATATAGATACCGTACGGGCACAGGAGGCCACCGATCACGTTGTTCTGAACGATATTGTCGGTGGAGCCGCCCAGATGGATCCCCTCTAGGTCATTGTCGAAGACCGTATTGTTCGCGATAAGATTGTTCGATATCCATCCAAGGCATATGCCGTAGTCGTTATCGTTGCAGGTGTTGTTCGTTACCAGGATGTGTGAGCTTTGAGACTCCGCCAAGATGCCATAAGCGCTGTTTCCGCTGCAGTTGTTGTCATCGATATCAATATAGGTGGATTGGTAGGCGGAGATCCCGTTTATCGCTCCGCTCACCTCGTTGCCGCGCATCAACACGTCATGTGAATTGAACTGGCTTACCAAGCCCGACGCGAGGCTCCACATCTCGTTCCGTTCCAGGTCAATGTCATGAGAATCCGAAACGGTGATGCCGGTGTATTGCAAAGAATGAAAGGTGTTGTTCCAGGCGGTGATGTTGTTGGATTTGAATATGTCAAGACCGTACGTGCAACCATACCCTTCGCAGTCCTCAACCAGGACGTTGCTACATTGATACAGCATAATTGCATCGCCGCGTTCGAGATCATCCAAATAGCTCCCGGTCGCCCCGCTTGCGGTGCAGTTCCTTATGATCAGGTATGCGCTGGTGTTCCCGATGAAGATGCCAGAGTATTGCCCTGTGGCATCGATCGCAATGTTCTCGATTATGTACGGGTCCGCGATGGTGCCGGAACCACTTGTTGCTGCTCCAGCCAGTTCCGCATCGCTATCGATCCGGATCGGTGCGGACAGCGGAGCGATCTCTTGCCATATCGTAGCATCCGTCGTTCCATTGCCTGCAACGGCCGATGCCCCCATTGGAGCCAAGGCCGAGATGATCATCAGTATTATCACTAAAAATGATAGGATTCTCTCATATGCACCTATGCTGATCCCCCCGATTCCCCTCAAGGAAATAGTCAATACAGCGTGCTGAGGTGTATAATGCTTTCTAAGACTTCTCCAATTTTTTGATTTGCCGTCAGCGCTGCGATCGGGACCGCCCATCTCAATAATCATTATTAATTCAGACCTCTTTGAGGCAACAACAGAGGATTTCGCTTGAGATGCAATAATTGTGGATTGGATTACATAGCGGACAACACCGCTAACTGTCCGAGGTGCAACGCGCCCTTGGGACAGCAGATGTACCAGCAGCCCCCCCCGCAGTACCAGCAGCAGGGGTATCAGGACCAGCAACAGTATCAGCAGCCACAGCAACAGTACCAACCACCGCAAGGCGCCTACCAGCCTCCGCAGGGAGGTTATTACCAGCAGCCTGCTATGCCGCCTAAGAGGGTCCCGACCGTCAAGAAGATAGACCTGACCGGGACCATCATGCTCGTCTCAGGCATGTTCCTGTTCATGGCCGCCATGTGGAACTTCAGCGATCAGTATTGGGGTTTATACGTTCCCTCTCTGGTCCTGGGGCTGCTCAGCCTCGTGGCCAGCCTGTTGGCCTTGGGAACGGTCCTCGTACCCGGTCTGCTCAAGCAGATGGAGGGGGAGATCATGGACATTCTCATCCTGGTCTTCGCCGCCATACTGATGCTCTGGGGGCTTGTGGTCACGTTCTCCTGGGACTACGGCTCCGGTGGGGAGATCGTCCTGACCGGTGGCCTGGGCCTGCTGATGGCCGGGCTTCTGCGCATGGGCGTACTGAAGTGAAACGATAGAACGATCCAACGGGGGCTTCCCCCCCTTTCCATTTTTTCCATTTAAAAATTCAGGGTCGATATTTAATATACCTCAGTGACAAATCAAACTCCATTCTGTGGGGGAAGGAACAACGTACTTACCTAAACTGGTGGTCTTGTTGCTTGCGACCGTTCTGCTCGTAACTATGTTAGGAACGACCATCACGGCGGAGGATGACCTCGGTCCTTGGTCCGGTTTCGGAGGAGATCCCGCGCACACCCATCTGAGCGAATGGTCCACGGAAACGAACCCTGGGGGGCTGGCCTGGGAGCTCAAGTTCTCGACCGAGATCGCCGGTCAACCCATCTTCACCGGGAACGGGACCATCATCGTCAACGACGAGAGCGGCAACGTGACCGAGGTCCATCCCAACGGCACTGTGTTGAAGCAGGCACTTCTGTCCAAAGGGTGTTCCCGAACCCCCGCCATAGGTCCGAACGGCACCCTGGCCGTTTCCGCGGACGACGTCCTCTTCCTCCTCGATCGGGACCTCGAGGTGATATGGTCCAAGAACTTCACCGGATCGCTGTCGTCTCCCACCATGGCCCCGAACGGCACCATCCACGTCTCCAAGTACAGCGGCACGACCGCCTCCTCCCGCCTTTACGCCATCAATTCCGACGGCGAGGTCCAATGGACCGTGAGCGACCTGGGCTACGGGTCCGGGAAGGTTCCGGCCATTGGACCGGACGGGACGATATACGACGGGGGACTGGACCTGCCCATCAGGGCGGTGTCCCCCCAGGGTCTGGTGCTCTGGGAGTTCCGGGACAACGGTTCCGAAGGATGGTACGGAGGAGAGACGGCGGCGGTCTGCGTGGGTCCGGACGGCACGGCCTACGTGGGGACCACCGCCGGGAACATGTACGCCCTCCTGCCGAACGGCAGCCTGAAGTGGAAGTACGAGGTCGGGAACGACATCCTCGCCTCGGCATCCCTGGGGTCGGACGGCACGGTCTACTTCTCCAGCTGCCCGAACTACTTCGAGGACCCCGACGCGTCGCAACGGCTATACGCTCTGGATGAGAACGGGCATAAGATATGGTCATACGATTACGGTCCATCCGTGGCCTCTCCGGCCGCTATCTCCTCCGACGGGTCGATCTATCTCTACGTAATGACCGAAGGGATGTGCGCTCTGGGTCCGGACGGGGATCTGAGCTGGATCGCCCAGGGATGGCACAACAATTACGGCGGTATGGAGCTGAACAGCCCGACCATAGGCGAGGACGGCACGGTGTACGCGGTTTTGAACGGGGGCCTGATGGCCTTCAACATCGGGGCGCCCTGCCAACCCCGGGACGTCCGCCTGGACCTGCACGACGGGAAGGCCGAACTGACATGGAAGCCTCCGTACACCGACGGGGGAAGCCCCGTCACCGGCTACGCCATCTATCGAAACGCTTACAACTTCGATCTGGGCGTCTACGAGGAGAACGTCCTGGTGACCATGCTGAACGACGGGGACGCCCGCTCCTTCGTGGATGAAGGTCTGGAAGACGACTTTCACTATGAGTACTCGATCTGCGCCATCAACGAGCACGGGCAGGGGATGAGGGCATGGGGCATGATCGAGGAGGCCGCCAATGACGTTCTTCTGCCTATCACCGCGGCCATCATCGGCGTCGTCGTCCTATTCGCTGTGGTGATCTGGTACGATCTGGGACGAAATCCCAAGGAATGATGTTCCGTGGTCCTACTGACCATCGGCGTTGTTCTGCGTCGTTGGGCCTCTCGCGACCTCCAGACATCATAACCATCCAATGCATCGACCATGCGCGAAAAGAACATGAGGCGGCAAAGGGATGTGAGCCCGGTATCAAAATGGACAAGGTCCGTTCGTTCAACATCCCGGTGCGGGACATGCAGGGCGCGGCGAACTTCTACAGGAACGTCTTCGGATGGTCCATAGGCGCGATCGAAGGGAGCGGGGGCGACTACCACCGAGCGCTGACCACCGCGGTGGATGGGGACGGAGTTCCCCTGGCTCCCGACGCCATAAACGGAGGGTTGTTCAGGAAGGGCACGCACGGGGTGGACGTCACCTTCCTGGAGCTGGAAGTGGATTCGATCGACGAGACCGTGTCGAAGGTACTGGAGAACGGCGGCTCCATGGCGCGGGAGAAGCGCCCCATGCTCGATTTCGCCTACTTCGCCATCGTGCGGGACCCCGAGGGAAATTACCTGGGACTGATGGAATACCGCAAGTGAATCATGCGGTGTTCGGAGATCAGCGCCTGATGGTCTCTTCCCGTCCCTTGCCGATGCTGATTATGCGGACCGGCACCTTGGACCTCTTCTCGATGTAGCCGAGATACTCCCGCATTTCCTTGGGGAGCGCGTCGTAACCCCCGCGAACGATCTCCGGGGTCTCCTCGGGCCTCCAGCCCTTCCACCCGTCCAGCTCCTCGTAGATCGGAACGGCGCGCTCCAGCATCCTGAAGTTACCGGGGAAGTGCTCCACCTTCTTACCGTCGATATCGTAGGCCACGGCGACCTTGATTTTCTTAATATCGTTCATCACGTCCAACTTCGTGACGGCGAACTGGGTCAGGCCGTTCAAACGCGCGGCGTGCTCGACTATCAAAAGATCAAGCCAGCCGCAGCGCCGGGCTCTTCCGGTGGTCACACCGAACTCTCCGCCCACCTTCTGCAGCAGCTCCCCCGTCGCGTCGTTCAGCTCGGTGGGGAACGGTCCGGCGCCCACGCGGGTGGTGTAGGCCTTCAGCACTCCCATGATCTCGTCCACGCGCTTGGGGCCGACGCCCGCGCCCGTGCAGATCGCTCCGGCCACGCAGTTGGAGGAGGTGACGAAGGGATAGGTTCCGTGATCGATGTCCAGCATGGTGCCCTGCGCCCCCTCGAAGAGCACGTTCTTGCCCTGGTCCAGGGCGTCGTTGATCAGCACCGAGGTGTCGGTGATGTACTTGCCATAGCTCTTGCCGTAGGAGAGCAGCTCCTCCAAGAGCTCCTCCTTGCTCTGGGCCAGGCGCACCTCCAGCATCTCCATGGTCTTGAGCTTCATGGGCATGACGGTGTCCAGCCTCTCCTCCAGGAGCTCCGGGTCCAGGAGGTCGCCCATACGAATACCGCTGCGGGCGATCTTGTCCGAATAGCAGGGGCCGATGCCCTTTCCGGTGGTTCCCACGCCCTTCTTCCCGCGAAGGCGCTCCTCGGCTCCATCCAGAAGGCGATGCCAATTGAGAATTATGTTGGCCCGGTCAGAGATGCGCAGGCCATCAACGGAGCGTCCGCGGGACTCCACGTCCGCGATCTCGCGTCCCAGGGAGATCATGTCCACGATGACCCCGTTCCCGATAACGTTGATGACCCCTTCCCGCACTATTCCAGAAGGAAGGATGTGCAGAGCGAAGACCTCCTCGCCCACCTTGATGGTGTGTCCGGCGTTGGAGCCTCCCTGGTACCTTACCACCAGGTCTGCGCGTCCCGCCTCGTAATCAGTGATCTTGCCCTTGCCCTCATCTCCCCACTGGGCCCCGATGACCGCTATGCTCGGCAATCTCTCACCGGTCTCGCAAAACCAGCCAAGATAGATAAAGGCTTCTTCTTCCCCACGTCGTGACCGAGAGAATTTTCACGGAATGAAAAAGTTCTCGTCACGCTCAAATACTGAAAATAATGCTGTTATCATCGGGGAGAAAGAGGCTAGATGGGGATCAAGCCTTGGGAGGATGGGACGATTGACCATCGGTAGGTTCAGGATAACCTCTGAAGAGAGGAGAGCGACCGTCGTCGGAATTGCGATCTGGGCGGTATGGTACGTGGGAGTGAGCGTACTGTTGTCCATGGCGGCCCACGATCAGGGGACCAGCGACATTATCTATTCTCCCTTCTTCAGATGGATGGCCTTCGGTCCTTTCCTCGCCTTCCTGTTCCTTGGAAGGCACATCATGCGCTTCAACATGAAGATGGCCACGGGCTCCCTGAGCAACATGAGCAACGTGGTCACCTCCGCCACGTCCTTCATGGCCTGGGGATTGGTACTGCTGGTGTGGGACTGCTTCTTCGAAGGGGTCGACACCGTCCTTGCCCTGGTCTTTGGGATGTTGTTCACCTATCTGATGCTGGTGGCCTCCAACGGCAGATGGAACCCGTGAACGCCGCCATCAGCATATGGAACGGAAAGCTTCCAGCACTTCATCCAACGGGCGATCGGTGCGGAAGCCCGTGGGCGAGAAGTTGGTCCTTGAGGCATGGCCTATGGAGCCCAGGACCTCCATAATGTCCTCCCTCTTGGGAGGGGAGAGCTTGAGCATTGCGGCGATCTCGTTGGTCTCGTAATAGAAGGGCACGTCCAGCTCCTCCTTCCAGATATCGAAGTGCTGCCCGGCGCGTTCCTGACATTCCAGGCCTTCCGGCACGGTGGCATCGGCCATGGTCTCATGGTCCATTAGCGGTCCCAGCCAAAGGGGGCCGATCTTACCCTCCCCCACCTTTCTTTCTCCGGTGACGCGATCATAGGACATCATGCCTAGCTGCTCCAGGGAGGCGTCCGCCGCCCCGGCTCCCTGCTTGGTGCGCAGGAAAAGACGGAAGTAGTGGTCGGCGTAGTAGCAGAGCAGCGGCGTAACGCCGATGTCCTCCTGCGCCGCCATGCGGACGATCGTCCCCATCATTATGCGCAGCCCGCTCTCGTGCAGGAAGGGGTTCCGCTGACTGTTGGCCATATACCTCCTGCGGCACTTTCCCGGATGAGTGCCGGACAGAGAGGCGGTGTCCGTGGCCGTGACCGCCAAGA
>Ga0209269_1000493_pt1 | contig 36585 bp, 31 predicted proteins | sample MTBAKMMethaMetaG_FD_187455 | JGI IMG/M metagenome (GOLD analysis project Ga0209269, IMG submission 187455) | Enrichment culture microbial communities from Arthur Kill intertidal strait, New Jersey, USA, that are MTBE-degrading - MTBE-AKM (Arthur... | ecosystem: Environmental > Aquatic > Marine >... | reverse complement strand
AACAGGAACAATGACCAGATCAAACCTTGAATTACCGCGCCAAGGATGACTGGCATGAAATAGATTGTTCTAAAAACAATTCTGCCTTTTATCTTTTGGTTGAGAATTATAGCGACCAACAAGCCCAATGAGAATTGAATTGATGTCACTAACAGACAAAAAATCAGAGTTCTGCCAACCGCTTCAAGGTTATCTATGGATGCTTGACCCATGAATAGAAATTCTTTATAGTTGGCCAATCCAACCCAATTAACTTTGGAGCCTTTAATACCGGTTGCATCAGTGAAAGAAAATACGGTTGTTGCCAGAGATGGTCCGAGAGCGATAACAAAGTAAAAAAGTAATCCCGGCAAAAGAAGCAAGTAAGGCAGAAGTCTGGACCTTCCACGCCCAAAATGATAGTTCATTCTCTCATCCCTCCCATCATTGACTGAAATCAGAATTGGCTTCCCGCCTTCCTGGCGGGAAGCCAACAACACACCATTTCAACTATTGAGCTGCATCAAGACCAGATTGCAGGTCAGCTTGCACTTTATCTGCGAGTTCTTTTGCGTCATCATAAGTACCGAAAGGCGCAAAGTAAGACGCCCACGGGTTAGCAAATTGGCCAGCACCCTTTACATTGACCCAATATTGTTCGTAACCAACTTTGAAGTTTTGCAGGTAAGGAGCAACTTCTGCCCCAATTTGGGTGTTCAAAGTAGCGGTAGGTTGAGTCGGGATGAAACCAACTGCATCAACGAACGCCTGGTAGTTGGCCGGGTCAGAGAACTCGGTCAGGTACAGGAGAGAAGCGTCTTTGTTAGGAGTATTGGCCGCAACCGCCCAACCCTGGTCGTATTTACCAAACAAATACTTGTTGTCATCAGCATTGTCGCTGCCGGGGAAGGGGATATAACCCCACTCGAAGGCCGGTTCAGCAGCTTCGATCGCTGAGGCATACCAGGTTCCACCAGAGAACATGGCAACTGCACCAGAAGCAAAACGACCGGGTGCTGCATCACCAGCAATGCCGCTCGCGCCTTCTTCCATCATGTCTTGAGCGTATACTTTCATGCGATCCCACATGACCATAGATTTTTCGTCATTCCACTTGATGGAGCCATTCCACAAACCTTCCACCAGTGCGGCCTGATCGGGGTAAATCGAACCAAGCAAACCATAGGCGCCAACAAAGATCGGCCAGCCATCTTTACCGCCAGCGGTCATACAAGGAATGCCTGCGGCTTTGAAGGTTTCACAGGCGGTGACCAGTTCGGACCAAGTGGTGGGAACGGTTACATTGTTTGCAGCAAATAAATCTTTGTTGTAATAGATACCGCTGTAGGATACACGGCCAAGGTTGATCGCGTAAATCTTGCCATCGAAAGATCCGGCATCCATATTAGCGGATTCGTCGTAATTGCTGAGGAACGGTTGATCAGAAATATCCATCAACAAGCCAGCTTCGATCAACTGCTGCCAGTTCGGTTTGTCGACGTTCTTCATGTAAGGCTGAACGCCATTGGCAAAGCCGAAAATATCAATCACATCGACATCATTAGCAGTCAGGCGGGTTTGAGTGACGGTTGCCAGATCGTTCGCGTTCACCACAGACATATCCACACTGATGTTGGGATATTTCTCCGAAAACTGCTTATTGAAATTTTCCATGAATTCAACCATCGGCGGATTCTGGTGAACCAAGACACGCAAAGTCACTTTTTCGGCAGGCTGTTCGGGTTGAGCAGCATCAGCGGGTTGCCCCTCAGAGGCAGCTGGGGCTTCAGTGGCCGCCGGCGCACAGGCGGTTAAAATCATCGCCAAAGCAACCAATACAACAAGGACGAAATTCAACTTCTTAGACATAATTTAATATCCTCCTCAATTTCTTGATTTGTTTTTCAGATAGACATAATTCACAACAAAGCTCATTACTTCTCTTATCTGATGCTCACCTCCTGATTCCTTGCCTAATTATTCTCCCCTATATATCAATCAAAAATGATGATGAGTTATATTTAATCTTGAAAGCGCTTCCAATTATCTGCAAAAGCACAAAATAAAGCGATTCACTTTATCTTATTTTCTTAAGCGCAATTACTCTCTTGTTTTTTGCTTTTTCGGAGTGCTAATGAACGAGCAGCTAAATTGGGCTTATATCCATTTTCTCTCATTACCGTCAATATTCGTTCACGGGTTTCCACACTTACATTAGGATCCCCGTTTGCGACCCGTGAAGCGGTAGTAAGTGAATATCCAGCCAATTTTGCGATCTGCTTTAAAGTGATAGACATTTTCTTTCCAGGATAACAATCCAAGAAACTATTATCATATTTATTTTAGAGACTTCTCATTTGGGATTCATGGATAAAAGAGTTATTTAGATGGACATTTCATAGATATTTTAAAATTCCGTTAATATTCTTAGCAATTGCTCCAAAATACATATGCCAGTTTTTAGTAAATTTTGAATACCGAATCTAGGTTATCAAAATGTTTTGTAACAGAAGTCACCCTGCTTCAGCGATTGGAAGATGTCGTCCTTATCGCTTCGGAAATTTGTTGCAAGTAACTGTTAACACACGCCGACTTCGATCGAAGGGTTGAGATTATCCAACCATATATCTCAGATGTATATTTTTCATCCTCCTTTCTTAGCGCATAGAAAAGCCAGCTGCTTTCGTGGCTGGTCATTGACTTCTGAATATAAAAATCCTTCGCGATATGGCTGGTCATATAACTATGCCTACGCGAAGGAAAACGAAAAACAATTTTAATTGAAATGGATTGGTTTTATTGGGATTAAGAAAGTCTGAATGCCTCCGGAGACATTCCTGTTTCTCGGTGGAACAAACGGCTAAAATAACCACTATCCGAAAACCCTGTATCAATGGCAATTTCTGTAATGGACTTTTCGCTGTTTCTTAATAAAATCTTTGCCTGACTGATTCGAAATCGTTGCAGGTATTTAATCGGAGTGGTGCCTAATTCTTGCCTAAAGCAATAGGTCAAATAATCCTCGGCTATGTTCACATGTTTGGCCACATCCGCCCTGGAAATCGGCTCTGCGTAATGATCCTGAATGAAAACCATTGCTTGCCTGACCAGTTTCTGCGCGTTCGCACTTAACCGACGTTTCCGCTCCAATGCCAGGTTAACATGCGATAGTGTCTCCTCCATACTAAATATGCCTTTTTTCAACACGGTTGCGACACCCTGGTTCAAACAGTTCATTTCCTCAACCGATAAATCCCTGCCTGTTAAGATAATAACCGGAATATCACGCATTTTCGGGTTAAGCCGCATTGATTCAAGTACCACAAACCCATCCATGACGGGCATATTAAGATCCAACAATACAAGATCAATTTTTTCCTTAGCGAGAATCTCTAAAGCTTCTGCCCCATTATTAGCTTTTATAATCCGGTTTTTCTCATATTGCGAATGAATAATTCGCGCGTTCATTTCCAAAGTATTTGAATCATCATCCACAATCAGGAAGGTGCGTTTAGATTCTATTGCTTCTTCAGATAAAAGATACTGGTCAATTGCGGTGTTGAGTTCATCCAGCTCAATGGGTTTGGTAAGGTAATCTAAATTGATCAAGCTTTCTCCATCGTTTGAATGAGTATAAAGCATTATGGGTACGTTTCGGGTCAATTTGTTCGTTTTCAGAACTTTTAATATTGACCAACCCTGTTCTGAATTAACACTCATATCTAAAACGATCGCATCAGGAAGAGAATAGGAAGATCGCTTTCGCCAATCCTCAAATTGATCCATGCTGATTGCGATAGCATTAACTCCATATTCTTTTAATAAAATTCGCAATCGCTCATGATTTTCATAATCTGAATGGATAATCAGGAACGTCCTTTCGGGTTCTATTGAGTTGTTCAAAATAGATTGCTGATCTTCGCCGTGGTTGACAATTGGCAAAGTAAAATAAAAAGTTGATCCTTCCCCTTCAATGCCAGAAGAATCCACTCCTATTGTTCCATCTTGCATCTCAATCAATGTCTTGCAAATGGATAAACCCAACCCTAATCCGGAATAGCCCTGCAATATACTACGCTCAGATCTTCGAAATTCATTAAATATGGATTCTTGCTCATCCTTTGGAATCCCTAGGCCAGTATCTTTGACAGAAACCAGAACATCTTTCTCGTTATATTCAACTATTAAACTGACTTCACCATTAGTGGTGAACTTTATCGCATTGTTTACCAGATTCAAGACCACTTGTCGTAAACGGGTGATATCAGCTCGCACCCAAGGACCATTTTTTGGAATGATCGCTTTCCATCCTAATCCTTTGTCAGTGGCTAATTGCAAGCCACTTTCAGCCACCATTTTTAGAGCATCCCCAAGATTCACTAGCTCCATCTGCAATCGTAATTGACCGGCGCTGTTGGTGGCAAGGTCTAATACATCACCAATCATCCCTCCAAGATGTTGTGCATAAGCATTAATTCTTTCAATATCCATTTGGAGCGAAATTGGGAGAGCTGATTGCCCCCAATCATTTTCTTCAAGGAGCACTTCAGTTAATCCAAGGATCAAATTGATTGGAGTTCTTAGGTCGTGACTAATGGTCGAAAGGAAACGATTTTTTATTCGATTCGCCTCTTCCGCCAATCTTCGACCTTCAGTAGCCTGGCGATATAAACTGGCTGTATTCAGCGCCCCCCCTACTTGTTGAACGACAAAACCGAAGATTTCCAGATTTTCAGTATCAAATACCATGAATCCCAATTGTCTATTGGGGTCCATCACTGGAATCAGTGTTAAAGAGAAAGGTTTCTCTTCGGAAAAAAAGTCGTTTGGGGGAAATTCGCGGCAATTATAGGTAATTGTTTCAACATCAATGTTTAACAGGTCGCGCATCACACATTCTTGTGAGCCCGGCTCATCAGATGGCTCAAAAAGGGAGAGCAATGCAAGATTTATACGAAGGTCTGAAAGATATTTGTTTAACGTTTGGATAATTTGACCTTCATCAAGTGAAGTTTGCAATCTGGCGGATAACAGGCTAAGACGGCTGGAAATCCATCGTTCATTTAATATATATTGATTGTGCTGATTAGCAGTGAATCTACCAATCAGCAGCCGGGCATGATTGAGAACTTCCTGAATTCTTTCTCGTGATAAAGATCGTTCCCAATCTGTGTTTTCTAACAATGTCAACGCGTTTTGCCAGTTATTGGAATCTTCATTTTTTTCAATAGTGTGTTCCAGAATTTCAGTGAGTTTTTCCTCAAATTCCCCCATCTTGTCACTGGTGATCGCTTTGGTAAAAGTCCTTACCAATTGGTCACATAATTGATCACTTTCCTTTTTTGTGAGGCTGTGTGATTGATCCAGAACAATGGTTGAAATGGCTTCCGTTAATTCAGTTTCCGGTGTATTTTCATTGCTTAGGAAAGCCTCTCTCCTTGCGCCACAGCCACACGAATCACGGGTAACGAGCCGGGTACCAATTTTGAGGATAGAAGGTAGATCATCTTCTTTGGTCAGGTGATTATACATTACCTCAAAGGATTTATAACCGATCTCAAATAATGGCACATGAATACTGCTCAGGCTTGGAGAATGCACCGATCCTTCAAAGCGGTTGTCAAATCCGATCACCGCAACATCCTCGGGAACCCTTATACCGGCTTCATCCATTGCTTTAATTGCCCCCAGCGCCGATTCATCATTACTGGCAAGAATCGCGCTGAATTGAATTTTGGCATCCAATAATTGCTGCATAGCGGAATACCCGCCATTGAAGGTATGCCGGCCAAATGTGATTAAATTCGGATCATCATCGAGACCAAATAATTTGGTTGCATCCTGGAACGCGCGTAATCTTTCGCCACTATCCCCTTTATAATCCTCGCGAGTACCCGCGATAAAAGCGATTTTATTGTGATTATGCGCGACTAAATGACTCATCGCTGTTTTGATGCCGCCGGAATTATCGGCAACAATCGTTGGTCCAGATTCCCCTGACCCAACAAAAACAATTGGATGACCTTGCCCCATAATTGTTTGAATATATTTAGATCGAGAATCGGATTGTAAAGGATTGGCGATGATGATACCATCTGTGTTCCAAGGTCCAATCGGAACAAAGTCTGATTCGTTTGTATTTTCTGACCAGGCTGGTCGGATCGGATCTGTTGGACTGGCCGAAGGACCCATTCCACATCCCAAAAGTAAGTTGCATCCCAAATCATGGGAAGCTCTGATAATTCCCTTAAAAACTGGAGCTAAATAACTCAAATTTGTCGCTGTGCGGTAAAATTGCCAGCCGGCCAATACCCCAATGGTTGGATTACTTCGAATTAGATTTTTTTTATCAGATGAGGAGATCATCGGTTCTTTTCCAGTTAATCCAATCTTTCGATTTGTTTTTCCAATACCATTATATTATGACACATTAGGACAAGAAGAAACTTGAAAAGTCTCACCTTACAATATATTAAAGTCCATTTTTATTATTTGCTTCTTTGATGTGATATGGTTTAATAACTTTCGTAAAAATATTTCGGGATCAGGAGGAGAAACTCTTGGAAAATACCTATTTACACAATCCAGAATTAGAAGGGGATGCTTTCTTTTGGAAGGCAGGGAGTACAGGAATTTTATTATCCCATGGATATACCGCAACCACAGCTGAAATCCGCTTATTAGCACAAAACCTTTTTGAAAAAGGTTTTTCGGTAGCCGGACCCCTCCTTCCCGGTCATGGTACCCGGCCAACGGATCTGAATCAAATCTCCTGGAAAGATTGGACGGCTGAAGGGGAAAGAACCTATCAGTTTTTAAAGAATCAATGTGATAAAGTAATTGTGGGGGGCGAATCGATGGGTGCCCTGGTTGCACTCCATCTTGCCAGTCAGCATGTGGAGATTGCAGGTGTATTATGCTACGCTCCGGCTATTAAACTTACCCTTAGCACATTAGACATTATCAAGTTATATCTTGGCTCCCCTTTCCTTAATCAGGTAGATCGAAGTTCTTTGGATTGCTCGGATAATTGGCAAGGTTATCCCGGCCTTCCTTTGAAAGGGGCTCTGCAACTCTTGAAAATGCAAAAAGCCATTAAAACACAGCTTTCCCAAATTCATCAACCCGTATTAATCTTTCAGGGTAAAGAAGATACCACCGTCGCAAAAGAAGCTGGAGAACTTATCTTGAATGGAATCCAATCTACAACGAAAGAGCTGCATTGGATGGATCACTCGTCACACGCTATTACTCTAGATCGAGAACTTGATGAAGTCACAAGAATAACAATCGACTTTATAAAAAACAATATATAGAGAAATAAAACATATTAATTTACAAAATTGATCTTGAATTGAAAATAGTAATTTGAACATCTTTAATGGTAGAGTAAAAGATATCTCCGGGAGACTGAAACACGATTATGTCTAAACCAATACTGAGAACAAAAAAGACAAACTCTTTTTCCACACTAATTTCCTTTTTTGATAAGGATCGTTGGCACTTATTGGCTGCCGTTGGGATTTTCTTTGTGAAACACAGCCCTGTTTGGTTAATGCCACTGCTCACCGCTAATCTCATCGATTTGGTGGTGAATCATCAAAGCATCTCAGTATTATGGTGGAATACATTGGCTTTGGTATTGTTGCTGGGACAAAACATCCCCATGCATGTTGCCTACGTGAAACACTTGAGCATTGCACTGCGACGGATGGAAACCCGCCTGCGATATGCGCTCTCAAATCAATTTCAAAAACTCTCCATGGGATTCTACACTCGGGCAAGCGCAGGGGTTTTACAGAATAAAGTCGTGCGAGATGTAGAAGCCATTGTGGAAATGGTTAGGCAAATGTTTGACGGAGGACTCAGCGCGATTTTCAACCTTTTGGGCGCGATTGTTATTACAGCTATTCGAGTACCAAAGTTTTTACCATTCTTCTTGATTATGGTTCCCATATCAGCGGCCTTGATATCATCTATGCGCAAACGGCTCTATACCCATAACGCATTATTCCGAAAAGAAATTGAACGAATGTCGGCAAGAGTGAATGAAATGACCCATCTTTTGCCAATCACTCGGGCTCATGGCCTTGAAAATAACGAATTAGAGTACATGGAATCCACTTTAGCAAAGGTCCGAGTAGCCGGTTTGGAGCTAGACACCTCAAACGCGATTTTCGGTTCGCTTTCTTGGGTCACCTACAACATTTTCAACGTAATCTGTCTAATCTCCGCGGTAGCCCTCTCTTACTATAAGATCATTCCGATTACGGCCGGTGACGTGGTCATGCTGACTGGATACTTTACCAGTCTGACCAACGCCGTCATGGGCCTTATAAACCTGATCCCAAATATTAGCAAAGGTTTTGAATCCATCCGATCTATCGAAGAGATTTTACATTCTGATGAACTGGAAATGAATGATGGAAAATTACCGATAGAGAAAGTAAATGGAAATTTCCATTTTGAGAATGTTAATTTCATTTATCCAGAGGCTCGTTTTCCAGCGATTCGCAATTTTTCACTCAATGTAAAAGCTGGAGAAAGCATTGCCCTGGTTGGTCCTTCTGGAGCAGGGAAATCGACAATTATTAACTTGGTAATTGGATTCATCCGGCCAGGAAATGGTCGAATCCTGATCGATGGTTGCGATATGAATGATCTGGATCTGCGCACTTATCGAAGGTTCATTTCTGTCGTCCCCCAGGATTCGATTCTGTTTGAAGGCACCATTCGCGAAAATATTTCTTATGGTATCCCCACTGTGAATGAAAAAGGGGTAGAAATTGCTTTGCGGAATGCCAATGCTTGGGAATTTGTTCAACAACTCCCACAGGGAATTGATACCCCTATTGGTGAGCACGGAGCCAGACTATCTGGTGGACAAAAACAACGCTTATCTATCGCTCGAGCGCTTATTCGAAATCCAAAAATATTGATCCTGGATGAAGCCACTTCAGCGCTTGATACTGAATCGGAAAAATTGATCCAGGAATCGCTTTCAAAGTTGATGAAAGATCGAACAACGTTCATAGTGGCTCACCGACTTTCAACTATCCGAAATGCAGATCGAATTGTGGTGCTGGATCAAGGTAATATTGCAGAAATTGGTAATCACGAAGAATTAATGGCGAGAAAAGGAATTTATTTCAAACTGCAATCTGGAAATGTGACAACAATTTAAATTATGGATAAACGCTGGCGAATCGGTAAATCAACATAATCCACTGCTTGCCATTCGTGAAACTGTTGGTAGTTGTAATGTTTGGCAAGTAATATTTCTTCTTTTTCTGAAATGGGTTCACCCACCATATTGAGATAAATTACAACCCAAAGACGAGTCCTTTACAAAAAGAGTTATTTTGACATATAATTTATGTCTTGTAATAATTAAAATACACCATAATCCGGTATGAATTTGGAGTTAGATAAGAATAATGACGCAAGAATTTGGTATTCCATTAAAAGGCTTCGCTGAATTTTGCCGAATAGTAGCTGCTGAAGGTGCTGTTCTTATAAAAAATGAGGAAAATACTCTCCCAATCCGAAGTGGCGAGCATATTTCCTTATTCGGCAGGTCACAAATCAATTATTACCGAAGCGGAACCGGATCAGGAGGTGCTGTAAATGTTGCATATACCACCAACCTGTTGGATGGATTAAGGAATAAGAATATTAATCTCAATGAGGATCTGGCCTCCATTTACACAGAATGGATCGAGGAAAATCCCTTTGATAATGGTGGAGGAGGTTGGGCTGCTGAACCCTGGCATCAAATTGAAATGCCCCTTTCCGAGAATAGTGTATCTGAAGCCAGAAAGAAATCTGATAAAGCGATAGTAGTAATCGGGCGGACGGCAGGAGAAGACAAGGATAACTCGGATGAGCCCGGAAGCATTCGGCTAACTGAAGAAGAATTATCAATGCTCCAACTCGTATGCCAATATTTTGACAAGGTGGCAGTAGTTCTCAATGTGTCAAATATCATTGATATGAGTTGGATGAATGATGCTAGCTTAAAACAAAGCATCAAAAGTGTTGTTTATGTATGGCATGGAGGGATGGAGGGAGGAAATGCTGCTGCTGATGTTTTGGTAGGTGAAATCACTCCAAGCGGAAAATTACCGGATACAATCGCGTATTCCATTGCTGATTATCCATCAACATGCAATTATGGCAATGAATCAAGGAATTATTACCAGGAAGATATTTATATTGGGTACCGCTATTTTGAGACTTTTTGCCCGAATAAGGTTCAATTTGAATTTGGTTTTGGCCTGTCTTATACAGAATTTTCAATAAAACCAAATGATATCCAACTCGTATCCAATAGTTTGGATAAGCGGTTCATTTTAGAAGTAACCGTCAAAAATATTGGGACCAACTATGAAGGAAAGGAGGTTATTCAGATTTATTGCCAGGCTCCACAAGGCAAATTAGGAAAACCCAATAAAGTCCTTGTCGCATTTGGCAAGACGAAGACCCTCCAACCCGGCGAATCACAAACGCTTGAGTTAAATTTTCCGATAAGTCGATTGGCATCTTATGATGATAGCGGCATAACCGGTTATCCATCCGCTTATGTTTTAGAAGAAGGGGAATACTTTTTTTATGTTGGAAACAGTGTTAGAAACACGGTCATTGTTGATATTGAAGGCAAACCCAGTTTCCAGGTAGAACAGTTGATTGTTTTCGATAAACTCAGCCAAGCTCTGGCCCCCATTGAAACTTTTTTAAGAATCAAACCCGGTAATAAAAAAGATGATGGAACTTATGAAGTTGCTTATGAAGAAGTGCCTCAAAGCAATATTAATTTAGAAGATCGCATAAATTCGAACCTTCCCAAAGAAATTCCTCAGACTGGAAACAGGGGATATAAACTCAAAGACGTTCATGAACAAAGAATCAGTCTGGATTCATTTGTTGCACAGCTTAGCGATGAAGAACTTGCCACCATTGTAAGAGGTGAAGGAATGAGCAGCCCCCTGGTGACTCCGGGAACTGCGTCTGCGTTTGGGGGTGTCAGTGACAGCTTATTTAATTATGGAATTCCAGTTGCTTGTACCGCCGACGGCCCTTCCGGCATCCGCATGGAAAGCGGCCTTAACGCAACACAACTCCCTATTGGCACTCTGATAGCGGCGACTTGGAATGTGAAATTAATTGAAGATCTCTACGAAATGGAAGGCCAGGAACTCAAAAGCAATCACATCGATTTATTATTGGGTCCCGGCTTAAATATTAAACGCAGCCCCTTGAATGGAAGAAACTTCGAATACTATTCGGAAGACCCATTAATCACCGGTTGCTTTGCCGCAGCCACAACACGTGGAATTTCTAAAGGGGGCGCAATTGCTACCCTAAAGCATTACGCCTGTAACAATCAGGAAAAATCCCGGTTTTTTGTGGATGCAGTAGTTTCAGAACGGGCTTTAAGAGAAATCTACTTGAAGGGATTTGAATTGGCTGTCAGAGAGGGTGAAGCTAAAGCAATCATGTCTGCCTATAATCCGATCAATGGGCATTGGGCTGCTTCAAATTACGATTTGAACACCACCATTCTACGGAAGGAATGGGGGTTTAAAGGTATAGTAATGACTGATTGGTGGGCAAAAATGAATGACCCCATTCATGGTGGACCTGCCGATACGAGATTTACTAATTATATGATCCGGTCCCAAAACGATCTGTATATGGTCGTGAATAATTATGGGGCTGAAATCAATTCCGCCAACGACAACACCATCGAATCTTTAGCAAATGGATCATTGCATCGCAGCGAACTACAGCGTTGCGCATTAAATATTTGCGAATTTCTAATCCACACATGCGCATTTTCCAGAAAGCAAGAATCCAAAGAAGTGACCTATAAATACACGGCGAACCCAAATCTCACAGGTCAAAGTTCCCAAAATCTTTCAGTAGATTCAAAAATTAAACCTTCCATAGCCTCATCAACGATTTTTTTCGTTTCGGAACCGGGTGTATACCGTGTCATCGTAAGGATTATGTCAGCCAATACAAATCTGGCTCAAACAGCCTGTAACGTGTCGCTAAATAGCCAATTCCTGACCACAATTCAAACCCATGGAACCGATGGAAAGTGGATTACACAAAAGCTTACAAACATCGAGTTGGAAAATGGCTTTTATAATCTTCAACTTGATTTAATCAAACCAGGTATGCAGGTCGATTGGATTGAATTTCAAAAGGTTTTATAGAATTGCACTCCTTGGAATTTTGATTTCCAACTTTGCTGATCGCTGCGATCATACAACCTCCATTTCATTAAGAATTATGAAATGGAGGTTTATCTATTATGAACATAATGAATGTTGACGAATTGAAGTTCCCCTTTTTTAAAGATTAATAATTCGAATTTCAAATTTTTTGATTTTGAAGGGATAGCCACCTCTCAAGAAAATGATAAAATATTCTTCATCTTCGGGGCTTTAAATGAATCTGGAATCTTTATTAAATAGTCGATTTGCTTCATTATTCGCTTTAAACCTGGCTCAAATTTTCCCTCCCAGCATAGGTTCGTGGGTGGCATTTAGAATAGCTGATGTGATCGCTTCACAAAAGCATTCTTCCTTAGTTCGTTCAATTTATGCAAATCAAAAAGTTGTCCATAATGGGAATTTATCCCCGGCACAGTTAGATTATTTAGTCAGAGACACGCTCCGACAAAAAGCTCTTTCCGTTTACGATTATTTACATTACCTCAATAAACCTGAAGCGATTAATCGCATGGTGCAATTAACCCCTACCGCTGAGGCAACCTTTCAACGCATTCAAGACCAAAAGGCCACCATGATGGTTATACCTCATATCAGCAATTTTGATCTAGCCGGATTTTATCTCACAATGAAAGGCTACAACTTCCAAACACTTACCTTTCCACAACCAGGAGGTGGTTACCGTTTTCAAAATCTGTTACGCAAATATACGGGCCTCAAAGCAACTCCCATTTCGATCAGCGGCTTGAAAAAAGCCCTTGATCTTCTGCGTAGCGGAGGAAGTGTTCTGACGGGTATTGACCGCCCGACCAATACTGAAACTACTTTAATGAACCGTCCAACATTCTTCAATCATTCGGCTAATTTGCATACAGGGTATATTCGTTTAGCGATGGAAGCCAAAGCTCCAGTGGCCGTCATTTCGGTAAAGACTCTGGGAAATAAATGTTACCAGGTAGACAGTTCGGAACCAATTCATGTGCCGGGCAACAGCCACTCACGAGTGGAGATTTTAAAAAATGCAGAGAAAATTTTGCTCATAATCGAAAAACTGATCAAAAACGCCCCAGCTCAATGGAGTATGTTCTATCCAGTATGGCCCGATTTGGATATAGAATTAAACCAGGTCGATTAAGCATTCGTACTACAGATTACAAACGAAATTAATCCATTTTTCTATTTGCAGATAGGGCGACTACATTATCTTTCAAGAATTAAAGCGATTTTCAGGAATATAACTCGATTGATTCCAAGCAATAAATTAATCTGTGGGAGAACTAAGGGATTTTTTAACAGTTAATTTTAGCAAATCCGATGCCATGCTCTCTAGATAACTGCGTATCAAAAACAAACCTACCCTCAAATACTTATACAAAAATGGTATAATTTTGACAACATCTGTCTTATTTAGTAAAATAATAAGTGAAATAAATCACAGCTACTGAAAATGGTTCGACCGTCAAGAAAGGAATTAATGAATGAGCAAAATAGTCGTTGTCGGAGCCAACCATGCGGGCACAGCCGCAATCAAGACAATTCTCTCGAATTATCCTGGTCAGCAAGTGACCGTATTCGACTCCAATTCAAACATTAGTTTTTTGGGTTGCGGAATGGCTTTGTGGATTGGGGCGCAAATTGACGGACCCGAAGGACTTTTCTACTCCAACAAGCAACAGCTTGAATCTATGGGCGCCGTGATCAACATGGAATCGCCGGTTGAAGACATCGATTTTGACCAGAAAAAGGTCATTGCAAGGTTAAAAGACGGATCCAGGGTAGAAGAAAGTTATGATAAATTGATCCTGGCTACCGGTTCCTGGCCAATTGTGCCAAATATCCCTGGAAAAGATCTTGAAAATGTTCAATTGGTAAAGCTCTACCAACACGCTGGCGAAGTCATCGAGAAAATAAAATCTCCAGAGATTAAGAACGTGATCGTTGTGGGAGCTGGTTATATCGGAGTTGAACTTGCCGAAGCCTTCCAGCGACATGGTAAAAACACCACATTGATTGATATTGAAGAAACCTGTCTGCCCGCTTATTACGATGACGAATTCACCAGCCTGATGACCAAGAATTTGGAAGATCATGGCATTAATTTAGCCTTTGGTGAAAGGGTCACTGAGATCCGCGGGAAGAATAAAGTTGAAGAAGTTGTGACGAATAAAAATGTATACCCCGCCGATATGGTTGTCATGTGTATCGGTTTTGCACCAAACACCCGGCTTGGCAAGGATCAACTTGCAAAGTATAGGAATGGGGCTTATCTGGTCAACAAGAAACAACAAACCAGCAATAAGGACGTTTATGCGATTGGTGATTGTGCAACGGTATATGACAATTCAATCGACGGACCAAGTTACATTGCCCTGGCTACCAACGCTGTTCGTTCAGGAATTGTAGCCGCCCATAATGTCTGCGGTAACGAAATTGAATCAGTAGGTGTACAGGGTTCAAATGGGATAAGCATTTACGATTTGAAACTGGTATCCACTGGACTGACCTTGAAAAAAGCAAAGTCACTCGGAATAAACGCGCGCGCGACAGATTTCGAAGACCTGCAAAAGCCTGAATTTATGAAGACCGATAACCCGCCAGTAAAAATTCGCATTGTCTATGATGCAGATTCACGCGTTATCCTTGGGGCGCAAATGGCATCAACTTATGATATCTCCATGGGCATTCACCTGTTTTCTCTGGCAATTCAAGAGAAAGTAACCATTGAGAAACTGGCCTTAATGGATATCTTCTTCTTGCCCCATTTTAATAAGCCCTATAATTACATCACCATGGCTGCAATTTCCGCAAAGTAACCTGTTTTTTGAATTTGGTTCATAAAGCAACCCTCCCGTAGATTACGGGAGGGTTACCTAATTTAATAAGCATTTTGGTAATTCATGGTGCAGAGATCAAGTAATAGAAACTGGTACCGTCCCCATCCAGATCAAATTCCGTTGCATCCATATCAAAACCAGATTGGAGATCAAACCACCCACTGTAATCAATCTGCCAATAGCCTGAAGTGTTCACAAAAATTTCTGCTGGCGGCTCGCATCCACCATTGTATACACACAGGATGATTCTCGCCTCAGCAGATGCGATACCTTCCACAAGCTCCAATTCTGGATCCGCATTCGTGATACTCACCGGCAGAACTGTATGCGTTTTGATGATTTGATCCGTAGACATGGTAATTTCTTGTTCGGGTTCAAGCTCAAAATCAGTCAACGCAAACACCACTACGCTCGAATCAGGGTCACCTTCTGCTTGTTGGATATCAGTGTAAGTTACCCCAGATATGGGATCATAAATACTCAATGCGATATTCACCCCTACAGGCCAACGGTACCCTTCCACTCGTTGAGAAACTGGCCATGCCCGGATCTCTGGATTTGGCACCCAGAAATCCACTGAGGTTGCATCTAGATCAAAATCATCCTGGTGAATTGTTCCCATTCCCCCTTCTGGTATCTCTTCAAAAGTCGCGGTCCAGCTATTCTCGAAGAACTCAACATTTATTGGTTCCTTTCCCTCAAGCCAAATCCGGAAATTCAAACCAGGATCATATAAGCCGGAAATAATATTGGAAACCATATTGATATCTGTGACACGCAAATCTGGAACTTGATGTTCTTTAGTAAAGCCTGTGTCCAAATCGGTCATGACAATATAATCACCGGCTTCCAATTCAAATTCATCCCTCCAAAGTTCAAACATGACTCGCGTTGTTCCTTCGGGAAATTCCGGCCGTTGTTCGGATTCTTCGAACGCGGTATACTCGCCTTCATTAATATTGAGACTGATGAGATCACCCATCGGCCAATCGTATCCTTCAATATTTGTGGTCATATAGGCAACAAACTGGGGCATTGGTATTTGCCAATCCACCGCTGTGGCATTACCAATATTATCTGTAATTTCTGCTCTGCCCCCCATTCCTTCCACAAGATCAAATCCTATTTCCGCGAAGTCGGCCAGCCAGGCGCCATCTTCAGCATACAAGTGCATTTCCGTCTCATCGAACCCATGCACCCATACCTTTACCACTGATTCAATTTCCGCTGTTCCCGAAACCAAATCTAAAGCAGGATCCACTGCAGTTACAATCAGATTCTTCACTGTATGGGTCCGGGATGTAATTCCGTCGTCAAAGTTGATAACATCTCCGATCTCAATATCACAACCTTCCGGGAAACCACCATTGAAGAAGTAGTCTGCTGAAGTCCCTTCGGTTGTACATACCTCTTTCTCATCCACCGTGATACTTACCGGCACGCCATCCGGCCAATCCATCCCATCAAACCATTCACTTTCAGGGAATATTGTGAAACGCGGATTTGGAATACACCAATCAACCGCGGTTCCATTCCCCAACCCATCTCGAATTTCTGATCGGCCACACATCCCTTCGACTAGGTCAAACCCAATTGATCCAAAATCAGCCAACCAGGTAGTATCTTCCGTCGTAAACTTCAAAGTGCTTTCATCATATCCGTGTGCCCATACTTGCAATTCCGCTCCAATGTAAGTTGTGCCTGTTATTGTGTCAGTGATCTTATCAACATTTGAAATAGCCAGGTTTTGGATTGTATGAGAAATGGAGACATCACCATTACTCAAGGTAACAATGTCCCCTTCAGATAGATCACAATCTTCTGGAAAGTCAATTGGCACAAAAGTTGACCAGGGGTTGTCTTCATTGTATCCAGGGGTTCCTTCGCCGTAACATTCAGCCTTTCCAGCGACGCTGGCGTTGACGGAAACACCTTCCGGCCATTCCCAACCTTCCAACCAATCCCACTCAGGGAACACCGTAAACCGGGGATTGCGGAGCACATTCGCAACCCAATGTCCATCCGGTCCGAAGTAACCCACTCCCACTGGCTGTTCAGATTGAATATCCCACTCACCCGCCCAGGAGCAGTAGTAAGGATCAACCCCATCAGGTAATACGGAATCAAATTTCATTTCTGCGGGTTCAGGCGCACCCCATGGGAAACACTCTACATCTACATTGGCAGCATACCAATTAGCCAGGATATTTCCCTGAATCGAATCGGTTGTCAGATCTACTACTCCATGAATTTCTCCAATCTGAACCTTTGCACTTGCGCCATTATCCACCCAACCAAATATCCAATCACGGGGCTGAATATTGGGAGGATTATCCATTGGGTTTCCAGCGCCATCGTACCAAATTGAATCCAATGTTTGAAAACCAGATTCCCAATCCCAATACTCCTTGGGTTCGGTAATCACCTCTGTAGTCGCCTTTACAACCTCACCACTACTATCTGTAAGCGTTACCCAGGCTGTATGACCATTTTCATAAAAGCTTTCGACCCAGTCATCTCCATAATTCACACGCAAATTCAAATCTGGTGGAGCTTCTGGTAAACGGCCTGGCCGGTGCCAAATGGTGATGATTCCATTCCATATGCTTGATAGCATATCTGTATCTGGATGATAGCGCCATGTTTGATGAAAATCGAAAGATTTATCTGTCTTAAAGCACTTTAGATGTAAATCTGCTTCAAGTAAGAATGGATTTTCTTCATTGATCCACCCTACCCCCCTCACAATTCCAGGTTCTCCATTACAAAAGCTAATGTAACTTTCTGTCCAGGTGATTTGTAGAGGATCATCTGGCTTACCGGCGATGGTGAGTCGAATGTCGCTGCCATCTACATCTATAGCGAACCAATGACCATGAAATGGAGATTCTGAAGCGGCAGAGACTAATGAAGAAACTGAAAATATGACCGCCATAATAACGATCAATTTAAGGGTAATTAACCCTGTATTTTTAAATTTTTTCCCGTTCATCTATCCCTCCAGACAATTTATTAGCTCCCCAAACATCAATGGAGCCTAAAATAGTCTCAAATCAATTAATCTTTAGGATTCTTTTCAACTTACCTCCTCAAAATGAATAACCATTGGATCGTGATTTTTCTGCGCATAAAAAAAGAAAAGCGAAAACAATCGTATTCGCTTTTCTTCTGAGAGAATGGAGACCTTGTTTAACAAAAGCAACTAGGTCAAGTTTCCGTATGTTGGTAAAAACACGCCAGGATTTTTTGTCTAGTCAATATGCCTTATACTTTTATCCTAAAGTTTTTTTTATCAAAAGTCAATATATAATAATACGGAAAAGATTAAGATAGTTGTTCAAGCAGGCTCACTATCTCGTTTTTTTAATCTTTTTTTCTCCAATATCATCTCCCTTGAGATAATATTCGTAATTATCCGAATTATAAAATTTTGTAAGAACTATGAACTATTATGTGGATTTAATTTCAAGTGCCGTGAACTTTATTGAGGAGAATATTCAAAAGCCATTAACCCTTGAAGATTTATCTCAAGAGTTCAATTTCTCGGCTTTTCACTTCAATCGCATTTTTAGAACTGTCTCCGGTATATCATTGAAGCAATATATTCTTGGCAGAAAGCTGACTTTAGCATTAAGTAAGTTGGAAAAGAAATCAGATCCAATTATTAACATCGCCTATGATTTCGGTTTTAACTCCCCCGAAGTTTTCAGCCGCGCATTTAAAAAGCAATTTGGAGTATCTCCCAATTTATATAGGGTGGGAGGCTGCAAAGTTGAACCTATCAGCAAAGTAAAGATAGTTGAACGAGATATTATCAATTTTCAAGGACAAATGGCTCTCAAAGGATCTGAAGTATTTCTTAAACAGATTAATTTGGATGGTATCAGAGTCCCAATTAATGTGAATCAATCCGGATTTGAAAACACTTTGAAATCAACCGGTGACAGATTGGTTTCAAAAACAAAAAACTTTGAAAAAAAATATTCAGACGAATTATTTGCACTTGTGAGTTGTTCTGGAGAAGAAGATGGCGAATACGAAGTCTTTTATGGTTTGGAACCGATTGGTCTACTTAGAAGCAATCATTTGGAATCCCGTTTCATACCATCTGGCTGGTATGAAAAGTTTGTTTATGTAGGAAATATTTTTGATGTGAGACTTAGTTTCACAGAAGACCTATATCGTTGGGTAATGGTTAAAGAAATTGTAATTGATTCAATTGGAATTGGAATGATTAATATTTTTCAGCCCGACTATTACCAAACACAACGGGTTGAAATTTTAGTACCCATAAAACACTCGAGTAAATAAGCAAAAAACGTCATGTAAATATCACTCATTCGAACTACCATTGAGATTGTTTTTATGACACTTAGCGAATCTAAATGGGAGGTATCGATATGCAAACATTAAAAGGGACTGTCGCCCTGGTAACTGGGGCAAGTCGTGGGGTTGGTAGAGGCATCGCCAAAGGATTAGGAGAATCAGGTGCAACTGTTTATGTAACTGGCCGATCGATTAATGGTGATGAATTACCTGAATTCTTAAGAAACAGTGGGATTCTTCAAACTGCTAATGAAGTAGATCATTTGGGGGGCGTTGGCATTGCTCATCAATGTGATCATTCCATTGATGAAGATGTTGACCAATTATTTTCAAGAATTATCAATGAGCAAGGGAAGTTAGATATTCTTGTAAATAATGCTTGGGGAGGAAGCATTCATGCTACCCAAGAATATTTTTTTAATACTCCTTTCTGGGAACAACCAGTCTCACTTTGGGATGACAACTTTATTGTAGGTTTGCGATCTGATTATTATGCCAGTAGATTGGCCGCGCAAATAATGGTAAAACAAAAAAGTGGCTTAATCGTAAATATCTCATACTACGGTGGACGCCATTATTTTAATAATGTTGCGTATGGAGTTAATAAGGCGGCAATAGATCGGCTTTCTGCAGATATGGCTTACGAGTTGAAAGACTATGGAATATCTGTCGTTTCACTTTATCCCGGCCAAGTCTCCACTGAAGGAATGCAGGCTTACGCAAGTATTGATCCTTCGGTAGATCTCAATAAGATGGAAACTCCTCAATATATCGGACGGTGTATTTCAGCCCTGGCGCTTGATCAGAAAATATTAGAAAAAACTGGGGAAATTCTAATTTCTGCTGAAGTTGGACAGGAATATGGATTGGTAGACATTAATGGCAATCGCCCGAAGTCACAAAGAGCAGAATTATGGTGAGGCATTCGCAACAGCATGATGATTACCACATAATTTTCATGATAGTTCATTGAGATTCCAGAAGAATACACCAGTTATCGGTGTATTCTTTTTTTGGTGAATATGATATCCATGTCTTAGGAATGACTTACTTTGGATGAATTGATTTTGAAATTATTTCCAATTAATATATTGTGTACCTTATAATCAAAGTGTGATCAACAATTGATCTTTTTTAATTTTTCTGTTCAATTTGATACGTAGATATGTCAAAATCTGCTCATCTCATCCAAACGAAGATTAATCCACCCTTCACTCGCCCAGCGCTTGTCCCACGAACACGGCTATCCGAAAAAATTATTCAGGGTCTACGCGGTCCTATCACACTGGTCGTTGCACCTGCTGGTTTTGGAAAAACAACTTTAGTGACTTCCCTTTTATCTAATCTGGACCTACCCATTGCCTGGATTTCTCTAGATAAAAATGACAATCAACCTGGGAGGTTCTTAACCTATCTCATTGCTGCATTCCACGCAGCAGATCCCCGCATTGGGAATGAGGCATCTCTCTTAATGGCAGGGATTCAATCAGCACAACCTGAAGCTATTCTTACCACCCTTATCAACGATCTGTACGAAATAGATATTGAATTAGTACTGGTTTTAGATGATTACCACCTCATTAGCAGCAAATCAGTTCATGAAGAATTAACCTTTCTACTTGATCATCAGCCTGGAAAATTACATCTGGTGATCGCTTCACGATCGGACCCGCCCCTGCAATTGCCCCGTTTCCGGGCTCGTGGACAGGTGTTAGAGATCCGAGGCTCTGACCTTCGCTTCACTGAGGAAGAGGCAAGCCTGTTTCTAAATGAGATCATGGGCTTTCATCTGGATAAGCATAATATCAGCATACTGGAAGAGCGAACTGAAGGATGGATCACTGGCCTTCAAATGGCAGCGCTATCAATGCGAGACCGAGATGATGTACAAGAATTTATCCATGGATTCTCAGGAACAAACCGATACATTCTTGATTACTTGATTGAAGAGGTGCTGAGTAGTCAATCACCAGAAATTCAACAATTTCTGCTTTACACTTCAATTCTGGAGCGATTATCAGCCCCACTTTGTGATGCGCTAATGGATTACAATAATTTCCAAAATATAATCCAACCGCCATTAATTCATCCGAACCAACTACAACAAAATCAATCTACATCTGCTCTGCATCGCTTGGAGCGAGATAATTTATTCCTTGTATCTCTAGATGATGAGCGTATTTGGTACCGTTATCATCACCTATTTGCTAATCTGCTTAAAGTTCGCCTGCATCAAACTCTTCCCGAACTGATTCCAATATTACATAAAAGAGCCTCTGCCTGGTTTGAATTGAATGGCTTTTATAGCGAATCCATTCAACATATGCTTTTTGCAAATGAAGCCTCCCAAGCAGCGGATCTGATTGAACGCTATGGACCAGTTTGTTGGGCTGATAGCGAACTTTCCGTAATTCAAATGTCAGAAAACCTTCCTCATCAATTGCTCGTAGAACGACCAAAGATAGGTCTTTATTATGCCTGGCTTCTGATCAATCAGGGAAATATCGAAAAAGCTTATCCTTTGCTTGTTGACTTATCCATCTACCTGTCTACTCAGGGATCAGACGCCAATCAAAAATGGATCGAAATGATTGTCCTTTTAGCATTGGCTTTTCTCTCCCCTCCATCCAGTCGGTTTGGAATGACTCCTTTACCTGATTCAGACTTACTCGATAAGATCCCTGCAGATGAAATCATACTACGGGATGCAGCAGATTTGCTTTTAGGCATGGCGCTGATAAGACGGGGAAAAATTGATCAGGTTGTTGAGTTTTCCATAAAGAGCATGGAGAAACAGAGAATTCGAGCAGGTATAAATGCTATTCCCACCCTGGTGCCTTTTTTGGCCGCCGTATATATATTCTTGGGCCGGCTTCATACCACAATGTCATTTTGCACACAATATCTGGATCTTATTGAAGAGAAAGGCATCCGGATTTCAACAGCTGGAAACCTGGATGTGATTAAAGGAGTTGTTTTATATGAATGGAATCGCCTGGATGACGCTGAAAAATGCGTGCGGTATGGGTTAAAAGCGAATGAACCCTGGGGAAACATAATGACCGACGCGTTTGGTCTTCTAGCATTAACTCAAATCCTTCGGGCAAAAGGGAATTATGCCGAAGCAATGCAAATCGTGGATACTTTTGAAACCAGACTAAAAGGACGTTCTCGACCGGTTGAATTTGGAGAAGATTACCGTACCCTAAGAGTTCAAGTAAATTTATCTTGGGGAAAACTTGATGAAGTATCGGATTGGTTGGAAAAAACCCTTCATAGTGAAGATTATCAAACTTATAAGGATTATTACCGCCAAATAATTGCATACATAAGGCTTGCCCAAGAAAATTATTCTGAAGTAGAACGTATACTTAGCGAACCGCCTTCAATTCAATTGCATGGAAATGAACTGTTGCGACAGATTGAATCGAATTTAATCCTGGCTTGCGCTATGGCTGGGTCGAGAGAAGTTACAAAAGCATTTAATCTGCTTCAAACCAGTCTCTCCCTGGCCGAGCCGGAAGGGTATATTCGGGTTTTCCTGAATATTGGAGAGCCGGTTCATAGGCTGTTAATAGATTACTTGAAAACAAAAAATCCAATTCATCCGCAATTTTGTCATAGAATCTTGACCGCATTTTCAAGTGAGTCAGCAATTCTATCTCACTCAAACGAGACGTTTGGATTAATTGAACCCCTTTCAGATCGCGAGATTGAAGTTCTCCACCTTTTAGCTCTGGGAAAGACTAACCAGGAAATCGCCGACGAGTTGATCGTTGCCCGCGGAACAATCAAAGCGCATGCAGCCAATATCTACCGGAAATTAGAAGTAACCAATCGAACTGAAGCAGTCAACCGCGCTCGTCAATTAGGCATTCTAGACTAATCCCAATATTTTTCTCAAATAACCCCATAAGATAACCCCTCAATACCCCATTTGGCAGATGCGGGTTGTTGTTTGTTGGATTAAATTATGTATAGAAATTTAGAGTGTGAAATCTGGTTAGGAGAAATTGGGATGAAGAAAGTTTCAGTATTTGTTGGTAGCGCTCACAAGAAAAATACACACGAGGCAGTGACACAATTTGTGAATCATCTTCAAGCAGATGGCGCCGTAGATTGTGAAATCGTGACCTTGAGTGACTATAAGCTTGAAACATGCCGGGGTTGTCGCGTTTGTTTTAGCAAAGGCGAGGAGTTCTGTCCATTAAAAGATGATCGCGATGTGTTATTTGAGAAAATCGCCCAATCTGATGGGGTAGTTTTTGCCTCTCCAAATTACACCTGGCATATATCTGGAATGATGAAAGTGTTTCTGGATCGATTGGGTGCAGCCTGTCATCGTCCAAGGTATTTTGGAAAAACATTTACCAGCATCGTGACACAAGGCATTGGCCGAGGGAATGAAATTGTCAAATACTTTGACTTTCTGGCCACTATCCTTGGATTCAATACTGTAAAGGGAGTTTGTCTTACTGCGTTGGATCCAAGAACAGAGAAAGACCAACAGAGAATCGACAGATCACTCGAAAAACTTAGTAAACGATTCTTGAAAAAATTAACGGCTTCCCCCTTTCCCTCACCATCGATGTTCATGCTGATGGGTTTCAGAATGGGAAGATCCTCAATGAAAGAACTGCTTGATGAAAGCAGCAAAGACTATCGATATTACGCCGAAAAAGGATGGTTCGATTCTGAATATTACTATCCCACCCATCTAAACCCAATCAAGAAGACTCTCGGTAATATGTTCGACAAAATGGCGCCAACACTTCGAAGATTGATTGCTTGAGGAGCGAAAAATGCCGGAATATTATGAGATCAAAATCAGAGGACATCTGGATACCCATTGGATGGATTGGTTTGCTGGACTCAAAATGACATACATCAAAGAAAATGAGACCTTACTTTACGGTTATCTACCAGACCAATCCGCCCTGCATGGTTTACTAGAACGAGTTCGTGATCTAAACCTTACTTTGATCTCTGTTTCGTGCGGCTTGCTTAAGGATCATGATGCCAGTGACAAATGAACAGCAAAACATTCCCTTTTCATAAGGGAAAAACAAGTTGTCATATTCAGAATGGGTTGCTAATCTAGCCCATTATATATTGAGAAACGGGTCATCAAGACCCTGACCATAAGGAGGTCAAAATGTTGAAATCATTGAAATGGTTCCGTGTTCGAGTGACAGACATTCAAACCGGCAAAAGTATAACCGATGTAAAGTTCCCTGCCAGCCTGGCCAGCTTTGGGATGAAAATGGCGACCAAATATGCTCCTGAGAGCATCGAGGGTTTGGACATCAACCAGATGATCAATTCAATGGATGCCGATTCGAATGGGATACTGGTAGATGTTGAAGATGCAGATAAGGGCGAACACGTCGAGATTTTCATTGAATAAATCTCTAACAACGATTTTTTTTTTGGAGAATACACATGTTAAACATATTTGAGAAGATAAATGGAATGAGCATTGTAGGACAAGGCGGGAAAATCATCTTGTTCACTTTACCATCATTACTGGTAGCGATTTTCGCGAATACGCTTATCCCCCAAATCGCTTCACTGCCAATCCGGTATAGTTTCCTAAAACCTTTGGGATACCTGTTATTAGTCCCCGGTCTCATTTATTGGGGCACAGCTGTTGTTCAATTATTGATCGGTTTTTCGAAGGGCAGGCTTATCACAACCGGTGCTTATGCGATCGCGAGGAATCCAATTTATTCCAGCGTAACTTTTTTCGTGCTTCCCGGCGTGGCTTTGATCAGCCAGAACTGGGTATATCTTGTTGCTGCGCTCTTCTTATTCGTCGGTGTTCAGGTTTTCATTGGCAAAGAAGAACATCAACTCAACGAAGCCTTTGGAAAACAATATGAAGATTATCTGGAAAAAGTGAATCGCCTGATCCCATTCGCGAAAGGTTAGTCACCGGACTGATATGCTGGAAAACAACCTCTTCAAAAAAAACTCGAGATAATGAGTTAAGGCACATAGACTTTTTTTAATGGCACGTGTTGAAACATATTGATCAATCATGCAAATCCGAAAAGCATGATACGAAAAAGGAATTGAAATGCAGGAAACACCTCTACCGGTTTCCCAAATAACCCAACAAGCAATGGGAACAATCATGACTCACAAGGCATACGGTCAGAATGCCGATGAAGCGCTTGTAGCTGTATTTCAGGAAGTTATTCGTCTTGAAAAATTACTCAGTCGATTTTTGCCGGGAAGTGACATCAGCCAGATTAATCAAAATGCGGGGTTCATCCCAACCAGAATTAGCCGAGAATCCTTCATTGTTTTGAATGAAGCTGTCAAATTCTCAAAAACCTGCCCCGGTTGTTTTGATATTACCATAGAACCATTGGTAAATCTCTGGAAAATCGGCAAAGAACGAAATCTCGAACCCGAAGAAATATTGATCGAAATGACCATCCCTTTGGTAAATTATGAAGACTTGATCTTAAACCCTTTTGAAAATACTGCTGGCTTAAGGAATTTTGGACAATCGATTGACCTTGGAGGAATCGGAAAAGGATACACTGCGGACCGTGTAAAAGAGGTTTTCTTGCAATATGGTGTGCACTCTGCTTATTCAAATCTCGGAGGAAATGTCGTGACTCTTGGCACAAAACCGGATGGCTCACCTTGGGTTATCGGGATACAGCATCCCAGGCGGGAGAAACAATTAATAGGTGCGGTTTCCGTGCTCAACCAAACCGTAGTCACCTCTGGTGATTACCAAAGATACTACATTGATGGAAATGGAAACAGGCGTCACCATATCATAGATCCCAAAACTGGCTATCCGGCGGAAACTGATTTGATGAGTGTTTCCATTGTTTCCGAAAACTCATTGGTTGCAGATGCGCTTTCAACTATCATATTTATCGCGGGGTTGAATAAGGGGAGAGACATATTGCAAAGATATCCACAAACGGGCGCAATTCTTGTGGACACCAAAATGAGCGTTTACATCACACGAGATCTTTCTGAACGTTTTTTATCAGAAGAAGGTTTTGAAGTAACTGTATTGAAATAGAAAGGATTAAAAGAAATGATTGGATGGGTTATCACTTTTTTGATTTTGGCCGGTATAGCAATTACCGGTGGAATTGGATGGAGCAAGCTTAAAAAAGAACATCAAGAAGCAAATTCTTTACCAATCCGTTCCATTGATTTCAACGAACTCCAAGATGGTGTTTTTTATGGAGCTTATCAAGGCGGAATGTATAAATGGCGTGCCAATGAATGTCAGCTTACAGTCAAATCCGGTAGAGTTACGGATATTCAATTGATCGGAAGCCAGGATCCAGGAACCAAGAACACCCAACATCAAATGCTTTACGACCGGATTATGGATAAACAATCATTACAAGTGGACACGATCAGCGGAGCCACATTGACTTCAAAAGCTTATTTAAAAGCAGTTGAGGATGCGCTGGTCCATTCACTTGGCAAGTAAAAGTGCAGGGAAGGAGCAATATTGATCATGAAAGATAATAATAAACCCAAACGAAAAGGCGCTGGATGCCTGATCGTAGTAATGGTAATTTTTGTTGTCCTCGCTGTCGGCGGAGGGATTGGTTGGTCCTTCATCTCCAAGGAACATAATGAAGCTGCAAATGTTACGCTGGACGCGATTGATTTTGGCGGCCTTAATGACGGTAAGTATCATGGCGTGTATGAAGGTGGAATGTACAAATGGCGAGTCAATGAATGTGATGTCACTGTAAAGGATGGAAAAGTAGTCGATATTCAACTGGTTGGGAGCCAGGATCCGGGTGCCGAAAACACAGAGTATGAAATTCTCTATGATCGTGTCACCAAGGCACAATCGTTAAACGTCGATACCATCAGTGGCGCAACTTTGACCTCAAAAGCCTATTTGAAAGCCGTAGAAAACGCCTTGCTGCAAGCATCGCAGTGATGATAATTCAGAATTTTTTTGCAGAACAAATTGTGAAGGAAAAATAATAATGGAAAAGAGTATTTTAGTAGCTTACGGTAGTTGGGCCGGTTCTACTGGCGAGATTGCCGAAACGATCGCAGAGGCTATCCGAGAAGAAGGCTTTTCTGCCATTACTATGCCTGCAGGTGAAGTGAAGGACCTGAGCTCATATGCTGCAGTGATCCTGGGTAGTGGAGTCCGCGCCGGGGACCTGCACAAAAAGGTTAAGTTTTTTATGAAACAGCATAAGGCAGCTTTACGCAACATGCCAGTAGCGTATTTTGTGGCCTGCATGTGCCTGAAAAAGCCAACCCCGGAGAAAATGCAGGAAGCGCAAGGGTACTTGACATCTTTACTGGATAAATATCCTGAGATCAAGCCTGTTTCTCAAGGCATGTTTGCTGGTGTGCTAGACTATGGAAAAATTGATTGGTTATCTGGATTGATCATGAAAAAGATCGAAGGTGATGGTGGCAAAGGCGGCGACTACCGCGACGCACAACTCATTCGCGCGTGGGCAAAGGAAACAGCTGCAATAATAATTTAGGACTCAGCATTGAAAAAATTGGTCTTTGCGATTAGGAGTTAAACCCAAATAGAAAACCGGATGCAAATATGCTCCGGTTTTCTAAGAATCTCATATTGAGGTATATTTCAATAACTCTTCAACGAATTCAGATAAATTAATGATTTCCTCTCGCTAATGAAGCGAAAATTCCGATGAAGCATAATCCTGAGAAAATCGCAAATGCGGGTTTAAGACTGGCGAGGAATAACAGGTAATTTTCAGGCGTAATGGCTACCTGCCCCATGTACAGAGCAAAAATCAGAGTGACGATGACCATGCTTGATGTTTGGCCAATCAAACGCATGGTAGCCAATGTGGCTGAAGCCACACCATAAGATTTCTTTTCCACTGAACTCATAATGGCATTCACATTGGGGGATGAGAATAATCCAAACCCCAAACCCAAAATAAGTAGATACAAAATAATTGTCCAAATTGCAGTATTGGAATTAAGAAAAACCAGTGGAATCAGCGCCAGGGTAGTTAACGCCATACCGGCTGATGCCAACGACCGTTTGGGGATTTTATCAGAAAGGCGGCCTGATAATGGCGAGATTAAGGCCATGACTGCTGGCTGCGCAACCAGAATCAACCCGGCTTGTTGTGGAGATAACGCCTTAATATGCTGCAAATACAAACTCAGCAAAAATCCCACTGCAGCAGTAGCACTGTAATTAATCAAAGCAGCCAGGTTTGAAAATGTGAAAACTCGATTATTCTTAAACAATCCAACATTTAAAATGGGGCTTTCAAGCCTGCTCTCCCAGCGAATAAACCCAACCATACCCAGAAAACCGATAATCGTCATGCCGATCCCTAGGAAAGATGGAATACGCGGTAAACCAAGTATTGCGATGGCGAGAGACACTCCATAAATGACTGATCCTGTCCAATCAAGCCCTTCCCCAGCAGCTTCAGCCCACTCTCCTTTTAGCTTCCAAAGAGTAAGCCAAAGAATTAATAATCCCAAGGGAACATTAATCCAAAAGATACTTCGCCATCCCGAAAATGCTGTCAAGAATCCACCCAAAACTGGCCCCAAAGAAAGACCAAGATAAGTCGCCGCGGTGGTAATTCCAAGCACCCGTCCCCTTTCGCTTGCCGGAAACACAGAAGTTAAAATTGCGATGCTTGTAGCATAAATAAAAGCACTCCCAATTCCCTGGATTACGCGAAAGAAAATGAACAAAGACGCATTAGGAACAATTGCGCAAAAAAGAGAACCCAGTGTGTATATGGCTAAACCCCACAAGAATATCTTCTTTCGGCCCACGATATCAGCGACTTTTCCAATGGGGACTAGAAAAACCGCCGCCGCTAATGAGTAGGATGTATTGACCCATCCTAAAAGCACCGCGCTCATAGACATATCAGTACCCAGGAGTCTTAAAGCCACATTCATGGACGAAGACATGAATGGTGTGATAAACGAGCTTACCGCAGCGATGAATAGAGTAATCCATCTTTCAGAATTAATTTTCGGTTGTGAGTGCATTAATTCACCAATCTTCCAATTATCAACCAGCTGATCGATTTATAGTGAGATTTAATTTTACAATAGAAGCGAAAGGATTATCTGAAAAGGAAATGCGACTAATGATGATCCGTGCAAAAATTTAAGATATCTTGGTTCTTCAGGGATAAACTCAAAATCCATTTCAATCAAGGAACTTCAAGCCATAATATCACTACGAAAGATAGGAACGGAGTTTTTTGAAAAAATTTTTTTAAATCCCAATCAACCATAGTCTACATGTGCTTCGAAAGATTGCCAAACCTGCCCGCTTTAAAAGATATTGCAATGTCATTTTCGTGGGAAAGATTTGGCCCGCTTCTTTTTGATTGCTTTTCCACCCTTCATTCTGGGCGGGATCGGTATTTCTAAACGAAACGTTTGGATGCTTATTCCATGGATCGCTCTCTGTTTGAGTTATTTTGGCCTGATCGAAATCAAAGTGATGTGCTCGCATCGCCCACATTATGCTGAGCCTGTAATCAATACACTAAAATGCTGGGCAAATTATGGATCACCAAAGCCGTGAAAGTAGCAGCCAGGTCCAATGACGAAAGGAAAACAATTCATATTCTTCGCAGGTCTTGTTGCCATTGCCGGTTATGCATTTACTTTTCTCATCATAGGTTCACAATGGATTCTTTTAATTATTTTTATATTAACCGTGAGTGAAATGGCGTCCTTTATGAGTAGATTTATGTGCTCGCGATGTATGAATTTTGCCTGCCCGTTCAATCATGTTGATCAAAACACTCGAAAAGCATTCTTTGAGCGCATTCCAACGATCGCGCGTACTTGGAAAACAAACAAAGTGTGAAAAGTCGTGGTATTTTTTGATCAAATCAATCTCTTCTATCAATGCTTCTATCGATCAAGATCAAAATCCTTACATTTTGGTTGCCTAAAGCCTTATATTTTTTTTTGAAAACATTATAATTTGCATATATATCCGGGATGTTCCCCCGGGAATCCTTTTTTTCCTTGGAGGCGAAAAAAATGAACGCAAGGTTCTCATTCCGGATATCGATTTGCCTGACAGTCTTTCTTACTCTTTTCATTTCTTCCTCAGTCAACGCCCAGACCCCGGAACCCCCTGCACCACAAAAGGTCATTGCTATTTTCGATGGAGACACGCCATCCACAGTTTCTCCAGTTTGTAATAATATTCCCCTAAAAATAACTATTGAAGCATGGAATGTGGGTGCAACAGGAGGAGACAATTACGGTGATGCCACGGTAACTATTGAAGGTCCAGAATGTTTAATCGACAGTAAAGGAAACTCTACGCCCGGTTCATACTCAAGGACAGAAATTAAGGGCATTTTTTCAGGCGGCCCAGATGGAATTATTCCCCTTAAAGACCCTGATAATCCGGAGTTCATTTATAATGCTCTCTTCGTTGATGGAAAAGCGGTGAGATTAAGCATAGTTGGTACTACCCTTTACATTGATATTCCTATTATTAATCCAGAAGTGTTCGAATCTTTGTCCCCCCTGCCTATAGTTACACCAACCCCCGGTAGTTTTTGCGTACCGGTCATTTCCAATATTAATAACCTTCGTCCAGGAGAAGTGTTGTCACCAGCGGTTGTTTTTGTGGATGTGGATAATAAACCTGTTATGGCTCTATCCAATGTATGGTACATCAATGGCATACAGACAAATTCTGTTACCTGGGATGGCAAAGAAACAACCCTGATCTTGCAATACACCTGCTCCGATAATTCCGCCCATGAAAAACGGATTACCATCCCCGCTTACCAGAATAACAACGTTATTCCTCCAAGCCAACAAGATAGCAAACAACCTGAAAACACCAGCACATTTAAGACACCGGCAATAGCTGCTGGTGCGTTTGCTGCGGCCGCCGGCGCGGCTGGCACGGTTGTGGCTGGTGGATACGTGGCAACACGAATGCGTCCTTTGAAAACGACAAAAAATGCTCCTCCTTCAAGACAGTCTATTCCCTTCCGTCAAAATACATCATCAACGAGGGAAACTCCACCCCAAGAGCCCCGCAACCCCCCTCGCCATCGCTTGACAGAACAAGAACGTAATCAATTGCAAACCATTCGCACCATGATGCAAAACCAACTCATTGAATATCAACAAGATTACAACAACCTCGCTCACGATCGCCAGATACTGGTAAGGATGTTTAAAAATAATGCACTAAAATTTGTTGGAAAGAAAGGACTGATTGGTGCCACAACTGTTACCACGAATTCGGTCTCGTTTGTAACACAAACTTTATTAGATCCAGTATTAAATAAAGCTTTCTCGATGCACGATACTTCACAAGATTCAAAGATTATTCTTCGGATTCACAGTTTAATCCAATTGAGTGGAGAAAGAATGACGGAAGTCAGACGAGAAATAATTCACTTAAAAAATGAAATAAACCTGATTAACGAGAAACTTGCAGGAAACTAGAGGATATCAAAATGAACGATGCCAATCAATGCACAATAGACATCCTGCAACTTCGTGCAGTAGGAAAATTATCAAATGCTACACGCAATCCCCTGACTTGCCTTGCACCCCTTTCCCTGGATGTTGAGGAAAATATCTCGGAGGAAGCCCTACGATCCTCCGGTTTAATTGATGAAGAAGGACAGATATCGCCACATCTCCTCCCTGCCCTTCGTACAATTGCCCGTGCAAACCGGGTCAGCCAGGTTTATTATCTACTGCCAAACGACGAAATATCGTCTATCCTTGTGTATTACACACCAGATCAAAAATCACAAGGATTACAAATCTTTGAACATAATCAAACCCTGTTTATTGATGAACAAAGCCTAAAAAACACTGCTGTTCAATACCTTTTTGACCAATCAGAAATTGAATCTAAGATTAGTCACACTATCACCCTCGCGGTTGCCGATGCCTTCGTTTTATCTGCGCTAATTGATCTACAGAGAATGGAAAACCTTCAATCAGCAATCAATGGAGCTACAATGATCAAGCAGATGTTAAGCGCCCAAAAAGTAGCTAATTTCATTGATCAATTATTTATTGGTTTTAGTGAATCACAGGAACAGGAAAATGTTTTTTCTGAAAATACCTCATCACCTTATTCCCGGATAAGTTTTCTATTTTCGATGTTGATTTCTCCACAGCCCCTGACACTACAAGATATCAATACCAGCTTTGTGAGGTTGGCAAAAGCAGGATGGTTAGTTCCATATCAAATGGGCTACACACCAGGGAATGCGATCTTATCCATTTCAAGAGATTTTATTGAAATTGAAAAGGCGGCTTTTCTTGAGACACACACGTTAAAAAATAGCTGCATTGAATCAGAAGAAATGCTTTGTATCGGTAAGTCATGTAAATTTCTAACCCTCTCCACGGCAAGTGAAATTGAAAACCAAATTACTTTAGTGAGTTACCATGGTCTTTCTGGTGTAGACTTGCTTTCCAAATACTTCAAACCAGTAATAAATATATCCCAACACGCTGAAACAGGCGTTCCGAAAGAAATTCAAACCAGCAAGGAATCAATCATACTGAACCCCCAACCAATGACAACGCAATCAGACCAGGTTCAAGGGAATAAAAACCCTGGAGATAAAAAACGTCCTCGCTTATTCTGGCTTGCAGTAGGATTGGCAATGGTATCTTTAGTGGTCATGTGTTTTGGATGTGGTCTTACTGCTTGGGCCATTACCTGGTAGGAGAATTTATCCACAGACTAGACTGGAGATCATACTCGGGAGATAATCAATCGGTTTCGATTTAATATTCTGAACCTATTTTTCTTTTAAAATTTGAATCCAGTCTTCAATATTTGTTTTTGCCTTTACCAGTCTGTGTTTGTTTCCAATCGCATGATTCCGGCAGCTCTCTTCACATTGGCCACAATACGCGCACCGAGCTGGGTAATACACCAAACGATAATGATCCCGTGACTTCTTTTCTAGGAATAAAGCTTCTGCTGGACAATCCCGAACACATAATCCACACCCAGTGCATCTTTCAGCAAAGAATTCAATTTCCCCTCTGTAGCTTTCTGGCAAAACAACCTCAGATTTTGGAAAAGCCGTTGTAGCCGGCGATTTTCGCAAGGCATCCATCACCGCTGGAATCAACCCCATTCTACTCATTAACCATTTCATTTTAGAACCTTAATAGAACTACAAACACTAATTGTAATAACCCTATTGGAACCAGAACTCGCCATCCAACCTCTGCTAATTGGTCTATTCTGAGCCGAGCAAAAATTGCGCTCAAAGTACTGAGTAATATGGTTATAACCAAAGCCACGGCAATAAATATAATCACTCTGAGTAAAGTAATGTTAGAAATCTGGCCAAAGAATAGATTGATTAATAGAAATATGCCTAACACGGCTTGCACATTCATCACCAATCTCCAGAAGGCAAGATTTGGACCGGTATATTCCGTTAACGCCCCGGCCACAACCTCAGATTTTGCCTTCGGGATATCGAGAGGATCTCTTTTCAATTTCCCAATCAACCCAATGACTGTCAACCCAAAGCCGATTGGTTGAAAAACAACAAATGATCCTAATTCTTTCTGAGCTTGAAGTATTTCTAGGATTGTCCATGAATTTGCCAAAATAGCCGGCCCGGATAAAGCGATAATTAGAGGTACTTCGTAAGAGAAGAATTGAAGAAGCGACCTTCCCCCACCCAAAAGACTATAGATTCCAACAGACACAACACCGGATAAGTAATATGCCAATGTGGGCACACTCATCAAGAACATCACGACGATCAAATCTCCCGCAAAGGATTGCGGACTAAACCCCGCTACTGGAATATAGATCCCGGCAGTCGTGACCGAGGCCAGAGATATTAAAGGTAAAGCCGCCGCGATTGTATGATTGGATCCTTTGGGTAAAATATTTTCTTTGCTGAACAACTTTATTAAATCAGCCACCGGCTGAAAAATGCGCGGGCCTATGCGGCGCTGATACCGCGCTAACATTTTCCTGTCCAGCCATTCAAATAGAAATCCACACAGAGTTTGAAAAAGCAATCCCGGGAATACAATCAAATTAAAGAGGATCTCAAGGATCATGGTTTTTTCCTAGCGATCTGCGCAGGCGATGCACAAATCGACTCCGGCTAAAATGACCGGAATATCTGCCACATGGATTGAGGATAATTGAGTCGGAACAATGCTCAATGCGGGTAAAGTGGGTGTTCGAATTTTTAGTCTGGCAGGGATTTCAGTTCCATTACTGCGCAAATAGTAGAACAGTTCTCCTCTTGGCGCCTCTGCACGGACAATCACTTCACCAGTTGGCACGCTGCGTTTCGTTCGAACTTCAATTTCACCAGCTGGAAGGTTGTTTAATATTTTGGCACATAGGTTAATGCTCTCTATAACCTCATCTACCCGAACTATCGTCCTTGCCCAGGCATCACCATCTTGATGAGTAACCACAGAAAATGACAATTGATTGTAAGGGGGTAAAGGATCGTCCCTGCGTAAATCGATATCTACACCCGAAGCCCTGGCAATAGGTCCGACAACACAAAAAGCTTTTATTTGTTCAGGTGTAATCGGTGCCACACCCTTAGTCCGAGCTTTTAGACTTGGCTCATTGATCATCACTTCTCGCAAACTTTCAACCTGGATTTTTAATTTGGTTAATGTTTCATCAAGCAGCATGTGATGTTTTGGAATAATATCGCATCTTACTCCACCGATCTTATTCACAGCATGGGTTACACGCCCACCAGAGATTTCCTCCATGACATCAAGAACCATTTCACGGTCGTGCCAGGTGTGCATGAAGACCGTTTCTAACCCGATGTGTTTGGCCAGGATGCCAAGCCATAAAAGATGGCTATGAATCCGTTCCAATTCACACATCAATGCCCGAATATATTGTGCCCTTTGGGGAATCTCCACTTTCAGTAATTTTTCAACAGCGTAGCAATAGGCGGTAGTGTGTATGTGGGAACAAATTCCACAAACACGCTCTATCAGGTGCAAGTTTTGAATATAGTTGCGAGACTGGGCTAATTTTTCAATACCGCGATGAACATATCCCAACCGGATTTCCCCACCAATTACTCGTTCACCAGAAATATCAATTATGAATGAAATGGGCTCTTTAATTAATGGATGTTGCGGACCGATCGGAATACTGATCTTATTCATCTTACCCCTCCAAATTCAACATAGGGGGAGGTGCATTCCACTGATCCGGAAGAAGCAAATGCGGAATGTCTGGTCGATTCAAAATCTTAACACCATACATTTCTGCTACTTCCCGTTCATAAAAATCCGCGCCTGGGATTAAGTCAATTATGGATGGTAATTCTGGAGATGTGCGGTTAATGAACGTATGAATGGAAATGCTTGCTCCATTCCAAAAATGGTAAATCACCTCAATCTGGTTATCAAATCCATTTCGCTGCTGCGCAGTGATCGTCGTGAGATGATAAATACTGAAATGCTCTACAAATTCAGCAACAATTTTCCGGATACACTCAGCAGGAACGATGAAACCTGTGTCATTCTCAATCGAATCGCTATGATCTATTGATGGGCAACCATTTTCTCTAAAATAAAGTAGAAATTCATTTATTCTGTTCTTTTCCATCACTTAATCCCTTTCTGCAGTCGCACCAAGCCTTCGATAATTGCTTCTGGCCGGCATGGGCACCCCGGAATGTATACATCTACCGGGATTACATTATCTATTCCCCCTAGGATATTATCACTACCCCTGAAGACACCGCCTGTATTACTGCAGGATCCCACGGCAACAACATATTTTGGAGAAGGCATTTGAACATATATTTGCCAAAGACTATCTTTAATCAGGTGGGTAACCGCACCGGTACATAACAAAACATCCGCGTGCCTGGGGGTTCCCTCCAACAAAACCCCCAAGCGTTCAACATCATAGCGGGGAGTTAATAAATCCAAGATTTCAATATCACATCCATTACAACTGCCGGTGTTAAAGTGAAGCAGCCATAAGGAATTTTTTTGGGCCCATCGATATATTTTTTTGACCACGTGATCAATCATTTTGCCCTCAATTTTTCAATTCTTTGCTAAAGCAAACGCGCTAATGAACATTCCGATCAGATAAACCAACCCAAAGAAATTCGCATTTCCGTTTGGTGCCAGTGTTGAAACTATCAACGCAGTTACATGCATAATCGCAAACAATA
>Ga0209269_1000492_pt1 | contig 36660 bp, 34 predicted proteins | sample MTBAKMMethaMetaG_FD_187455 | JGI IMG/M metagenome (GOLD analysis project Ga0209269, IMG submission 187455) | Enrichment culture microbial communities from Arthur Kill intertidal strait, New Jersey, USA, that are MTBE-degrading - MTBE-AKM (Arthur... | ecosystem: Environmental > Aquatic > Marine >... | reverse complement strand
AGACGGCGACGCTGACGACGATCGCGTAGAAGACGGCAGCGGCAGCGGCTTCCGTGGGCGTCATGATCCCTCCGTAAATTCCACCGAGAATCATCACCGGGAGCAGGAGCGCTCCGATTGCTGCCTTGGATTTCTGGCGGACAACGGCCTTTTGTTCGTCCGGGGGAAGCTGCGGCAAGACCTGGACGGAGGGCATCTTCCTGACCATGACGATGTTGGCGATGCAAAACAGGGCAGCCAGCACCAGAGCCGGGCCGATGGTCGCCAGGAAGCAGGCTGCGACGGATTGTCCCGTGACGAAAGCGTAGATGATCATGGCCAGGCTCGGCGGGATCATCGTGCTTAGCACGGCGGCGGAGCTGATGAGTGCCGTGGAGTATCCCCGGGGATACCCGTGTTTTTCCATTTCGGGGATCATGATTGTCCCGATGGCGATGACGGAAGAGGCGGCAGCCCCCGAAATCGCCCCGAAGATGCAGGAAACGAGGACGGCCACGACTCCCAGTCCGCCCTTCGTGCGGCCCACGAAGACGTTGACGAAATCGATGAGCCTGCGGGCGATGCTGCCGGAGGTGACGATATAGCCGGCGGCGATGAAGAAGGGCAGGCTAAGCAGGGTAACGGAATTCAGGCTGGCAAACCCCGTCGGCAGGAGGAACGAGACGGAGATGTCCCTCGTGATCGTGAGAAAGATGATCGAGGTCAGCATGCTGAAGGGGATCGGCACGCCCGAGAAAATCAGGATGGTAAAAATCAGCAGGGAACCCACGATGGTTAGATCCATGATTCGATTTCCTTTCGGCTGGAGAGCATTTCCTCGGGAATGGATTTCTTCACGAAGATGACGTCGAGCCACTGCACGAATTCGACGAAAAAGTAGAAGCTCATCAGGCTCAACCCGACCAGGATGCTTGTCTGGAAAATGACCACGGGATACGTGCTGCCCAGGAAAGTCGACGAGGATTGCTCCCTGCGGACGATGCCCCAGACGAAGTATTCATAAGCCCAGGGCACTGCGTACGCCGCCGCGCAGAAGGAAACCAGGCTGGTCATGGCACGGGCTTTCGCGTAGTTCAGGGAATTCCCGAAAATGAGGTGGGTCAGTTCAGCCTTGATGTGGCTCCGTTCGTAGGCTCCGTAGGCACCCCCGATGAAATAGATCCAGAACGCGGAATAGGCGGCGAGTTCCTCTATTCCCACGAACGGGGCCTTGAAGACATAGCGCATGATGACCTCGATGAAGACTGCGGTCGTGGCGACACAGATGCCGACAAGCATGACGAGCCTTTGCGCCTTGAGAAGGAAGACCCAGAGAAACCTTGCAAGTGCCTTCAATCGAATACCTCCCCGGTTCCAGGTGCTTCTTGCGCGTGCGGCCATTTTTCCCGGGTGAGGAGGCGTCGGGCCTGAAGCGATCCGGCACCTCTTCACCCGGAAGAGGATTCAGGCTCTGTTTGCTACTTGAGCCCCGAGTTCTTGCGCATGATGTCCATGATGTCCTTGCCGATCACCTTGTCCATCGCCGGCCAGACAGTGCTTCGGACCTTGTCCGCGATGACCTTGAGCTGCTTGTCGGTGGGCATGATGACCTTGATTCCCTTGCCCGCCATCATGTCGCGGTATTTCTGGTCCTCTTCCATGGCCAGGCTGAAGCTCTTGGCTGCGTATTTTGAAGAGACCTCCTGGACAATCTGGCGCTGCATGGGGCTGAGCTTTTCCCAGGCTTTCTTGTTCATGTAGACGAAGTCGTTCTGGAAATGGGTGTTGTACTGGACCCAGACCTTGGTGACGTCCCGGAAGGAACTCCAGGTGTTGAAGGGCTGGCCGCCGATCTGGCAGTCCACCAGTTTCGTCTGCTGGGCGATGTACAGCTCGCCCCATGGAACCGGCGTCGGGATGAACCCGAGGGCGGTGACCAGGCTCTGCCAAGCCTGGTTGCCCGGCGGGAAACGCATCTTGTATCCCTGCTTGTTCGACTTGGGATCGAGCGCATCGAACGTCGGCACGGACGAGAAACCGGCGCCGCCGAAACCTGCCGCGACGACGGCCAGGGCCTTCAAGCCGATGTCATCCATGGCGCTGGCCATGATGTTGAAAATATAGGGGTTTTTCCCGAGGTAGGCGTTCTTGGCCTCTTGCCAGTTCATGACGGAGTAAGGAAGGACTCGCACCTGGAGCTTGGGATCATACGAGGGGGAAACGGGCAGGGTCCCGATATCCACTGCTCCCCGCATGATCTGCTCGGAAACTTCCATCCAGTCTCCCAGCTGGTTGGCCGGGTAGATCGTGATCTTGACGGTCCCATTGGTTTTCTCTTCGATTTCCTTTTTCATCTCGTTGGTCAGCTTGTCGGCCAGCGAGTCCACGGGCTGGTAGTGGGCCCATTTCCACTTGATCTGGGGTTCCGCGGCGAAGCCGCAGGCAGAAAGTCCCATCGACAGGATCAAGCCTGTGAGAAAAAGAAACATGATACCCTTCTTCATCGGTGTCCCTCCCTAGTTAAAGATTTACGAAAATCGGGGGTTCCTTCCATGAGCCCTCGGCAGACATCATTCCTTCCCGTTCGTGACATAAGACCGGATCTGCCCGGCGGACATTCCATTCAGGCCGAGTTTCTGCAGGTTTCTGCCATCCCTGGCAAAATCTTTTTCAAGGAGCGCGGAGAGGATCGTGACAACCGAGCGGGTGATCGGTGTTTCCAGGATGCAGGCCCGGGCCAGTTCCATGAGGGGAACAAGGAGGTTGGGGACATCTTCCGTCACGTAACGATGGTTGATGCTTTTCGGGGCGTCGGGGCCATGGTTTGCGTAGGCGGGGTTCTTCGAAAGCAGTTCGTAAAGAGAGTCGCCCTTCAGCGAGTAGGCTCTCCGGACCCACTCCCTGGCATCGGGCAGGTCGAGCCCCAGTGCCTTGCCGACCTGGACCCTTTCCGCGTCGACCAGTTCCTGCAGTTTCCCGACACTGGGCGTGATTCCGTCCGTGTAGAAACGGAAATCGCCCCGGGTTGCCTCGATGCGCCCCGCGTTCAGGAGAACGGCGGCGCAGTGCACAACCAGGTTCATGTTCGACAGCCCGGATTCGAGAACATTTGAAAGAGGGTTTAGCTTGAAGGGAAAAACGGCCTGGATCTTTTCGAGTTCACCAGGGGTTTCCTTGCTGGGAAAGGATGCGAAGGACACGCCTGTCTTGACCCCCCACACGTGCACGTGGCCCGGCGAATTCGCCCGGCAGGCGTAGGGCAGGGTGTCGGTTTCAGAAAGGCCGACCGAAATGCCTTTTTCCCGTAGCAGAGCCGCGGCCTCAAGCGTCCCGAAATTCCCCGGGATGAAAAGAAGGCGCATGCTTTTCCGCAAGAAGGGGAGAATCTCTTTCAGGATAGGAACCTGGCCGAAGGACGGAACGACAAGAAACAGGATATCCGCGCCATCGACGACCTCCTGTGCGTTGGAGGAAGCGCAGCGCAGTTTCCCAAAACCTTCGATCGTTCCGGTCAGTTCGATTCCGCCCGCCTCGGAAATGGGCTGGAGTTTTTCCGCGAAAGCGGGCAGTTCATAAAGGCTGACGTCGTGTCCCTCAAGGGCCAGGTGCCCGGAAAGGGCTTGCCCCCCGTTCCCCGCTCCCAGGATAGCCAGTCTGGACAAGGACTTCCATCTCCCCTCAAGATATGTTTAAATGTAGGACATATAGACAGTCCTAAGTGTAAAATCATGCAATAGGGTTTGTCAAGTGACCAAAATTTCAACCCCAGTTACGTTGCAAGGAGATTAAATGCACAAAACGGAGAGGAATGTAGGATGCGTGTGTTTCACGTATAATCAACGAGTGGGTTGTTCGAAGAACCGAGGGAAGGAAATGGTGGTGCCAGGATGTTTAAACCGGCAAGTCGCTTGAACCTTTATGAAACAGTCCTTGAGCAACTCCTCCTTGCCGTTAAGGAGGGAAAATGGCGACCTGGCGAAAAGATCCCCGGCGAGTTGGCCCTGGCGAAGGATTTCCAGGTCAGCCGGAATTGTATTCGAGAGGCCCTGAAAGCCTTGACCCTTTTTCGAATACTGGAGTCCAAGCCTGGCCAGGGAACTTTTATCAGCGGAGATGCGCTGCGCCAGATAGCCAATAACGAGCTTGTCAGGCATATACGCGAGAAGGCCTCCCTGATCGAGCTTGCGGAGGTTCGGATCGTCCTGGAATCGAACATTATAGAAATGGTTGTTGAAAGAGCGACTGACGAGGACTTGAAGGAACTTAAAAAGGTCGTTGAAGAAGAGGCAAGGCTTGGCCCCGGGTTGACGGAGGAAACGTTGAGAGCCCGGGCGAAGTTCCACGAAACGATGGCGGCGTTATCCGGAAACAGCATTATGCTCAGGCTCTTGAACTCGATCAAGGCGGAGCTCGATGCCCAGAGGAATCGTTACCTTTCCATGCCCGAGGAAAGATGGCAAATAATGATGAACGAACATGAAAAGATCCTGGAATTTATTATGAAAAGGGATGCAGGAAAAGCAAAGGAAGCCTTGTATGACCACCTGGTGAAGGGGATGGAGACGGTGTTGTCCTCGTAAGGGAGATGTCCTTTACATGGGTCCCTCGAACCCCTCCTCCAGTCCCTCCGACAGCTTCTCGTGCTTCGGTTCCCATTCCCTGTCCCTGGAAAACAGCAGCGCCGGCTGCAGGGTTCCCTCGCCCAGGGCCCGGTTCACCTCGTCCACGGCCGCCATCAGCGCCCGGTCCTTCTTCCGCTTCAACCGCACTTCCTCTTCGTCGAACAGCCCCTGCTGCGTCACGCCGTCGGGGCCCAGTTCGAGCAGGGTCACCCCGGCCTTCGTGAAGGCGTGCCCGGGGGCGTAGATCCGCTCGAGGCCTTCCAGCGCGGCCTTTACCAGGACCAGGTTGCTGGAGGTGGGGGCGTCCATCTTCATCGTGACGGCGGGGGCGAAGAGGTTGCCCCTGAAGCGGCTGGTGGAGATGTAGACCTGCAGGGCCCGTGCGGCCAGGCCCTGGCTCCGCAGCCGTTCCCCGGCCGAGACCACGTGCCCGGCCACGGCCTCCTTCAGGTTTTCCAGGTCGGTCACCGGAGTGCCGAAGGAGCGGGAGGCCTGGATCGATTTCTGGGCGGGATCCTCTTCCACCAGCCGGATGCAGGAGATCCCCCTCAGCTCCCAGGCGGTGTGCACGCCCCGGATGGAGAAGTGCCGGCGCAGCCAGTCGTCCTTGGCGTCCCGGAACTGCCGTGCCGTGCGGATGCCGAAACGGGAGAGGGATTCCGTGCACCGCCTGCCGATTCCCCAGACGTCCCCCACGGGGACCTTCTCCAGGAAGGCGTCCAGGTCCAGCTCTTCGAGGGAGAAGACGCCCCCGGTTTCGGGGTCTTTCTTTCCCCTCTCCGCGGCCAGCTTGGCCAGGGTCTTGGTGGAGGCGATGCCGATGGAGACGGGGATCCCGATTTCCTCGAGCAGGGTCCTCCGGATGCCCCGTGCGTATTCCACGGGGTTGGCCAGCGAGGCGATGGAGAGGTCCAGGAAGGCCTCGTCCACGGAGTAGGTCTCCATGCGGTCGGTGTACCGGGAGAGGACCGCCATGACGCGCCGGGAAACCTCGTGGTAGAGGGCGAAGTTGGTGGAGAAGACGGCCACGTCGTGGGCTTCCGCCAGGGCCCGGATCTTGAAGAACGGTTCGGCCATGGGGATGCCCAGGGCCTTGGCCTCGTTGGACCGGGAGATGACGCACCCGTCGTTGCAGGACAGGACAATGACCGGCTTTCCCGCCAGGTCGGGCCGGAGGAGCCGTTCGCAGGAGACGAAGAAGTTGTTGCAGTCGCAGAGGGCAAAGCGCACGGGAACCTACTCCTTGTTCGGATCCTTGAGGATCCAGGTGACCCTTCCCCAGACCGAGGAGGGGGCAAAGCCCCGCTCGAGGCGGCGGCAGGTTAGGCCCCCCGCTTCCTTGGCGACCACGGCGAGGCAGCCTTCCTCCGGCGGCAGGGAGCGGTCGACGACCAGGATGGAGCCGGGTTCCAGGCGAAAGACGAAGGTCGAGGAGGGGCGGGGCACCAGGGTTTCTCCCAGGCGTTCGGCCAGGGGGCGGTTTTTCTTCGGGACTCCGCTCAGGCGGACGGACATGACGGGCCTCCCTCGCTTGAAAGATAACTTATTGTAAGCATAAAACGAGGGAGTTGCATTAACGGATATCGACAGGAAACGCCCGAGGCCCCTCGTTGCGGGGACCCCGGGCGGGAAGGCTCGAGCCGTTTCCAGGCGGTTTCGCCTATCGACTGCTCTTTCGGATCACTTTCCCCGGCCTGACCCCCGAGCTTTTCCCTTCTTCCACCACGATCTCCCCGTTGATCATCACCGCATGCAGTCCCGAAGGATGCCGTTTCGGGTCCGCGTAGGTGGCACCGTCCAGGAAGCGTTCCGGGTCGAAAAGGGCCAGGTCCGCCTTCATGCCGGGGGCGATAAGGCCCCTGTCCTTCAGGCCGATCTTTAGCGCCGGCAGGCCGGTGATCTTCCGCACGGCCTTTTCAAGGGGCATCAGCCCCTTTTCCCGCGCGTAGCGGCCGATCAGCCGGGGGAAGGTCCCGTAGGCGCGGGGGTGGCATTTCCCGGGCGCTGCGGGGTCGGAGACCCAGGAATCGGAGGCGACGATGGAATCCGGGTCGACGAGGACCCGCTCGACGTCCGCCTCGGACATCGCGCGGGCCACCATGAGGGCTTCCCCCTCGACGGAAAGGAGCCAGTCCAGGAACCGCTCCGCCTGGTTTTCGACGGGCAGGGGCCCGACGACGGAGGAGAGGGCCTTCCCCTCGATTTCGTTTCCATTCGGGCAGGAGACGATGTAGATGTTGTCCCACCCGACATCGCGGATGAAGGAGTCGTCTCCCCCCTCGGGGTTCGTGATCTGCCCGACTAAAGCCTTGCGCTGGCGAGGGTCCGCGATGCGGGCCAGGAGGCCCGGCACCCCTCCCTCGAGCGCTTCGGCGGGGAGCAGGGCGGTCACGGTGGTGCTGCTGCCGTCGTAGGGGTAGACGTCGCACCGCACCTCCACGCCGCGGGAGCGGGCCTCGCGGATGAGGGCCAGGGTTTTTTCCACCTTTCCCCAGTTCGGCTGCGGCGAGGCCTTGTGGTGGGACAGCTGCACCGACACCCCGTACTTCTCGCCCAGGGCGATGGCTTCCCGGACGGATTCCTCCAGGTAGCGCCCCTCGCTCCTGAGGTGCGAAGAGTAGAAGGCGCCGTGTTTTTCCAGGACGGGGAACAGGGCTTCCAGTTCCGCCAGGTCGGAGTAGCTCCCCGGGGGGTAGAAGAGCCCAGTCGACAGGCCGTGGCACCCGTCGTAAAGGCTTTCGTCCAGGAGGCGTCCCATCGATTCGAGCTCGTCTTTCGTGCAAAGCCGGTTCTCGAAACCCGCGACCGCGATGCGGAGCGTCCCGTGCCCCACCATCGGCACCAGGTTGATCGCCGGCCGGGCCGCCTCCATGACCGCGATGAAATCGCCGAAGCTCCTCCAGGTGAAGGCGGGCATGGAGGACGGGAGGAACGGTTTCAGGTACTGCTCCAGCTCCGCCAGGTGCGCTTCTGTGCACGGGGCCAGGGTCAGGCCGCAGTTCCCGGTCACGGCCGTGGTCACGCCCTGCAGGATGTAGTTGGGAGCCTCCGGGCAGGCCATGATCCCCATGTCGGCGTGGGTGTGGATGTCGATGAAACCGGGGGAGACCACCATCCCACCGGCGTCGAGGACCCGGCGGGCGCGTGCCGTGACAGTCCCCACTTCAGAGAGGGTGTCGCCCTCGATGGCGACGTCGCCCCGGAAGGCGGGGTTTCCCGACCCGTCGACGACCAGCCCGTTCTTGATGACGAGGTCAACCATGGCCGTCACCAGGGCCCCACGATGGCTTCACCCAGCACGACGGAGGGCAGCCAGCAGGACAGGGCGGGGATGTAGGTGGTCAGCAGCAGCACCGGGATGGCGACGATGAACAGGAACTTCATGATCGGGGGGACGAGTTCCCCCGCGGGGACGCCCGAGAGCCGGGACCCGAAGAAGATGGAGATCGCGAAGGGGGGCGTGATGACCCCGATCCCGATGTTCACGACGATGAGGGCTCCCAGGTGGACCAGGTTGATGTCCAGTTCCCGCGCGATCGGCAGGATCAGGGGAACGGCCATGACCATGATGGGGATGCCGTCGATGAACATCCCGAGGATGAGAAGGAAGATGTTGATCGAGAAGAGGATCAGCATCTTCGTCTGGAAGAGGGAGAGCAGCCCGCCCGCGAAGGCCTGGGCGACGCCGTACCGGAGGAAGTACCGGGTCAGGACGGCCCCGCCCGCGAGCAGGATCGTGGACATGCCGAGGGTGACGACCGTGGAGGTCATCGAGTCGAGGACGCCCTTGCCCTTCAGGTCCTTGTAGACGAACTTGCCGATCAGCAGGGTGTAGAGCACGGCGATCGCGCCCGCCTCGCTGGGGGTGAAGATCCCGCCGTAGATCCCGACGAGGATGATCAGGGGACAGCCGAGCGCCGGCAGGGCCCCGGCAAAGGCGGAGAGGATGGAGGTGCTGGCGAGCGACCCGGGCAGGTGTTCCGCGTCCGCGAACTTCGGGTCTCGGTACTGGTCGACGATGAAGTAGTTCAGCACGATGTAGCCCCCTGCCAGGAGGAGCCCGGGGAAGACCGTCGAGAGGAAAAGGGCGGCCACCGACTGCTGGGCCACGAGGCAGTAGATGAGGGCGGGGACGCTCGGGGGGATCAGGTAGCCGAGGAAGCTTGAGGCGCAGAGCACGGCCGTCGTGTACCGCTTCTGGTAGCCGTATTTTTCGAGCTCGGGCACCAAAAGCGGGATGAGGGCGGAGATGCAGGGCAGGGAGGATCCCGTCAGGGCTCCCAGGAAGAGCGTCGCGACGATGGCCACGACGATCAGGCCGCCTTTGACCTTGCCGACGAGGGCGTTGGAAAACCGCACGATCCGTTCGGCGAGGCCGGATACGGAGAGCAGGCTCCCGGCGAAGATGAAGAAGCCCACGGCGACGAGGATCTCCGAGTTGAGGGAGTGGTAGAAGGTCGTGGCCGTGAACCTCAGGGAATCCCCCAGGAGCCAGAGGCCCGCGAAGGTGCACCCGAGGAACACCCAGCCGATGGGGATCCCGACCGCGAGGCCGAGGAAGAACAGGACGAGGCTGAGGATGATGCCGGGTTCCATGGTCCGTCCCCTCCTATTCCGGCTCCCGCCGGGAGTCGGCCAGCGAGAGGTACAGGTTCCTCAGCATGTGGTACACGCAGAGGCAGAGGGAAAGGAACATGGCATAGGCCAGCCAGCTGACGTTGAACCAGGGAACGAGGGTCGACCATTCGGGGAACCGGATGGCGTCACGGAAGGTATGGCTGGCCGGCGAAAGGAAAACGAGCAGGACCAGGAGGGAACAGGCCTGCATCGCCAGGCCGTGAAAGCGCGAGACCCTGGGCGACCGGCGCTTGAGGAAGTTGTGGAGCACTTCCACGGCCGTGTGGCCGCCCACCTTCGTCGTGTAGGCCAGCGAGGCGTAGAGGCAGATGACGTAGATGTAGACGTAAAGGTCCCCGATCCCCATGATCTCGAAATGCAGCAGGTAGCGGTTGAAAACCTGGATGCAGGCAAGGAGGGTGGTGAGGGCAAGACAGACGGACGCCACCCATTTTTCGGTGCCTCCCAGGGCTTTGTCCAAGCGATGAAACATGGCGAAGCCTCCCTTTGGATGAAAAAAGGCCCGAAGAACCGGGAAAAAATCCGGTTCTTCGGGCCGATTGCGGCTATTTCCTCAGCTTGGCGGCTTCGGCCCGCACCTTCGCGAGCTCGGCCTGCACGACCTGGGTCATGTTCTGCCCGGGGAACGCCTTGTCCATCCAGGGCTTGACCATTTCCTTCCAGATGCTGTCCACGTCGGAGGCCTTGAAGAAGGCTTCCTTTTCGGCGGGGGTGAGCTGGACGACCTGCAGCCCCTTCTTCTTGAGGGTCTCCGTGTCTTCCGCCAGCGCGTTCTTCTGGAGGTTCAGGGCATAGGCCTCGGCGCCCTTCGCGGCTTTTTCAACGATCGTTTTCAGGTCCGGCGGGAGTTTTTCCCAGGCCTCCCGGTTGACGGCGAGCTGGGCGGCATCCCAGGCCATCCCCAGGTCCGTGTAGTACTTCATGACCTCGTACTGCCGTTCGGCGACGAGCAGGTTGGTGGTGCTCCAGCAGCCGTCGACGACCTTCCGGGAAAGGGCGTTGTACAGCTCGGACCAGGGCACCGTCTCCATGCTCATCCCGGTTCCCTTGCCCATGTTGCCCAGGGCGCGGACCATGCCGAGGGAGGAGGAGACCCGCATCTTCAGGTTCTTCAGGTCGGCTGGCTTGCGGATCGGCCGGACATTGTTCCCCAGCCCGTAGCCGCCGCCCGAGATCGAGAAGAGGACGTGCATGTTGGCCTCGGCGTAGGCCTTTTCCATGACCCGGTGGAGGATTCCCTTGGGAGTCCTGAAGGCGAGGGAGAACTCGTCGTAGTTCGACACCGTCCAGGGCATGAAGTTCACAACGCCGCCCGGGACGAGGTTCACGTAGGGGACGAGCATGGCCATTTCGATCTCGCCCTGCCGGACGCCGGCAAAGGTTTCGTTGTGCCCGCCCAGGAGGCCGTCCGGGAACAGCGTGATTTCCATCCGCCCGCCCGAGTTGGTTTTCACCTCGGCGCAAAACCGGTCGAACGCCTTCTGGAGAACGGGCCTCGGCCAGGGCACGGCGAACCGCCACTTGACCTCGGTCTTTGCCTCGGCGGGCCGGATGTCGCCGCCGAATACCATGAAACATGCCGTCAATGCCATGAGGACAAACAAAGGAGCTTTTTTCACTTCCTGCACCTCCCCGATATTGGTTTCATTTCCTGAAAGCAAGCTTGTAGGCGACCTGTCGGGCGCCCTGTTGCAGGAGAGGGAGGTGTTCCATGATTCCCTCCCGTGACAGCCATGTCTTGTTGCCGGAGATCGAGAGGGCCATGCGGACCGTCCCGCCGGGGCCCTCGATGGGGACGGAAAGGGCGATCAGCCCCTCTTCGTACTCGTCCTCGGACAGGGCGTAGCCTTTCTCGCGGATCGACGCGTATTCCCCGAAAAGGTCCTCCATGCTCACGATGGTCCTGGATCCCTTCCTTTCCAATCCCCGCTTCTCGAGGATTTCGGTGACGAGAACCTTGTCCTGGTAGGCGGCCAGCAGTTTCGCGGACGCCCCGCAATGGATGGGGACCGCGTCGCCGAAAACGACGCCTCCCTTCAGAGCGTAACAGGGTTCGTTTGGGTTTTCCTCGACGAGGATGAGGAAAGCCTCGTCCTTTTCCCAGAGCGTGAGATAGGAAGTGGCCTTGGTGAAATCGGTCAGCTGGAACAGGACAGGCTGGACGATCTCGGTGATTCCCTTCTGTTCGCGGTAGAGGTTGCCCAGACGGAAAAGTGCGGGACCGAGGGAGTAGTGCTTCGACTGGGGGTCCTTCAGCAGGAAGGCGTTTTCCTCCAGGACACGGAGGATCTTCAGCGCTCCCGGTTTCGACATGTTCAGGCCGGCGGCGATCTCGGTCAGGTTCATCGAATACGGGGCTTTCCGGAGCAGGTTGAAGACTCCCAGCGCTTTCTCGATGCTGCCGATGCTCTCCATGTTTATTCTCTCCTGGCTAATAAAATTATCGTACGGATAATATTAAAAAAATAAGCGCAACGCGTGCGTTTGTCAACAGATAGGAAGCGAGAAGGCCATGTCTCCTTTGGAATTAGCGTGTAGCTAACCTTGGCCTCTCACCTGAGCATTAATCTTATATCAATGCACTATTTAGCATAAAGGCTTATTATTATATTAACAAGGTTTCAAGTCACTTTAGGGGGGGTGTCGAATCCCCTGATTTTGGGAGGTCACGAGCATGGGAATGAAGAGAAGTTTGGGGATCACCGTTGTTCTTGCCTGCGCCGCGCTTCTGGCTGTGGTTATGTTTGCCTTGCCGGTCGAGGCTGCACAGATCGAACAGCGCTTCGTGGGAAACTACAACGGGTTTTTCAACGGGGATGCCGATTACGGCAGGTTTGTCGTAACGATCGAGGCCAACGGGAATATCTACGGGACGGGACGATCCAACAAAACCAACACTGAAGTGAACTATTCGGGATCCTGCCAGCCTGGCGGGATGTTCCAGTTCCAGACGACTGATGGGTCGATGATCTTCAATGGGACCCTCGACTGGATGAACCGGATGAACGGCAGGTGGAACAAGGCGGACAACAGCGGCCAGGGTTCGTTCGGGGCGGTGCCCGGCAGCTGGGCCCAGTAGACTGAACGGTTCCGAATTACAAAAAGGATCGGCCGGCTTGCCGGTCGATCCTTTTTGTTGCTATTGCCTCACAGTTGGCCTTTCTTGTTTTCGGCAAGCAGGAGTCCTCCGCCTAACACGATCGAACCGACTCCAGCCCAGACGGGAATGTTCACCGTCTTCTTTTCCTTAACCGATAGTTCAATCGGCCCAACCTTGATCTCCTGGGTGTCCCTGGTGTAGCTGAAACTGCCGTACACCAACCCGAAGATGCCCGCAACGATCAGGAGGATTGCCGCTATCTTGGTCGCGCTCATTTCAGCCTTCTCTACTTGCCGGCCTTCCTGGCCAGGTTGTTCAGGGCGTTCAGGAGGGGCTGGACGCTGCTCCTCGTGGCGCGCTTGCCCAGGATTGTCTTCGGGTTCTGCCTGGTGCCCCAGTAGGAGGCGTTGGCCTTCTCGTCCGTGCTCATGACCGCCCCGCCGAGGGAAACCCCCGCGAAAAGCCCCCTGCTCATGGAGTAGCTGTACATGGAGGCCTTCAGGTTCACGTCCGTTGCGGCTCCGCCGCGGCGTCCCACCGGCCCGGCAGCGAGGTCGATGTTGGCACCCAGCTTCACCGTGTCTCCGTACATGCGCTCCATCCCGGCCTTGTTCGTGATCACCAGGAGGAGAGCGGTGGACTGGGCCCCGATCTGGAAGCCGTAGGAAGCCCCCGCGATGTTCATGAAGCTCGGGCCGTACCAGCGTCCTGTCGCGGGATCGTGGCGCAGGATGACACCCTCCCCATAGGATCCGCCGATTCCGATGGCAGCCTTGTAGAAGCGGGGGATGATCACGACTCCGTGGGAGTTCTTGACCAGGTCGGCCATGATCTCGACGTCGTCCGGTTTTGACATTTCCTTGACGGCCCCGGAGGCGGCACTCAGGCGTTCATTGGGTGTCATGGCGGAAGAGGGGGAAGGGGCGAAGCACACGGCGGCCAGGATGAAAGCCGTGGCCAGGATCGAAGCGAAGATTTTCTTCTTCATTGTAAATTGCTCCTCTCGTGTTTCTTCATTCTTACTGGATCCGGACTGTGCTCGTTGAGCCGTCGCTCCAGGTCACGACCAGTTCGTAGCGGGATCCGGGCCGTTTGAGGGTGCCGTTGTTCTCCACGAAAAGATGGAGATTATGGTTGGGCGGAACCGAGAAGTTAACGGATCCGTTGCTGCGGTTCAGGAGCCTGTTGTTGGGTCCGCGGACCGCCAGCGTCCATCGGCCGTTTCCGGGAACGGTGTCCCATATTCCGGTGGCCCCGATGTTGCGCAGGGACATCGATCGGACGGTTCCCTTGCCCTGGATCTTCAGCGGGAAGACCCAGTCTCCCTTTCCGTTCTTGCGCAGCCGGTCGTACGGGCCCACGTAGTCGCTGGACGCCTGCCAGGGCCTGCCCAGCTCCAGGTCACGCCTGTCTCTCTGCCAGCCGGTTGCTCCAGGCCGGTTCTCGATGTTCGTTTCCAGTATCTCCCCGTCCCTGAAGGCCAGGGTGATCTTGAAGGTGGAGTCGGGGTTGTCAAGGGTTCCATTGTCCTCGACCCAGAGTTGCAGCGAAGTCGTTCCTTGCACGCGAAGCCGGATGGATCCGTTCGACGCGTTCAGGACCTCTCCGTTCGGGCGGGTTACCGCGACAAGCCAGCGTTTGTTGTTGGGAGTGGTGTCCCATTCGCCGCGCCGTGTCGTGTTGGAGATGCGGATTCCAGTCAGTGTTCCCGTCGCGTTGAAGCGGATGTCGAATCGCGCGTCCCGGCTGCCGTCGCCTCTAAGGGTCTCGTTTTTCCCGACGTAGTCGCGGTTTCCGGTTCCGGCGAGGGTGGCTTCGATAAACTCCCCTTCGCCTGTACCCGACGTTCCGGTGTAGGGCTGGATTTCATTCTCCAGTACCCGGCCGTCGTCATAGGTCACGGTCAGGACCGAGCGGGTTTCCGATTTGCCCAGGGACCGGTTGTTCTCCAGCCAGAGGATCAATTCACCGGACCTGGGAACGCTGAAGCGGATCGACCCGTTCGAGCGGTTCAGGACCTCTCCGTTCGTTTGCGTCACGCCCAACAGCCATTTCCCGTTTCCGGGTAGGGTATCCCATTCACCGGCGGGTCCCCTCACGTTGGCGACCTTCATGCCGGTGACGGTCCCCGAACGTTCAAGGTTCACGTCCACCCTCCAGTCGCGCCTTCCGTTTCCTGAGCGCTCTTCGTTGCGTCCCACCAGGTCCCGTTCCCCTTCGCCCGCAAACATCGCTTCAAGGCCCCGGCTCTGGGTGGGTGTGGGCTCAACGGCCCCTTCGTCGATGATTCCCCTCAGGATATGGCCGTCGGAGAACCGAAGCACGGTTTCAAACCTGTTCCCTCCCCTGGAGATGACCCCGTTGTCCGACATCCAGAGATCGAGCACCGTTCTACCCGACAAATCAACTTCGACACTGCCGTCGGAACGGTTCAGCATCCGGTTGCCCTCGACCACCGCGAGGGCCCAGCGGCCGTTGCCGGGGATCGTGTCCCACGCGGCGGTGGGATTCCCGTTCACGATGTTGCGGACCTCCACCGAAACCAGGGTGCCGCTTCCATCGAGTTCCAGGCGGATGCGGTCATCGGGGTTGCCGTCTCCCCGCAAGCTTTCGTTCTTGCCGGTAAGGTCACGGGGGCCCGTGCCCTCCCAGCCTGCGGAGCGGAGGCTGATCCTTGAAGGAGTAGTGGATCGCTGGACCTCGACCGAGGTGCTGCTTTCCGAGTTGTCCAGGAAACGGGCGGTGAGGGTGAACCTTCCACCACGGGCGATTTCGCCGTTGTCCGCCACGGACAGTTCAAGGCCCATTCCTCCCAGGAAAGGCACCAGGGGCAACCGGCCGCTGCTCTCCGTGAGCAGCTTTCCCGAGCTGTCCCTTACTTCCATTCCCCAGATCCCGTTGCCCGGGGTGGTGTCCCAGGTGGCGTTCCCGTCGTCCGACCTCAGCAAAAGTCCCGTAAGGGCGCCAGCCCCCGAAATCGACGCCGTAAACCGGGCATCCGGCCGTCCGTCAGGCTCGCTGCGCTCCCCGGTCCCGACCCTGTCTGACGGGCCAAAGCCATTGAAGTTGAGGTTCTGCACATCTCCCATGGCCGCAAAGGCTCCCGTCGCGACGAGGAACACCATCGCGACCGTTACCAGGAATGAACGCAAAATCCTTTTTCTCATCCGTACTACCCCCACTCCAAATTGTATGTCTTAAAACTTTGAAACATTCTTATTATACCATATTAAATTGCGAAAAGCCTTGTTTTTAAGATAAAGCCTTGGAAACAAAGAGTTTTTAAATTTTATTTAGCCGTTCCGGATTCGCAAGAAACGTGAGGCTGCGCGAAATCATGGGTGAGGCAAGGGGTTCCCTCGTAATGTCCATTTCAAAAAGCCGATACTTTAGCATTATGCTATAATAAACACAGGGTGAAGGGTTTTGGTTAGAGAGGAAACTGGAGGTGGGAAAAGTGCCGCGACCATGGAAGGACCGCCAGACCGACCAGTTGTGCAGGGCAGTCCTGTCGCTAGAAACGGAAGGGGAAGTCTACCTCTTCCTGGAAGATATAGCCACGATCGGTGAGATTCGCTCACTGTCCCAGCGCCTGGAGGTATCGAGGCTCCTGGACCTGGGGCACAACTATCACCAGATCGTGCAGCAGACGGGAGCGAGTACGGCGACGATAAGTCGCGTCAAGAAGAACCTGGAGTACGGCGTAGACGGCTACAAGGTCGTCCTGGGCCGGATGAAGTAGACAAGTAGATAGGCCCTTCTCGCATCGTCACCCGGGAGGAGGGCCTTTCCCATCCCATCCGGTTGTTTGGCAGGCAGCGAGATAAGACAGGTTTGAAGTTGATAAGGAGGTTTTGCCATGGAATTTCTTTGGATCATCCTGGTCGGCCTTATTGCCGGATGGCTGGCGAGCAAGCTGGTCAGGGGCGGGGGACTGGGCCTGGTCGGAAACATCGTTGTCGGCGTAATTGGGGCCTTGCTCGGGGGGTTCCTGGCGGGGAAACTGGGATTTGCCGTCGGTACCGGGTTCCTGGGCAGTATCCTCACTGCCACCGTGGGCGCCGTTGTCTTGCTGGTCTTGCTTCAACTGCTCAATATCCGGCGTTGAAAAGCGATGTCCGGCAGAAGGGGGCGGGAGAAGTTCTCCCGCCCCCTTCTGGTATGTACCCTCCCGTTGAGAAGAGCGAAGTAATGCCCATGAGGATGGCCCAATTTTCCCTGAGGGTGTTAAATGAAAAGATGGAACCCGTTCCACCGAAATGGATCCTGTCCCTGGAGAGTGATTGGCATGTGTGAACCCGAACGCCTTCTGCACGTCATCCGGAACGACATCTATCCCGTCACCGAGCGTCTGGTGGCGGAAGGGAACAACCTTTTCGGGGCGGCGGTGCTCGACGGGCCGAACCTGGACGTGGTGGTCGTGGGCAGCAACCGCCGGGAGGAGGATCCCACCCTCCACGGCGAGATCGCCACGATCCACGCGTTTTACAGCTTGCCGAATCGGCCGGACCCGGCGGAAACGGTCTTCCTCAGCACCCACGAGCCCTGTCCCATGTGCGCGGCGGCTTTGGCCTGGTGCGGTTTTCGCGAGATTTATTTCCTTTTCGATTACCGGGAAACGGCGGAAGATTTCGCCATGCCGGGCGACCTGGCCGTCCTGGAGGAGTTGTTCGGGGCGAAGGAGCTGAGGCACGAGAACGCCTTTTTCAGGATGGTCCCCATCCGGGAACTGGCGGAGAAGTCGCCCCGCAGGGAATCGCTGCTGGGGGAGATCGAGTCGATCAAGGCCCTGTACAAGGGGCTGAAGGTGAAGGGCGTGAACCGAAGGGAGGGGTGAACCGATGGTCGAAAAGATCGTGAAGTTCGAGGATGACTGGGCGAAACAGCTGACGCCGGAGCAGTTTCTGGTCACGCGGAAGAAGGGCACGGAGCGGGCGTTCAGCGGCAGGTACTGGGACCACCACGAGGACGGCACCTACTTCTGCGTGTGCTGCGGGAACCCGCTTTTCGACTCGAGGGACAAGTTCGATTCCGGCACGGGGTGGCCCAGCTTCAAAAAGCCCCTGGGATCGGAAAGCGTGGAAACCCGTGAGGATTTCAGCCTTTTCATGCGGCGGGTCGAGGTGGTCTGCGCGCGCTGCGACGCGCACCTGGGACACGTGTTCGAGGACGGTCCGTCCCCCGAGGGAAAGCGCTACTGCATGAATTCCGCCTCGCTCGATTTCAGGCCGCGCTGAGGGAGGTCCGCACCGTTTCACGGGCCCCCCTCAGGCCTGTCGGGTAAAGAAGTCAGCGTCCCCGCACCGGGTGGGAGCGCTCCCACTCGGTCAAAAATCCCGTGGCCGTCCGAGCTTCCTGGTAGGCCAGGGCCAGGCCGGTCTGCTCGTCGAGCAGCACTTCCGCGTCGATTCCTCTCGTGATCCCGATTTCCGTATGAAGCCGTACGTTTTTGCTGTCCATCATGATCGTTCCCTCCTTGCGATTTAAGCCGCTTTTTTGACTCGGACGGCCTTGCCGGTCGAGCGTTCCAGGATGCCGGGAACCAGCAGGTTGAAGCCGACCCGGATGCCGAGTCCCTCGTTGAGCTTCTTCGATGCCCTACGGCCCAGTGTTTCCGCGGATTCCGCGTCCAGCAGTTCCTCGGATTCGCAGTGGACCGTCAGTTCCTTCATGTAATCCTTCTCGCTGACCTCGAGCTGGTAGTTCAGGGAAAGCCCGGGGATCCTGGCCAGCAGGGCTTCCACTTGCGACGGGTAGACGTTCACGCCGCGGATGATGAGCATGTCGTCGCTGCGTCCCTTGACGCGGGCCAGGCGGATGCCCGTCCGCCCGCAGGGGCACGGTTCGGGGATGATGCGGGTGAGGTCCCGGGTCCGGTAGCGCACCAGGGGCATGGCTTCCTTCGTGATCGTGGTGATGACCAGCTCGCCTTCCTCACCGTCCGGGAGCGTTTCGCCGGTGACGGGGTCGATGATCTCGGCCAGGAAGTGCTTGCTGTTCAGGTGAAGCCCGTTGCGGTGACCGCATTCCATGGCCACGCCGGGGCCGATGATCTCGCTGAGGCCGTAGGAGTCGATGGCGACGACGTCCAGTTCCTTCTCGATGCGTTCGCGCATGGCCTCGGACCAGGCTTCGCCGCCGAGGATCACCATCCGCAGGGGGAAGCGGTCCCGCAGGTTCCTTTCCCTGATCAGCTCGGCCAGGTGCAGGGCGTAGGACGGGGTGCTGGTGAGGACGGTCGTTCCCAGGTCTTCCATCAGGAGGAGCTGCCGCTCGGTGAAGCCCCCGCCCGTGGGGACCACGGCGGCCCCTATGGCCTCGGCCCCGTAGTGGAAGCCCAGCGCGCCGGTGAAGAGGCCGTAGCCGAGGATGACCTGGAAGGTGTCGTCCGCGGTCACGCCGGCGGTCTCGAGGCAGTTGGCCATGCACTCGGTCCAGGTGGCGATGTCGTTTTTCGTGTAGCCCACGACGGTAGGCTTGCCCGTCGTTCCCGACGAAGCGTGGAAGCGTACGAGGTCCCGCTTTTCGCAGGCCAGCAGGCCCGTGGGGTAGGCGTCCCGCATGTCCTGCTTGGTGGTGAAGGGCAGGCGGCGCAGGTCTTCGGGCCTCCGGATGTCGTCAGGGGTGATGCCGGCCTTCTCCATTTTGCCCCGGGTGAGCGGAACCCGGTCCCAAACCCGTCTTACGGTTCTCTGCAGCGCTTCCATGCTTCCCTGTTCCCATTCCATCCCAATCACGTCTCCCTTCGGAAAATAAAAAAAGGCCGGGGTCCCCTTTTGGGGACCCCGGCCTCGAACGGCACGGACGCCTAGGCGTCGGCCCATCGAGGGGGTCCCACGCCGGTAAAATAATAACGCACGGTGAAGAGGTGGTTCATTTTAGGAGTTACGGAATGAAGTCTCATTTTCTTCCTCCGCGAATTGCAGATATTGTGGTGCTTTATAGCATCGATTAAACGGGTTGTCAAGACTGCCGCAAAAGTCAGACTTTAACCTCGGTCTACCCTTTTAGCGCAATAGTAGGGTATAATGCTTTCAAAGCGGAAGGAGCGTGCATAGCGTGAGAAAAAGCGAATTCGAATCCTACGTCGAGTTGCGCCGCAAGCTGGAGGAAAGGGCTGTCGAGCTCTGCCACCTTTACGTCAAGGCCTATTACGGGGTGGAAGAGGACGAGAGGGATATCGTGATTACCGAGATCGAGGTCGGTCCCAGCGGCAGGGTCATGTTCACCTACGCAATCGGCGACTTGGACGAAACGCTCTATTTGCCCCCGGAGTACCTCTGGCGGACCGACGAGGAAGTTCTCGTCCTCATGCAGATGGACAGCGAGGTGAAGGACGAGGTCATGAAGAGGCACCGGGCCCGGCCCGTTTCTAAGGAGGGGATGGAGATGGCGGAAGAACCCGAAGTCCTTGTGAACCTCAACTGCACGTCGGACCTGGTCTGTTTCACCGAGTACATTGACTACGATCTCCAGGAGCTGCGGGACATGATCTCCGATCTCGACCGGGGGTGGATAGAACACTCTCAGCAAGGTCACGCCTAGTTTCGTTTCCCTGTTTTCCCCAAGATGGACATCCAGCCGGCGGGGTTAGACCCGCCGGCTTTTCTACAGGTTCGATACCCGCCCCCGGATTTCGGCCTCCGCGGCTTCCGGGTCCTCGCAAAGGACGATCCGGATGCCGAATTTCGCCGCCCTGGCGAGGTTCGAGGGCCGGTCGTCGACGAAGAGGATCTCGGGTCCCTCCAGGCCCAGGCCGGTCATGAGGTCGCGGAAGGCCTGCTCGTCCCTCTTGGTCCGGCCGGTCCTGAAGCTGTTGTAGACCGGGTCGAACAGGTAGAGGAATGGGTTTTTCCTGTCCAGGGCCTCCAGCCAGTCGGTCTGGTCGCTCAGGATCGCCACCTTGAGGCCCCGCTTTTTCAGCCATTCGGCGAGCGCGATCATCCGCGGGCGGAGGACGAATCCCTCCAAAACGGTCTTCCGGAGGGCCTGGTCCTCGGCCACGATCCCGAGCTCCCGGCGGAAGGCTTCCCAGAAGTCGGCCTCGGTCACTTGCCCCGTCACGTAGCCGGAGGAGAAAACCAGGCTTTCCCCGACTCTCCTGGTGTGTTCCTCGTTGATGCCGTGCTCACGCCCGATTTTTTCCAGGGCCCGGTAGAACCCTTCCTCGGCCAGGACGCCGCCGAAGTCGAAGACCACCGCCCGGATGGCCGGTGCGCTCTTTTGTTCGTTCATGTCTGCACCTTCCTTTCGCGAATCCCGATTTCGTTATTTTACCCGCTTGTCGTAAAGTTTAACGGAAGTCTTTACGGGAGCGTTCCAACAGGCTATAAAAGGCATCAGCACGACTGACGAGGGGAGTGACCCCGGTTGAAGAACCAGGATCGTCTTGAAGCTTGGATTGCGAATCGAAACGGGGCGGAACCGGATTCCAACTGCCTCTGGTGGAGCGGCGCCTGGTGGAGCCGCAGGAAGTTTGCGGAAAAGGTGGAGGCGGCGGCAAAGGCACTTGAAGCCGGCGGCTTCGGTCCGGGATCCCGTGTGGCCTGTTTCCTGCCGGACTGCCCGACGGTACTGGTGCTGTCCGTGGCGGCCTGGAAACTGGGCGGCGCCGTCGTCCCGCTCAACATGAAGGCGGGTACCCCGTCCATCGTCAAGATCCTCCGCCACGTCGAACCGGCGGGTGTTTTCCTTTTCGAGGGGATGGAATCCCTGGTCGAGGTTCTCGCGGCCGACGGCATCCCTGCGGCGACCGTGGGCCTGGAGGGGGACCTCCCGGCACTGGCCCTCCGGTCCGTCACGCCCGAAAGCCCCGAAATGGCCGTCATCTTCGCCACTTCGGGCACGACGGGGGACCCGAAGGCGGTTCCCCTCACCCACGCGAACCTCCTGGACAACGCGCGGGGTGTCCACGAGAACATCGAGGGTTTCGAGAAGGGACGGGTCCTCATGAACGTCCTGCCGAATTTCCATGCCCTGGGCTACACGGTCTGCGGCCTTTTGCCCCTCCTGTTCGGGCTGCCCCAGGTCATCCTTCCCTCGTTCATTCCCATCAGGAACCTTTTCGAAGCCCTGCGGGCCACCCGCACCGAGGTCCTCATCGCCGTTCCCACGATGCTGCCCTTCATCCTCGGCGCGGTGGGCAAGGGGGAGGAGTGCCCGGATTCCCTGAAGTACATCCTCACCGGCGGTGGCCGGCTGGACCCGACGCTGGACACGCGGGTCCGCGACCATCTCGGGGTGGTGGTGTTCGAGGGGTACGGCCTGACGGAGACGTCTCCCGTCATTTCCGCGAACCGCTCCTTCGCCACGAAGAAGATCGGGACGGTGGGACCCGTCCTGCCGGGATACGAGTTCGAGGTACGCGACCCCGAAGGCCGGGTGCTGGGCGCTGGCGAGGACGGGCTCCTCTGGGTGCGCGGCCCCTCGGTCTTTTCGGGCTATTTCCGTTCGCCGGAGATGACGGCCGAGCGGGTGGTGTCGGGCTGGTTCAACACCGGTGACATCGTCCGGGTGGATTCCGACGGCTTCATCGAGATCCTGGACAGGGCCTCGGACCTCATCATCGTCGGGGGATTCAACGTTTACCCCCAGGAGATCGAGACGATCCTGAACCAGGTTCCCGGTGTCGCCATGTCGGCGGTGATCGGCATCCCCAACGCGGTCTCCGGGGAGGTCCCCAAGGCTTTCGTGATTCTTCGGGAAGGGGCGGAGGTCTCTGCCCAGTCCCTCATCGCCTACTCCAAGGAACACCTGGCCCACTACAAGGTCCCCCGCAAGGTGGAGTTCGTGTCCGAACTGCCCCTTTCCAGCGTGGGCAAGGTCCTGCGGCGAGAGCTGCGGAAGCTCGAGAAGACCTCGGGCAAGGCAAGCTAGGAGGTTCCGTCTTGGACGAACCCAAACCGCCGGTCGGCTCTGGCGCGGAAAGCGAGCCTTCCGGGACCGATATCCCCGAAATCCCCGAAGGGGAGCTGCACGAGGGACCGAGGAAATGGTGGACGAGGCAGAACGTCCTCCTGGTCGTGTTCTTTGCGCTGATCGCCGTTTCCGTCGCCGGCTTCTACATCCAGAGGGGCATCGTCCAGGGCTACGAGCACCGGGGCGACCGCTACCTCGACCAGAAAGACTACGACAGGGCCCTGAAGTATTTCCTCAAGGCGGCCCACCACGATCCGCAGAATCCCCGGGTCGTCTTCTCGGTCGGCAAGGCGATGCTGGCCCTGGGGAGGGAGCACGAGGCCCTGCAGGCTTTCCGGTCCAGCTTCCGGCTGGGAGGCGCCACCGCCGAGCTTTACCTCTACATGGGATTCGCGGAGAATCGCATCGGCAGGCCCTACCAGGCTGAGCTTTTTTTCACCCACGCCCTGAAGATCGACAAAAATCTTTTCGCGGCCCACCGGGAGCTGGGGATGCTCCGCCTCAGGGAGTTCGACCTCGCCGGGGCGGAAAGCCAACTCCTGCAGGCCCGGAAAGGCTATTCCGTCGATAAGGACCCCGAGCTTTACCGGACCCTGGCCCAAACCCAGGTCCGCCTCCAGCTTTATGAAAAGGCGGGTGTAACCCTGGCAGCCATCCTGAAGACCTTGCCCGGGGACGCCGAGGCGCAAGCCCTGCAGGAAAGGGCGAAACGGGCCCTGGAAATGGAGCGCCTCTACCGGAGGATCCGATGACCACGAGCCGCGGGAGGTGCCCCCTTTCCGCGGCTTTCCTGCTTCTTGCCGGCCTGCTGCCTTTTTTGGCCGTTTCTCCCGCCCCCGCCGAACCCCTGCCCGTTCCCCGTTTCGAGTCCGCCGATTGCCCGTTCGAGGTTCCGGAAGACTCCCGCGTCCGCTTCGGCAGGCTTGTCGTGCCAGCCGTCCGGCCCTACGAACCCGGTGACCCGACGATCTCCGTCGCCGTCCTGGTCCTAGGGAGCCGTTCGCAAAACCCGAGGCCGGACCCGGTCCTCTACCTCGAAGGGGGTCCCGGGGGTCCTTCGCTTGCCTATTTCGACGACTGGATCGCCTCCCCCATCCTGGATCACCGGGAAATCATCCTTTTCGACCAGCGGGGGGTCGGCTACTCTTCACCGGACCTTCCCTGTCCCGAAATCCGAACGGCCCGGCAGGAAGCCGGCGGCCCGGGGTTTTCGGATGCGGAGGCGGTGCGGCGCATGCTGGAATCGGCCCGGACCTGCGCGGCGCGCCTGGAGGCGGGCGGCATCGACCTGTCGGCCTTCAATACGGCGGAGAGCGCACGCGACCTGGCCGATCTCAGGCAGGTCCTGGGCATTGCCGAGTGGAACCTTTACGGCATTTCCTACGGCACCCGGCTGGCCCTCCGGGTGATGCACGAAGATCCCGAAGGCATCCGTTCGGTCGTCCTGGACTCGGTCGTCGACCCTGCCGCGGACGAATACGGGTCGGCCCCGCGGAACGCCCGCGCTGCCTTCGGCCGTTTGATGGACGCGGTCGAAGCCGATCCTGTAGCCAGTCGCGCCTTCCCGGGCCTTAGGGGCCTGCTGGAAGAAACGGCCTCGAGCCTCGACCGGGACCCCCGGATTGCCCGGATCCGGCTTCCCGGGGGGAAGGCCGGCACGGTCCGTATCGGGGGCGACGCGCTTTATGACGCGATTTACAGCTTCCTGTACGACCCGGACAGCATCCCCTACCTGCCTCTTTTCATCCGGTCCGTGGCTTCGGGCGACGTTTCCCACCTGGCGATGTTTGCGGAGGACCTCCTTTACGACGATCTCTCGGACGGCCTTTACTACGCCCTCCAGGGGCACGACGAGGCCCCCTTCACGGCGGTTTCCGCGGATCCGGGCGGGGGCTACGACCCCCTGCGGCTGGAGCGGGAGATGGCCCTGGCCTTTGGCTCGGGCCGGGCGGACTGGGTGGCCAACGCGTCCCTGGAGTCGGACATCCCGGCCCTCGTCCTGGCGGGGGGGTTCGACCCGATCACCCCCGCGGAGGGCAGCCGGCGGGTCGCGGAACGCCTGTCAAAACGCACTTTCCTTCTGTTCCCGGGCCTGGGGCACGCAGTGTCCATGTCGAGCGGCCCGGAATCCCTGGTTGCGGCCTTTTTCGAGGATCCCTCCGGAAAACCGGACGCCGGAGGAATGCCGGAGAACTGCATCCGCCCCTTCGCGACGCGGCTTTTCGTGACGGCCTTTCCCTATCGCCTCCATGCCAGGGTGGTGTTCGACCGCGATCTCGACACCCTTTTTTCGATCCTTGCCTTTGCCGGGGCGTTCCTTGCGGGCAGCCTGTCCCTGGCCTTCACCTGGCGGGACCGCCGCAGGCCGGGTGCTTCCCGGTGGGGAGTGGCCGCAAGGTTTGCGGGGGGAATCGGCGCCTTTCTCAACGCGGGATGCATGGCGGCCTTGTTTTGGGCCGTCGCCTTCGTCAACCGGACGGAACCCGCCATGCTGTTCTTCGGCCTTCCGCCGGGAATGAGGTTCCTGCCCTGGCTGGCCCGGGCGGCCCTGCCGGCGGGGGTCCTGCTTGCCTTTGGGCTCCCGTTCCTTTTCAGGGAGAGGGGAGTGTCGGGGAAGGCCCGGATTTTCTTCCTGGTCCTTGCCCTCGCGGAACTCCTGTTTTTCCTGTTGCTCGCCAGGTGGAATTTCGCATAGAATGTTAAAGTACTGAAGCCAAATCGGCTTAAAGGAGACATCCTGGAGGGGGAATGAAAGGATGATCGTATCAACGAAAAAGGTGGACTCCTGGAAAAAACGGATCCTTGCCTCCGTGGCGATCCTCCTGTCGATGGCCTTGCCAGCCCTTGCGGCAAACGTTTCTCCCGCCCTCCGGACGATGTACCTGCCCGGGGCCTCGGCTTCTGGAGAACTGGCGCGGAAAACGACGCTGCCCGAATTCGGCACCGTCTCGAACCTGCAATTGCTCCGGAAGACCCCCCTGGCTTTTCCCCTTGCGGGACAGACGGATCTCAGGCTGAAGCTCGGGGGCGGGACCAGCGGGGAGAACACGCTCCTCCTGAAGGAATTCTCCCTGGATTGGAGAAACCCGGAAAAGAAAAGGGACTTCGCCGTCAAGACAAGCGAGCTGAAAGCCCGGCGTGCCGTCTGGCAGGTGGCGACCCTGCGGTTTTCCCCGGACACGAGGAACTGGCAGGCCCCTCCCGGGCTCGTGGCGAGCGGAAACAGTCCCTTCGAGCTCTCGCCGGCCAAGGGTCTCGTCACCTTTTCCATCGACTTTTCCCGGTTCGCCCCACGGGCACCGGGCGAGAAACCCAGGACCCTGCAGCTTTCGCCCACGTCCCAGCCTTCCCTGTTGAGGCCGGTCAAGCCCGGGCTGATCAAGCCCATTGCCCCGATCAAGCCCATTGCCCCGATCAAGCCCATTGCCCCGATCAAGCCCATCGCCCCGGTCAAGCCCATTGTCCCGGTCAAGATGAAACCCGAACCGCTCACTCCCATGCAAATGGTCTATTTCGTGCGCGTGGTGACGCTTGACGAAAGCGGGCAGCCCGTAGGCCTTCCCTCTTCCCCGGTCCGCATCCTGTACGGTGAAACGCCGGAAGGGAGCATCAAGTACGTTCCCGAGGCTTTCGAGAAGAAGAAGGTGTTCTTCCCCACGGTCACGCCCACCCACTACGTCCCGCTGCAGATCGAGCAGCCGGGGGCGATGTACCGTTTCGTCGTTTTCAAGGATATGCCCGCGTTCGGGTACAAGGCGGGGCAAAAGCTCGATTTCACGCCCCACCCCCAGGACAAGGGAATCCTGGACGTGATCGGGGACTTCGTGGACGGGCTTGTCGATTTTGTTGCGGGGGCCGTGAACTGGGTGTCCACCGCCTACGAGGACATCCAGAAAATGGCGGTGGACCTTGCCGTGAAAATCTCGGGGCAGGAAAGACTGCGCGGCCTGTTCGAGATGGGGCTCAACATCGGCATGGCGGCCATCGGGTTGCCCCCGACCATCCCGGATTTCGACGTCCTCTGCGGCATGGGCAAGGAGTACCTGGTCGAGACCATCGCCTCTTCGGCCGGTGTGGACGAGGAACTTGCGGGCCGGGTCGCGGACAAGTTCATCCAGGAAGCCCGCAAGGCGGGCAACGGGGGAGGGAACTCGTCCTACTGGTTCAGGCCGGACCCGGATTTCTACTACCGCCCGGGCTACGTCGAGATGACCGTGACGAATCCCCACAATGTCCCGACGGACAAGATCATCGCCAGGGTGGAAATCTCGACGACGGACAATGAAACCGGCAAGGAACTGACCCTCTACCACGACGGGGTCCTGACGATTCCCGCCCTGGCCCCGGGGAAGAGCTTCACCGTTCCGGTTTTCCTGGAGGAGTACCTCGAAAACCGGTTCGGGGACCACGGGGTTTACGACGGGGTCAGCCGCTTCTGGTCGAACATGACCCACCCGGCGAAGCTCGCCGTCGTTTCCTACGGGGGAGGGGATCCCCTCTTCGTGGAAGCCGTCGGCCAGTCCCTGCTGGAGGTTGTTCTCCAGGCTCCGAGAAAGGAAGCCTGGTTCTAGCCAAAAAAGAAGGGGGAAAAGCGGATGAACGTGTTCGAACTGGCAAAGATCGAGGAAAGGGAACTGGCGCCGGGGTTCTTCGCCCGGATGGTCCACTCGGGGAACATGACGTTTACCTACTGGCGCATCGTGGAAGGCAGTGCACTGCCGGCCCACAGCCACCCGCACGAGCAGGTGGTCAACCTCCTTGAGGGGACTTTCGAGCTGACGGTGAACGGCGAGAGCCGGGCTCTCGTTCCGGGGAACGACGTGGTCGTGGTTCCGCCGAACGCGCCCCACTCCGGGCGGGCCGTCACGGACTGCCGGATCCTGGACGTCTTCTACCCGATCCGGGAGGATTACCGCTGATCTTTTTCGCCTGATCCGGCCCTGATCCGCATCGAGTTCAGGATCACGGAGATCGAGCTGAAGGCCATGGCGCTCTCGGCGATGACGGGATGGAGCAGGGCGGCCATCGCGAGCGGGATGGCCAGGAAGTTGTAGGCGAAGGCCCAGAACAGGTTCTGCCGGATTACCGAAAGGGTTTGCCTCGAAATCGAGACGGCGTCGGCGATCCGCGAGATGCCGCCCTTCACGATGACGATGTCGGCGCTGTCGATGGCGAGGTCCATTCCGGACCCGATGGCGACGCCGACGTCGGAACCCTTCAGGGCCGCGGCGTCGTTCATGCCGTCTCCCACCATGAGGACTTTCCCTCCGAGGGCCTGGAAATCATGGATAAGGGAAAGTTTCCCCTCGGGGCGGATCTGTGCGAATACTTCTTCGATCCCGACGGCCTGCGCTACGGCGCGGGCCGTCCTTTCGTTGTCGCCGGTGGCCATGACGGGGCGGATTCCCATGCTCCTGAGGCGGGCGACCGCTTCGACCGAGTCGTCCCGCAGGGGGTCCTCGATGGAGAGGAACCCGGCGGGCTCCCCGCCCCTGCGCACTTCCACCACGGTCCGTCCCCGCTCGAGCTGCCCGGCATAGCGGCCCGGGTCCAGGGGGCGGCCGACGAAGAGTTCCGTTCCGCCGAAAGTTCCCCTGACTCCCTCTCCTGCGGTTTCCTCCACGTCCCCTGGCTCGGGGCCGCCGGGCCCAGCCATTGCGGCGATGGCCCTGGCCAGGGGGTGGTTCGAGTGACGTTCCAGGGAGGCCGCCGCGGCGAGGGTGGCTTCGTCCAGGTCGTGTTCGACCACCGAGGGGTGCCCCTCGGTGAGGGTCCCCGTCTTGTCCATCACCACGATGTCGATTCCCGAGGCCGTTTGGATGGCCTCCGCGTTGCGGATCACCAGGCCGCGCCTTGAGGCCTGTCCCGTCCCGGCCACGAGGGCCATGGGGGTGGCCAGGCCCAGGGCGCAGGGGCAGGCGATGACGATGACGGTGATGAAGGCGAAGACCCCGAGGGAAAGGGGATCGCGGACGGAGGTGACCCAGGGCAGGATTTCCGCCGCCCTGTCCAGGAAGCCCCCGAAACGCCCGGCGCCGAAGGCCCAGAAGAGGCCGGAGGCCAGCGCGAGAGCCGCCACGGCGGGGACGAAGGCGTTCGTGACACGGTCGGCGAAGGCCTGGATGGGGATCTTCGAGCCCTGGGCTTCCTGGATCAGCTCGATCATCTTCGCGAGGAAGGTGTCCGGCCCCACGCGGGTGACGCGGATCTTCAGGGGGCCGGTGAGGTTGAGCGAACCTCCCGTCACGGGGTCGCCTTCCCCCTTGGGAACGGGGATGGACTCCCCGGTGATCATCGATTCGTCCACGGCGGAGCGTCCCGAAGCGATCTCCCCGTCCACCGGGATGCGGTCCCCGGGTCGGCAGATCACGATGGCGGAAGCCTTCACGGCCTCGATCGGGACCGCGATTTCCCGCCCGCTTTCGTCCAGGACCAGGGCTTCCCGGGCCTGCAGCTTCAACAGCCCCTTGATCTCCTTGGCGGCCTTGTCGCGGAGGGAAGATTCGATGGCCCGGCCGGTGATGTGCAGGGCCATGATCATGGAAGCCAGGGCGCCGAAGGAGACGATGGGAAGGCCGGCTGCCGAGAGCAGGGCCGTTCCCCAGGCGGCGGCCGATCCCAGCACGACGAGGACGTCCATGTTGGCGTGTGCGTGGGAGAGGGCGATCCAGGCCCCTTTCAGGGAGGCGCGGCCTGCCCCGAAAAGGACGATCGCGCCGCCGAAGATCTCCATCCAGAGGAATCCGGGGACGTGGGAACCCGCCATGTGGAAGAGCATGAGGGCCATGAGGGGGCCGGTGACGATCCAGCTGGCGAGGAGATTGCGGCGGGACTGCTCGTAACGCTTCCGGTCGATGTCCTCCGCGGCCCCGTAGGCCACGTCGTAGCCCACGGCGCGGACCGCGTTTTCGAGGTTTTCCTGGGGGATGTCCCGTTCGAGGACGACGAAGGCGGTTTCAGTGGCGAGGTTCACCGCGGCGAACGACACCCCCTCCGCCTTGCGCAGGGCCTTTTCCACGGTCCGGGAACAGGTGGCGCAGGTCATCCCGGAGACGCGGAAGCTTCGCTTCAACCCTTCAGGCTTGCCTTCGGCCACGGGGATCCCTCCCTTTTCGGGGTCAGACTTCCACGTCGACCCAGGTCTCGTTGATGCAGGAATGTCCCCTCGGGGTGACTTCCGGGGAGACGAGGACGTTCAGCCCTTCCGTGGCCTGGGGAACGACGACGGTTCCGGGCGCCATGCCGGGGTCCAGGGCGACCATAGCCGCCAACCGGCCGCGGCCGTTGGAAAGGGTCACGGCCTGGCCGGGCGAAAGCCCGAGCCTTTCCGCGTCGGACGTGCTGAAAGCGGCTTCGGGGAGCGCATCGGGCGTTTGGGCCTGGCGCAGGTCCTGGCCGTTGTTGAAATCCCGCACGTGGACGGTAACGAGGCGCAGGGAAGCATCGGGCCTCGCGGGAGCGTCGAGGGAAACGGGAAAACGGAAGGGGCTTCCCTGCACCGGTTTCGGGCGGGCCCGCCACATCCCCGGGGCCAGGGGCTCCAGCCAATCCAGGGAACGGACGTGCCTGCCGATCGCTTCGAAAGCCGGGTGAAAGCGGTCGGGCAGGCCCAGGCCTGCCGCGATCTCCGCGATGATGTCCAGCTCGTGCCGGACCCCGGCGGGAGGCTCGGTGAGTGCGGTCGTTTCCTGCACGATGTCGTGCCAGTAGCTCGAGATGAAGTCCCCTCCGCGTTCAAGGGGCAGGCTCACGGGGAGGACGAGAGAGCAGCACCGGGCGGTGAGGCTCATGCGGTAGTCGAGGCAGACCGAGAAGGGGCAGTTTTCGAGGAAGCGCTTCGTCGAAGCGGCGTCGCCGCACTGGGAAACGGGGTTTCCCCGGACGATGAAGGCGGCCTCCACGGGCGGATCCGCTTCGAGCAGGGCCCGGCCCAGGCCGTTTCGCGGGACGATACGGGGGGTTGCTCCCTCCACGCCTAAAATTCCCTCGGGAAGAAGTCCCTCGACTTCCTGGTTGAAGGTGACGCCGCCTCCCGGGATGCCCCGGTTTCCGGTCAGCATCCCGAGGGAATCGAGGACGGACGCGAGGCTGGCCCCGGTCCGGGCCCGCTGCGGCCCCCACCCCATCCAGGTCGAAAGGGGAGATACGCTCAGCACGAAAGCCTCGAGCTCGTCGAGGTCTTTTCCGCCCAGCCCCGTTTCCTCGAGGACACGCTTCCTGTCCATGCCCAGGGCCCGGCCGGCAAAGGCCTCGGCGTTTTCTGCACCCTCCGGGAGCCCGTTGCACCGGATGGCCTGGCCGCACAGGTAGAGGGCCAGGCTTAGGTCGCTTCCCGGCCGGGTGATCCACGCGCAGTCGCTGAACGAGGTGGTGGGGGTCGTCCGGACTTCAACCGAACCGATGAGGGCTCCTTTTCGCCGGGCTTCGGCCAGGAGGGGCATGAAGTGGGGGTTCGTCACGGCGACGTTGCGTCCCCAGAGCAGGATGCCGCGGCTTTCGAGGACGGATTCGGGGCGGGGCCGGGGTCCAGCCGGGTCGGTCGTCTCGAGGCCGGAAATGCCTTCCGCCCCGCAGAGAGACCCCTTTGCGATCGTTCCGCCGCCAAGAAGGGCGGGGAAAAGGTCCTGGGCCTCGTTGCCCTTGAGGACGTTCCCGGCATAGCTGTAAAAAAGCACGGATTGGTGCCCGTGGCGCGCGATGGCCCGCGATATCCCCTCGACCGTCCGGGAAATCGCCTCGTCCCAGCCTATCGGGTTCCACGTCCCCCCTGACTTCAGGAGGGGAGTCGTGAGCCGTTCGGGACCCTGCATGCGCCGCAGCCAATCCTGCCCGCGGGTGCACAGGAACCGGCCCGTGTAGGGATGGTCCGTCCGGGGTCCGAAAGAGAGGATCCTGCCTCCCTCGACCTCGGCGGTGATGCCGCATGAATCGGGGCAGTCGTAAGGGCAGGCGGTATGGCGGATTTCAGCTGCCATCGCTGCGGGAGTCCCCTATTTTCCGGCTTTTTTCTTCAGCTCGTTGAGTGCGGACAGCAGGGGCTGGACGTTGCTGGCCGAGGCCGGTTTGTCCAGGATCAGGCGCGGGTTGTACTTTGCTCCCCAGTAGGCGGTGTTGGCCTTTTCATCGGTGCTCATGACCGCGCCTCCCAGGGAGAGCCCCGCGAAGAGTCCCTTGCTCATGGAATAGCTGTAGATGGAGGCCTTGAGGTTGACGTCCGTCGCGGCCCCGGCGCTGCGGCCTACCGGGCCGGCCGCGATGTCGATGTCGGCTCCCAGCTTGACCTTGTCGCCGTAGAAGCGTTCCATGCCCCTCTGGTTCGTGACCACGAGGAGGAGGGCCGTGGACTGCACCCCGATCTGCAGGCCGTAGGAAGCCCCGGCGATGTTCATGAAGCTCGGGCCGTACCAGCGTCCCGTTGCCGGGTCGTGGCGAACCACGACGCCCTCGCCGTAGGCCCCGCCGAGGCCGATTGCGGCCTTGACGTAACTGGGGATGATGACGACTCCCTTGGCCCCCTTGACCAGGTCGGCCATGGTTTCGACATCGTTCTGGGAGGACATTTCCCGGACGGCCTTCGTCGCCGAGACGAGGCGGTCGTTCACCGTCTTTGCGAAGGCGGGCGCCGGGGCGATGGCCAGGACGGCCAGCCCGAACGCCAGGGCCATGATCGCTGCGAATGCGGATTTCTTCATGGGAATCTCTCCTTTCGAGCTGCCTTCAGGCACGATCGGCCTGACTCCTGAAATTCTATCACGGAGGGGGTCAGGGGTCAGGCGCTGACGTTGTTCCTGCCCTTCTCCTTTGCCTTGTAAAGCGCTTCGTCGGCCCGTTTCATGACCGCCCTGAGGTCGGCGTCGTTCTCGTTCATCTGCGCCACGCCCGCGCTGATCGAAATGCCTTCCACCCCGTCCGGGTTCAGGTTCTCCATCAGGGCGCGGATCTTCTCGGCTGCGCACAGGGCACCGTCAAGGTTCGTGTTGGGCAGGACGATCAGGAACTCGTCCCCGCCCCACCGGAAGAAGTAGTCCACGCGGCGGATGTTCCGGGTGACGGTCGCCCCGGTTGCCCGGAGGACGGCGTCGCCCTTCAGGTGGCCAAAGTGGTCGTTGACATGCTTGAAATGGTCCAGGTCGAAAATGACGAGGGAGAGGGGCATCCCGAAGCGCTGCGCCATCGAAACCTCGCGGGCGGCGACAGAGTCGAAGCGCCCCTGTTTCAGGCCCCCGGTCAGGGAGTCGTAAAGGGCTTCCTCGATCAGTTTCTCGTGGTTCCGGATCCCTTGCCGGAGGAAGGCCGCGAAGATGAGGAAAAGGCCGGCCATGAGGATGCCGACGGTGAGGGCAAGCTGCTGCAGGTCCTGGGCTTTCGGGTTCCAGTTGATGGCGACAATGTACCCGAAGTAGCCTGAGGGGTGTCCCACAGGGCTCGGGATCTTCAGGCAGGTGACCGAGTAGGGGGTGCCGGCCGACTGGGTGAAGAGGGTGAAGCTCTTTCCCTCGTCCATGGCGGAGGATGCCCGTTCCCTGACCTTTTGCAGGATGAAGGCCTGTGTTTCGGGGTCCGGGTCGGCCATGGGATCCGGCAGGTCCCTGACCTGGAGGTCCTCGACAAACTTTTCCGACAGGATTGAAGGGGCGAGTTTTTCCCTGGCTGCCGGATCGAGGAGGGGATCCAGGAGGTCCTTTCGCAGCAGGAGCGTGTAGTGGCCGGGGAACTGTTTCTTGAGCTGGGCCAGGATAGCCGAGGAGGAGAGGCCGAATTCCGCGGACCCCAGGAAGGCATTGCCGAAAAACAGCGGGAAACTGTACCGGTAAAGATTGTGGGTGGTCCCGATCTCGAAGCCCCGGGCGGGCATGCGGTTTTCAAGGGCTGCGGCCTGCAGCCGGCTGGCGGGCAGGACGTTGTCCCCGTAACGGTCCGGGTCATTCATGCGCAGGAAAACGGTCCCGTCGGGCTGGACCAGGTTCAGCAAACGCAGCTGGTAATAGGAAAACTTGCGGAAAGAGGGGTCAAGCTGGCGTGCGATAGTGCCCCTCCAGTAGGCGCGCTCGCCGGGGGTCGGCGAATCCTGGGCCTTGAGGTACAGTTCCCGGATCCCGGGTCGGTGGGCCGTTTCGTCGAAGGCCATCTCGGCCAGGCGGCCGTAAACTTCGATAGTGGAGCTGACGGCGGAATGCATCTGCCCGACGGATTCCCTCTTGACGGTTTCGAGGCGGGCGCGGTAGCTCAGGAAGAGAACGAAAAAGGACAGGGCAAAGCCCACGAAAAGCAGCGAAAAAAACAGGGTTTTCGTTTTCTTCTTTCGCCTGTCCAATTTTGAGCCCCCTCCAGGGGTTGTCTGGTCTGTTAACTAAGGGCATTATAGCAGGGATCGATTACGCCCGGGGTTTCCGCAGGCGCGAAAGGGGCATGAGGATGGACAGCCGGATTGGGAAAATAATGGATTTCCTCGTCGAGACCGACGGGCTGAAGCGGGTCTACCGAGCAGGGTACCTGGCGGACGGAAGCCGGCACGAAAGCGACGCCGAGCACATGTGGCACCTGGGGATCTATGCCCTCGCCCTCCAGGGGGAAACCGGTTTTAAGGGCGACATCGGCCGGGTCCTGGCCCTGGTTCTCGTCCACGACCTCGTGGAACTGTACGCGGGAGACACCTATGCCTACGACGTCGAAGGGGTGAAGGACCAGGCGGAAAGGGAGGAAGAATCCGCCCGCAAGCTTTTCGGGGGGTTGCCATCCGACGTGGGCGATTTTTTTTACGGCGCCTGGAGGGAGTTCGAGGAGCAGTCCACCCCGGAGGCCGTTTTCGCAAAGGCGCTCGATCACCTGCAGGGCTTTGCCCAGAACGTGATCTCCAGCGGGAAATCCTGGACGGAAAACGGGATCACCCGGAAGCGGACTTCCCTCAGGACGACTTTTCCCCGGCAGGCCTCACCGGCACTGGCGGAAATCGTCGACCGGTTTTACGCCCTGGCGGACGCAAGGGAGCTTTTTGCCCCTGAATGACGGTTTATTTTTAGCGCGGTCTTGACCTTTTTATCCCCGTGGTCCTAAACTGCGGGCGAACCCAACCTGCAAGGAGGCCACAACCATGATGGAGAAGTTCGAAAACGTGACGGTCCTGACCAAGGGCAACATCTACTTCGATGGCAAGGTCCAGAGCCGGACGGTCCTTTTTCCCGACGGGGCGAAGAAGACCCTTGGCGTCATCCTGCCCGGGGATTACGAGTTCGGGACGGCCGACCGCGAAGTGATGGAAATGACCGCCGGGGTGGCGACCGTGATGCTGCCGGGCGAGACGGAGTGGAAGGCCTACGGGCCGGGGACGAGCTTCGGGATTCCTGCCAACAGCAAGTTCAAGTACCGCTGCGAGGAGCCCACGGAGTACGTCTGTTCCTATTACAAGGACTAGTTCCCCCGACAGGTTCCCGGTAACGGAAGGTCCCCTCCGGGTGTACCCGGAAGGGACCTTTTTCGTTCGCACAGGCTTTCCCTGTGCTGTTCAGGAGGTCTTCGCCTCGACTTTCAGGGCGATTGACCGGTCGGCGGCGTCGACGGTGATGGAAGACCCGTCCGGGATTTCCCCGGCGATGAGCTCCCGGGCCAGCCGGGTTTCCACTTCGCGCTGGAGGAACCGCTTCAGCGGCCGGGCCCCGTAGACGGGATCGTAGCCGGACCGGGCGATGAGGTCCAGTGCGGCCGGCGTGATCGAAAGCTCGATCCTCCGCTCGGCCAGGCGGGCCTTCAGGCGTTCCAGGAGGAGCTTCACGATGCTCTTGATCTCCTCCAGCCGCAAGGGCTTGAAAAGGACGATGTCGTCCACGCGGTTCAGGAACTCGGGCCGGAAATGCGTCCGCAGCTCGGCCATGACGGCGTCCCGGGCGCTGTCCCGGATCGTCCCGTCGGGGGTGATGCCCTCCATGAGGAACGGGGCGCCGATGTTGCTCGTCATGATGATGACGGCGTTCTTGAAACTGACTGTCCGCCCGTGGCTGTCGGTGGCCCGCCCGTCGTCCAGGATCTGCAGGAGGACGTTGAAGACGTCGTGATGGGCCTTCTCGATCTCGTCGAAAAGGATGACGCTGTAGGGCTTGCGCCGGATGGCCTCGGTGAGCTGGCCGCCCTCCTCGTAGCCCACGTATCCCGGCGGGGCCCCCACGAGCCGGCTCACGGTGTGCTTTTCCATGTACTCCGACATGTCGATCCGGATCATCGCGTCTTCGCTGTCGAAAAGCGCCTCGGCCAGGGCCCGGGCCAGTTCGGTCTTCCCGACCCCGGTGGGCCCCAGGAAGATGAAGGAGCCGGTGGGCCGGTTGGGGTCCTTGATCCCCGAGCGGGCGCGAAGGACGGCATCGGCCACGAGCGTGACGGCCTCGTCCTGCCCCACCACCCGGCGGTGGAGGATGTCGTCCAGGTGGAGGAGTTTCTGCCTCTCCCCCTCCACAAGCCGCGTGACGGGGATCCCGGTCCAGCGGCTGACGATCGAGGCGATCTCTTCCTCGGTCACTTCCTCCCGCAGGAGTTTCTGCCCCCCCTGCTTGCGGGTGAGGATCTCCTCCTCGGACTGCAGGCGGCGGAGGAGGTCGGGCAGGGTGCCGTGCCGCAGCTCGGCGGCCTTGTTCAGGTCGTATTGCTGCTCGGCCTTCTCGGCTTCCTGCCGGGTTTTCTCGATTTGTTCCCTCAGGCCCTGGACCTTCTGGATCGCCACCTTCTCGGCTTCGTACCGGGCCTTCAGGGTGTCGGTCTGGGTCCTCATCTCCTGGATTTCCTTCTGCAGCTCGGCCAGGCGCTCGAGACTGGCCCGGTCGGTTTCCTTCTTCAGGGCGGCCTCCTCGATCTCCAGCTGCCGGAGGCGCCGGCACGCGGCGTCCAGCTCCGCGGGCATGGAGTCGATCTCGGTGCGGATCATCGCGCAGGCTTCGTCCACGAGGTCGATGGCCTTGTCCGGCAGGAAACGGTCGGTGATGTAGCGGTTCGAGAGCACGGCTGCGGCCACGAGGGCGTTGTCCTGGATCCGGACCCCGTGGTGGACCTCGAAGCGCTCGCGCAAGCCCCGCAGGATGGAGACCGTGTCCTCGACGGAAGGCGGTTCCACCAGGACGGGCTGGAAGCGCCGCTCCAGGGCGGCGTCTTTTTCCAGGTGCTTGCGGTACTCGTCAAGGGTCGTGGCCCCGATGCAGTGCAGTTCGCCCCTGGCCAGCATGGGTTTCAGCATGTTGCCCGCGTCGATGGCTCCCTCGGCCTTCCCGGCCCCCACGATGGTGTGCAGTTCGTCGATGAAAAGGATGACCTGCCCTTCGCTTTCCTTCACCTCGTTGAGGACAGCCTTCAGGCGCTCCTCGAATTCGCCCCTGAATTTGGCCCCGGCGAGCAGCGCTCCCATGTCGAGGGCGAAGATCGACC
>Ga0209269_1000490_pt1 | contig 36834 bp, 23 predicted proteins | sample MTBAKMMethaMetaG_FD_187455 | JGI IMG/M metagenome (GOLD analysis project Ga0209269, IMG submission 187455) | Enrichment culture microbial communities from Arthur Kill intertidal strait, New Jersey, USA, that are MTBE-degrading - MTBE-AKM (Arthur... | ecosystem: Environmental > Aquatic > Marine >... | reverse complement strand
TACTGTTTGTTGCGTTCGAACCATTTTAAGTCCTCCATTTGGTTAAGTTTTTTCAACATTAACATCGACCAGATGAAGGACTCTTTTTATGTCCCATAAATTTGTGCGAAAAATATCATACGTTATCCAGTCGAATTAACAGATAGATGGTTATATCTTCGGCTAAGAGGGGCTGGAAAAGCGGGGGCTAAAGTAGTAAACTGCAAGAAGCGAGCAAAGGAAGGCGATTGTGACGCTGGTGCAGTGCGAACTATGTCCGAAGAACTGTCTGATCAAGCCCGGGCAAAGCGGGGAGTGCCGGGTGCGGGTCAATTTGGAGGGCAAGCTGTGCTCGGTAGTCTATGGGTTCGCCTGCGCGATCCATATCGACCCAATCGAAAAAAAACCGATGTTTCATTTCCTGGCAGGAAGCGATATCCTATCGGTAGCAACGGTCGGATGCAATCTGCATTGCCGAAACTGCCAGAACTGGGAAATATCCCAGGCGAACCCGGAAGAAAGCAGCGCTATCAAATGCAACCCGGAAAACCTGGTGCAACTGGCGCAGGGGCAGAACTGCCCATCACTGGCGTTTACCTATACCGACCCCATAGTATATTATGAATACACGCTGGATACGGCGCGGCTAGCCCGGCAGGCGCGGCTGAAAAATGTGCTGGTGACGGCGGGATATATCAACCGCGAGCCGTGGCAGCGACTGCTGCAATACGTCGATGGGGCAAACATCGATCTGAAGAGTATCCGGGACGGGTTCTACCGGGATGTGTGCCAGGCGACACTTAAGCCGGTGCAGGAGGCGCTGGTGACGGCAAAAGCCATGGGAGTCTGGGTGGAGGTTACTAATTTGATTATTCCCACCCTTAACGACACTGAGCAGGAACTGACAGAGCTGGCCCGCTGGGTGAAAGAAAACCTGGGGCGAGATACGCCGCTGCACTTTTCCCGCTTCTTCCCGCGATATAAGATGCTGAACCTGCCGGCTACGCCGGAGGCGACGCTGGAGAAGGCGCGACTCATCGCCAAAAGCGAAGGGCTGGATTATGTCTATATCGGCAATGTGCTCTCACCACAGGGCGAAAATACCTACTGCCCCAAGTGCCAGGCGGAGCTGATTGTGCGAAAAGGTTATCAAATTATTAAAAACGACATAATTGACGGCAAGTGCCGTAAATGCAACAATCCGATACCGGGAGTGTGGCAGTGAACCGGCGAAGCTTTATAACGAAAATGCTGTTTTCCACGGCGGCTTTACCGATGATCCATGTGCATAAGCTGTTCAAAGCGGTAAAACCACCCGGATTCACCCGGGCAGGTAAAATCAAAAAATATCCCGGCCGAATTAAACGGCTGAGCTTAACGCAGGTGCGCAAAATGGGGATTTGGAGCGGATAAGATGCAGGCAAAATCCAAAATTAAAAAAATTGGTTTAGCAATTGGTCTATTAATAGCTGGTTTAACTATCCTGCCGCTGGCGGGAAATTGTGAAAGTGGGTCAGAAATGGAAAAACAAACACCAAAAACGGAAAAAGCTTCGAGTGATAAAGCGAAGGAAAAAACGGTGCTGGTTTCAAAGTTGGCGGGCAGCTGGTATCCCGCGGGAGAAAGTGCTCTCCGCAGTCAGTTGGACGATTTTGCCCAGAACGCGGCAGGGGAACTGAAGGAAAACGTGATCGGGTTGATTTTGCCGCACGCGGGTTACCAGTTCTCCGGGAAGGCGGCGATGGCGGCAATCAAGAGTCTGGGAAACAAACAATATCAGCGGGTTATTGTGATCGGGCCCAGTCATCGCTCGGCGATGATGAATATCCTGAGCGTGCCGGGCGCGACCCATTACCAGACGCCGCTGGGCGAAATCCCGCTGGATACGGCGTTCATCAGCCGGCTCAAGCAGCATGATATCTTTCAAACGATCCCGCCGGTACATGAAAACGAGCACAGCGTGCAGATCGAGGTTCCCCTGCTGCAATACGCCCTGAAAGATTTCCAATTGGTGCCGATTGTGGCCGGGCAGCTCGATCTGGAAACAATAAAGAAAGCGGCGGCGATACTTAACTCCATGGTGGATGAGCAGACGGTGGTGGTAGCCAGCAGTGATTTTACCCATTACGGTCCCAATTTCGACTACACCCCTTTTAAAGAAAATGTGTCGGAAAAGTTAAAAGAGCTGGATATGGGCGCCTACGAGTTTATCGCCCACCGCGATATGGAGGGTTTTTACAACTATCGGCAGGCGAAGGGAGCTACCATCTGCGGTTATATCCCGATCTCCATCCTAGCGGCAATGCTGCCGGCGGATAGCGAGGTAAGCTTAGCTCAATATGATACCTCCGGGAATATCACGGGCGATTACACCAACTCGGTAAGCTATCTATCGGCGGTCATTACCGGCCACTGGCAAAAGACGGCGGCGCCGGCGTCACAGCCGCAACAGGCTGAATTAAGCGAAGCAGATAAAGAACAGCTCCTGAAGCTGGCTCGGCAGTCGATTGTTTACTATCTGGAAAATCAGCGGCTGATACCGCTGGAGAAACTGGAAACAGCCATCAGCGAAGCGATGAAACAGACTCGGGCGACGTTTGTCACGCTGGAGGCGCATCATTCGCTGCGGGGCTGTATCGGGGAGATATACCCGTCCCAGCCGCTGTACCTTTCGGTGCTGGTCAACGCGGTGAAGTCGGCGGTGAGCGATCCGCGGTTCCCGCCGGTAAGAAAGGATGAATGCCCGCAGCTTAAGCTGGAGATCTCCGTTTTGACGCCGCCGCGGGAGGTACCGGGCTATAAAGATATTGTAATCGGCAGGCATGGGGTAATCCTAAGCAAGGCGGGCCGATCCGCGGTATTCCTGCCGCAGGTAGCGCCCGAGCAGGGCTGGGATGTGGAGGAAACCCTGCGACATCTATCGATGAAGGCAGGTCTGCCGAAGGACGCCTGGAAGGAAGGGGCACAGTTTATGGTCTTCGAAGCGATAGTATTCAGCGAGAAGGAGCAGCAAGAACAGGAAGAGCAGAAAGAGCCATGAAGCTTTCCCGGTCAGCCCTGATTTTCGCAATCGGTCTATTTGCCATTCTCAGCCAGGCGTTATTGTTTCGCGAGTTTCTCGTGAGCTTCGAGGGCAATGAACTGGGGATCGGGGCGTTCTTCGGCAGTTGGTTTTTGTGGATCGGGATAGGGGCGGCGGTGGTTTACCGCAGCGGCTTTCTGGCGACAAGACTTAGCCGGCATATCGAGGGTTTGGCGTTATTATATCTGCCGGCTTACGCGGCGGAGTATATTCTCATCGCCCGGGCGCGGGATATAATGGGGATCGATCCCTATCAGTTGTTCAATTTCGGGGCGATGATGCAGGCGGCACTATTAGTCAATGCGCCCGTGAGCGTCCTGACGGGGATACTTTTCCCGCTGGCCTGTCGCTGGCTGAAAAAACTGGTCGACCTGCCGGTCGCGCGGGTCTATCTTATCGAATCAGCAGGCAGCTTCTCCGGCGGGCTGGGGGCGACGGTGCTGCTGGCCAAAGGGGTCGCGGGTCCGGCGATTTTTCTGGGCGGGGGGGCAATTTTGGCTATTTCCGTGCTGGCGGTAAAAATAACCGAAAAGAAACGCTGGTGGCCATCAGCCCTGTTGGCGGCGGTGGTGATTTTGTTTCTATCTTCAGATGGGCCGCGACAATGGCAGAGCTTATCCGCCGGTTATAAATGGCAGAAGCTGTTGCCCAACGCGGAATTTGGCGGGTCCTTTCAAACCGCCCAGGCAGAGTATCTTTACGGCAGTTATCAAGGCCAGTTCCTGGTCTGCTGCCACGGCCAGGTGACGGAGACGCTGCCCAACAAGGCGGCGGCGGGGGAAATCCTCGCTATCCACCTGAGCCAGCAGCCCGGGGCCAGACGCATATTGCTGGCGGGGTCGGATCTCTCCGCTATTTGCCAACAGTTACTACAATTAAAACAGGTGGAGGAAATCACTTTATCCACCCCTGATCCGGAATATTTTTCCCGGCTGGAAAAGATTATGCCGGAAAACGATTTTTCCCGCGATCCGCGGGTGAGAATCGCCACGGAGGATATCCGCCGGCTCCTGGGCGAGCAGAAGAAACATTACGATCTGGTGATCCTCAATTTTCCGCAGGTGACCACGGCTATCCTGAATCGATTCCGCACCGTCGAATTCTACCAGACGGTAAAAGAGGCACTGGCGGATAACGGAGTGGTCGGCGTGAGCGTAACCGGCGGGGAAAACGTTCTGGGCACGGAACTAGCCCAATTAGGAGCATCGAGCCTGCGGACGCTGGAACAGGTCTTTACCTATATCGCCATTAAACCGGGCGAACAAACCTGGTTTTTAGCCGGTGATACAAACCAGCTCAGTGAGCAGCCGGGCCTACTGCGGGAAAAATTCGGTACTATCGAAGGGGCGGAAAATATTTATCCCCCGATGGGAATCATGTCCATTTATCTGCCGGACCGGATCGCCTTCGCCCGGCAGATGTATGAGGCGGTCAATCTGCCGGCGAAGCTGCTGATCAACCGAGATCAACGGCCACTGGGACATCTGTACGGATTGCTGCTGTTAGGCAAACACAGCCAGAGCGTCTTTACCCGGCTGGTCCGGCAGATCAGTCTATGCAGCATCGGCTTTTTCCTCTTTCCCATCCTGGTGCTGGTGGTGATGCGTGGTGTTTATGTCTATCGCGGCAGGTATCATCGATGGGGAAATCCCGGAACGCCGGCGACCTTCAGCAGTAAATTCCTGATTTTTTCCACCGGCCTGGTCAGTATCAGCAGCGAAATCATCCTGATGTACCTGCTGCAGAACCGTTATGGCACACTTTATCTGCAGGTTGGATTGATTGCGTCGCTGTTTATGCTGGGGCTGGTCCTGGGAACCGCTCTGGCCCGCCGGCTGGTGCGAATCCAGCTCGCCTGGCAGAGCCTGGTGATCGCGGCGGTGTTGATTCAGGTTATTCTACTGTTGGCAGCGGCCAAATTGAACGAAGATTGGGATTATCCCTGGTTTATAACGGCATTTGTGCTCTGCGGCGTCTTTACGGGCGGGTATTTCCCCCTGGCGGCCCAGGCGCTAGAATCGGCGGGGACCGATGTCCAGCAGGCGGGCGGGACGCTGGAACTGCTCGATCATTTCGGGGCGGCAGTAGGGGGATTTTTAACCGGGGTGTTGCTGATAGCCGTGCTCGGCACGACCGGCACCCTAGCGGTGCTGGCGGTGATGACGGCAGCTAATATCCTATTGGTGCTGCTGGACGGCTGGGGCAAAAGTATATCATACGAGCGTACCGGTTTAACCATTTCGGAATCAACGGCGGCAATTATCCGAAAGATGGGATACATCAGCTTCGGTATCGGGATATGCGTAATCGTCAGCTCCCATCTGGTGGTTCGGGCGGCGGATGTGCTCCAAGAAAGTTTATCTCGGAGCCAGGCGGCGGGGCTGGCACCGGGAAAGGTACTCCAGGTCAAAGACGCGGCGCTGGAAAAAGAAGGAAAATTTCGCTACTTCGAGATCATCGGCGAAGATCAAAAAACCGAAGGTTATATCTTCAGCTCGCACCAGTTGGCGGGTAATATCCGCGGCTACGCCGGACCGATTGATCTGGCAATCAAGGTGGACCGTGCCGGCAAACTGCTTGATTTTCAGATAACCGCCGCCAATGAAACTCCCTCCTACCTTGATTTACTAAAAGAGTGGGAAAAATCCCTGCGGGGTAAGAATCTTTTCGGCAGTTTTCACCGGCAGGAGGTCCCCGCCGTCAGTGGGGCGACTATTTCCTCGGCGGCGATAGCGGCGATCCTGGAACAAGCGGGGCGGCGCTTCGCCGGCGAGGTGCTGGGGCGGAAAATTCAAACTGAATCGGGCCCGCCGGTGATCGCGGCGGCGGGAAAGATTGATTATGCCGGCATTTATCTGCTCGCTACCCTGCCCGCGGCGATTATCGTCGCCCGCTGGGGCAGACGCTGGGGCAGAAGGATATTTCTGGCAGCGGTTCTGGTTTTGGGCGGCTGGTGGTTTAACGTGCAGTATTCCAGCGAGCAGATTGCCACACTGTTATCGGGGTACTGGCCGGGAGCGGGGATGGGGAGTAACTTTTTACTGTGGGCGGTGGTGCCGCTGGGGGTGTTTTTATGCGGTAATCTGTACTGTGGTTATCTTTGCCCGTTCGGGGCACTGCAGGAGATACTCGATTTTATCAAACCCGCAAAATGGCGGATTCAGCCCGACCGAAAAACCATGCGCTGGCTGCGGTTCGGCAAGTACATGCTGCTGCTCATTTTTATAGTCCTGTTTTTCCTGAGCTGGGATCGAACCGTGCTGAAAATGGACATCCTGATCAGTTTTTTCAGCAAAAACTGGTCGGAATATAAATGGTTTATCCTGACGGCGGTGCTGGTAGGGTCGATGGTATTTACCCGTTTCTGGTGCCGATATTTGTGTCCCAGCGGGGCGTTTCTGTCGCTGCTGGGCGCCTGGGCGCCGCTAAAACGACTGCTGCCGGCCAAAAGATATTACCGCTGTGATCTGGGCGTTGACGGCAAAGGCGATCTGGACTGCATCTATTGCGATCGGTGCCGATACGACAATATTATTCCGCCCTCCCCCGCAGCGGTAAGGACACTACGACCTGCCGCGGTACAAGGCACCAGCGTTGTTCTGGTAATGACGGCGGCGGTGATAATGCTGACGCTGGGGGTATTATCGACCGAGATTTTCGTGCAGCGAACCTGGCCGGCACAAACCGCTGCTTTTACCACCGGTCCTGCCGGCGGCGCCGCCCGCGAGGTTGACATGAAAAGATTGCAACAGCTTATCAAAAATGATCAGCTATCCAACCACGAAGCGGAATTTTATCGCCCATTACAGCCCAATGAGACTGGACAAAGTTCTCCACCTCCCCCCACCGTCCCGGCAAAGTAATCTCTCCGGAACCACAGCAGCCCCGTAAATCGAACCCGCGTTTATTGCCCTAAGTCACGTAAGTGTCGCGCTCTACGTCTTTTTTCCCGGTTATAACGAAAGAAATATTAAAAAATATTCCGGGCCAGCCTTGCAGGATTAGCTTGATATTATAACTCTATTGCATTCAACAAGTTATGCTATGAAAATCAGGAAGAGACTACCTGTCTTTTGGGATATATTGCCGAATTTTTACCAAAAAAACCAGAAAAAACATAATTATGTTGATGCAGGAATCCGATTTAACGTTATAATACCATGAATATGAATATATAGTTGGTTCGCTGAACGAGCAAATCAGGTTTGTGACAGTTCAATTTCTGCCCCGCACCAAAATTTCTCTTTCGCTCTGCCACCTTTATTAGGCTGAAGTGTCAGCCGCTTTCTCCGTGACCTGGAAAGTAAAAGACTGGTCACATAAGCCCAAATAGCAGGAGATTTTGTTATGGGTAAGAAGTTGTATGTCGGAAATATGAGCTATGAAACGAATAGCTCAGACCTGGAACAGATGTTTGGCGCCCACGGTACGGTCGAAAGCGCTCAGGTTATCAATGATCGCAGTACCGGCCGGAGCAAGGGCTTTGCCTTCGTCGAGATGAGTACCGACGCGGAAGCGCAAGCAGCGATCGCCGCCCTGGACGGACAGGACTGTGGCGGCCGATCCCTTAAGGTTAATGAGGCCAAACCACGCCCCGCCCAAAGTAGCGGTGGTTACAGTGGCGGCGGCAGACGTCGCTATTAATCTGTCAAGAGTCTCAAAGAGGTACAACACCGGGCCACGATGACCGTGGCCCATTTTTATCGCCCAGATAATCCTCTCCCACAGACGGCCGAGCGATCCCGATCATGGTGATCGATAACTCCAAGTTGAGCATGACTTTAGATGCCGACCATCACTGGACCGGAGAAGATTTGACTTTCGATAACCAGTTGATTAAAATCAGGAAGTACACCAGCAAGAACCATCGGCCCGCAGCGGCTTCGGCGGTATAGCCCAGGGCCTGCGAGGTACCAAAATGGAATTACCGCAACGTCTTCGTGAAGATGTCTTTCTGCCGGCGGGGAGCTATCGGGATTGGGAACAATCACTTCGCTCTCATACCCGGCTCGCCGAGGTGCGCTGCCTGGTGGTCTCTGCCTTTGACCGTTCCACCCGGATGCACCCCTTTATTTACTACGACTGGTATCTGGTACCATGCGGCCCCCGCTCCATCGCCGGGGCTATGCGCCAGGCGGGATTGTCAAAGACGCGTTTTGTTTTTCAACTGTGGAATCCCAACATCCGTCCCAGCCAGGCTCAAATCGAAGGCGCTCCGCTCGATATGTTCTTGATTTCCAGCCTGCAGATTCACTCGGCGTCTTCGTATCGGCTGATCGAGGACGCCTGGAAGATGGGACCTCATCGGCCCTTGATTATCGCGGGTGGCCCGAAAGCCTGTTATGAACCTTTTGATTATTTCGGATTGGGGACGGACAGACAGATCGGCGCCGATGTGGTTATCACCGGTGAAGAGCCTGTCCTGCTCAATCTGCTGACGGTCCTGGCAGATTTCGGCGGAGGGCCGGGAACCATGCTGACTGCCTTCCACCGGGCCCGGGCCAGCGGCGCCCTGCAGGAGATCCCCGGTTTAGTTTATGCTCTTGATGGTCGTTACGACGGGCAAAATCTATTTAATACGGGAATCCAGCGTTTATTGCGTGATTTGGATGAGCTGCCTATGCCTGCCGACGGCTTTGCCGTTCTGGAGGGGCCGCACCGCCGGACCACGCTGGCGCCGAATCCTCTACCCCTGGAGCGAGCGTGCCGCGGACGCATGGTAGCGACCATTCTGGTCACGCGAGGCTGTAAATTTCACTGCCATTATTGCCCCATCCCCGCCTATAATCAGCGTACCATCCGGCGGAAAAGCCCTCAGCGGGTGGCGGAAGAATTCGTGGATTGCCGCCGACAGATGAACACCCGCTATTTCTTCGGGACCGATGACAATTTCTTCAGCGAGCGTAAAACCGCCCTGGGAATATTTGAAGCTCTCGCCTCCGCCGAGTATGCGGGCAAACCACTGGGCCGACAGACCCGTTTTCTAACCGAATCAACGGTGATTGATGCCTACCGGAACCGCGATCTGTTCGCTTTGGGCCGGCGGGCGGGTCTTTCCGCCCTCTGGCTGGGCGTGGAAGACCTGGCGGGGGAATTGATCCGCAAGGGACAATCTCCCGATTTGACCAAGGCTTTACTAGCCGAGCTTATCGCCCACAACATCTCTCCCCGAGTTATGCTCATGCATCATGACGCCCAGCCGCTTCATTCCCCCGGACACCTCGCCGGTCTTATCGATCAGATTCAGTTTCTCTTCGCAGCCGGCGCTGTGGGCATGCAGTGTACCATTGCCAGTCCCGCTCTGGGCAGCAGATGGGTCAACGAGGTCTTCACCAGGGGCTTGCTGTATGAAGAGGTTGGCCGACGAAAGGTTGGCGACGCCCAATTCGACGGCAACCATGTCGTCACCTGCACTCGCTCGGATCCCTGGCGTATCCAGCTAAACCTCCTGCGGGGCTACGCCGCTTTCTACAATCCGGTCAATTTTGCGCGGACCCTGCTGACCAAATATAAACCTTTAGGTGAAAAACGCTTCCTGGAACAAGTGCGGGGTATAACCGCCCTGGCGCAAACCGCGTGGCGGTTGAAAGGTTATCTCTGGCGGCTCTGGCGCGGTCCTATCCGGCGGGCAAACGGCTGGCCGGCGCGATTCCGGCGGTCCGGCTCACCCTATTTGGATCTTATTGAAACCAGTACCGGCACACCTCGCGACGAAGAAATCATACCCGTTGAAATCACATCAGCAAGAGCATTACAACCCAACTGCTCAGCGGCGAAAAAAATAAAAAACAGCTGATAGAATATTGCTGACAGAGGGTATCCATAACACATTTAAAGAGCAAGAGTTATAGGAGAATCAGATGAAAGCTATTGCAAAAACCATAGCGATAGAGTAAAATAGTTATCATCATTCTTGATCATATAGCCAAACAGAATTACTTGGGAAGTCACGGATTGTATAACGGAGTGAAGTTAACGAGCATATTCCATGGAGGTGGATCCGTTACTTTATGAGGAGATATTAGACCATGAAAAGCAGTTTTAGGGCGTCGTTCATTGATGGTAGTCAACTTATCCGGATTATCTTTCTATCGGCCTGGGTGCTTATGTTACCGACATTACCCGCACAGACTGCCGTTACAAATTTTCAGTCTAACGCCTGGGACAACAATGCTATACATATTTACCGCAACGGCAATCCCGTTATCCCCTCGGAAGAGGCTTCCCTGCAAACCGATATAGATAGTGTACCCTATTTCGCAACGGAAGAGGAGTATGAGAATATAGCTGTCGCCTTCAACGGCGCTGGTGCGGGCAATCCGGAAACACTAAACAAGCAGATTTATCAGCATCTCGTTGCGTACACGCGACAAGGAAGCGCAGAACCATATTACCATCTGGAAAATACGACGGGGTATGCCATCACCTATCTCCTCACCGAAGATGATCTGTTGCAAATGGGATACAAACCTCGCAAATCAATTCAGGTGCGAAGCGATGTTATTCTTAATGGATCGCTGGCGTTGGCCCGCAGTTCCCTAGGACAAGATTTCTCCGGCCTGGTCGCCTTTTTAAATATAGTTGTCAGCCGGGTATATGATGACGAGATAATCTCCAAAGATTCAACGCATGACGAGCCGGCAGAAAATATTCTATTCAACGGCTCGATAAAACTCATGGGTACAACAAAAGGTGATATTGCCGTTATACCAGGCGGAAATCTCAAAAAAAACTATATTTCCGATTTTCGCAATAAACTCCGAAAAGAACTGAAAAATCCCGAGGAATATTTTGAAATTGTTTTCGATAATGTGCTTATTCCCTACAAAACCAAAATAGTGCTCGGTGAGGAATTCAAAATTAAGACCCAAATTTCCAGTTTCATTACCACTAAAGCCGACGGTACCGGAGCCGAAGTATTTTTTGGGTCCGACGAGAGCTCACTGGATTTTCTCCGGGAATCTCTGCAGATACCCGAGACAGACAATATTGACCTGGATAATCTTGACTGGACGATTCAAATTCTGATCGATCAGTCGGAGACCGTATTGGGAGATCCTCAGCTATACCGCCCTCGTGACAACCGCGGTCTGGCTATTTCACCGGATGGCCGTTACCTCTATGCCGGTTATAACAACAGTTTGTACGCGGGTGGCGAGATTCGTTGCATCGATCTGACGCTCAGCGGCAACGTCGAGCCGTTCATCGCGAGTATCACCGGAGTTCGGGGCAAGGCCATCGCGGTCGATGACACCGGACGAGTCTATCTAGCCGAGGGAGCCAGTATTGAGGTTTATGATTCCGAACTTTCGACTCACCTGTTTACTGTTTCCGGTCTGACCAACACCGAAGGCGTAGCCGTCACACGTGAGGAGGAACTGTTGGTGCTTTATAACTCCGATCGCACAGACGGAACCCTGGAAAAGAGAATTCTGACGGAAGACGGCGTTGGTATTGACGACGCCATGCTGGATGCCAGCTTCGGCGTCAATGGCGCCGTAACCCTAGCTAACAATCTGCGTGGTGTCGAAATCGACCATCAGGGTCGGGTTTGGGTTGCCGGCTTTGGAGATGATACGGTTTACCGAGTTTCTGGCGATGGTGCTGTCGTTGACTCCGTCAGCGTGCATAGTCCTATCGATATCGGCTTTGATGGACAAGTAGTGCTGGTGACTCGCTATACCGATCATCTGATCAGTCGGTTTGACGCCGAGAGCCTGACCTCTCTCGGTCCGGACCTTATCATTCCCTGGAATGATTTGGGATTGGACCCTAATGGGCAAAGCGGTAACGGAGCGTTATCGGGAATCGTAGTACTGCCAGGAAAAGGATTTTACGTGGCCAACGAAGCCGGCCAAACCTTGCCCTTCGAGGAGCCTCCCGGCAGTGGAAATTTTGTTGATGATAATGATCCTATCCTCTTTGCGGTTGACAGTAAAGACACGGGAGAATTCGACTCCGATGGCGAGATGGGTATAACCGGAGCAGATCATTAAGTTTAATCCACTCGCAAAATTACCAGACAATAGTTTTGATGTTCTTGTTGGAACTCTGTTTAATGCATGGCTAAAATCCATAACAATCGCTCCCTGTGGGAAATCCCCCATTGTAGATGCAGACTGGCATGTTGACTTCACCAAGGTGTTCCATTGAAAGCTGGTTCTATTGGAAATAATGTTTAGCAAAGTTGAAGCGATGTTCAAGGTTTTCTGTCTACAACCTTCGGATTCGAAGCTCTTATTGTGGTTTTGTAAGTAATTCTGAAGAAGTGGTTTGTAACTGCAAAATAAAGACTTACAATGGTGCTAGACAAAGCCTAATAGAACACCTCTGTCGCGTGTATTGTTGCGTGCTTTCTCTTCGGAGCAAAATGAAAAAAGGCTGGCAGCTATAACCGATTGTCAGCAGGCAAGTTAAATCAATAGCGGCGATCGGAGTCGAACCGATGACCTGCGGGCTATGAATCCGCTGCTCTAACCAACTGAGCTACGCCGCCTTGGACGGTAATCCGTTGTGCCGGGTTATTTTATAACTGGCGAAAGCTTTTTTGTAAAGTCGATTTTCCCGGAATACCCGCGCGCCGTTGGAAGCGAAGTGCCCGTGATAATAAGGTTACGAGTCGGCGCCGCTATTTTGCTGTTTAGTTAATGCGATCCAGTTGGGTTTTGACAGAAATGACAGCATCTCTTTAATCTCATTATGAATTTTATTGAAAAATGACTTTGCCGTCACGATATCCTCCGCCTGGCCGGCCTGTTCCAGGATGGTGATTTTATCCGCCAGTTCTTTGGCCCCCATTGTGGCGGCAGCCCCTTTGGCCCGATGGGCGTAAAACACCAGATCCGAGAAGTCATTTTCTCTGATCGCTTTTAAAATGTTTTCCATATAGAGTGGAATATCCTCCCGAACCGTACGGGAAAGGTCTTCCATACACTTTTCATCCGCACATACCTCGGAAAGTCTATCCCATTCAATGGGCAGTTTGGTCTTGCTAATAGGATACGCATCTGACGGTGTGCCATTCCGGCCCGAATTCTCAGCGGCTGGTTTATCTTGGGAAGACGATAAATATTTTATCAATATATTACTTAACTTTCCCTGGTCAATCGGCTTGGAGAGGTACACATCGCAGCCGGCGGCCAGGCATTTTTTCTCATCCTCTTTCATGGCATGGGCGGTAAGGGCAATAATAGGCACCGTCAAGCTTTGACTGCGCAGCACTTTGGTGGCTTCGTAGCCGTTCATATTCGGCATCTGCATATCCATTAATATCAGGTCATAGGACTGTGCTGTCGCCTTCTCCACCGCTTTTTGACCGTCGCCGGCGATTTCCACCAGCAGACCCATTTTCTTCAGTACTATTTCCAGCAGTTTCTGATTGGTCGGATTGTCTTCCGCCACCAGCACTTTACCGCATACTTTTTCGGCGGGATTTTTGACAGTCTCTTTCGGGGATTCTTCCTGACGACATTGGGGTGATAAATCCTCGGATCTGATCTCTACCCCCGCCGGAATTATCAGGGTAAAAACCGACCCTTGGCCCAGCTCGCTCTGCACGGTCAGGCTGCCACCCAGGATTTCCGCCAGACGCTTGGTGATGGCCAGGCCCAGTCCGCTGCCGCCGTATTTGCGGGTCGTGGTATTATCCACCTGGGAAAATGACTCAAAAATTATATTTTGCTTCTCCCGTGGAATGCCGATACCGGTATCTTCGATAGCGAAACGAATAAAGGGCTGACCGTTATCGGTTATCAAAGATACCCCCAGATAAACATGCCCCCTTTCCGTGAACTTGATGGCGTTATTTATCAGGTTGACCAGACACTGCCGCAGTCGTACCAGGTCCGTGCGAATCTTAACCGGCAATTTGCTCCGCCGCTGAATCTGCAGGATCAACCCTTTATTTTTCGCCGACGGGCCTAACAGGGAATTAAGACCATCCAGCAGATTCTCCAGCGGGCAATCGATCATTTCCGTATCCAGCTTGCCTGCCTCGATCTTGGAAAAATCCAGAATATCATTGATCAGCGCCAGCAGACTCTTGCTCGAATCCCCGATAATATTGATGTATTCTTTTTGTTCATCCGTCAGTTTTTCCTGCCGGAGAATATCACTAAAGCCGACAATGGCATTCATCGGCGTGCGGATTTCATGGCTCATATTGGCGAGAAACTCGCTCTTGGACTTATTGGCTACCATGGCTTCCTGTGCCATGAAATTCGCCCGCTCGATGGAAGATTCCAGTTGGCGATTGATTTCCTCTGCCTCCAGCTTCGCCTGTTCCGCCTGTTCTTTGGCTTTTTGCAGTTCTTTCTCCGCCTGCTTGCGCTCGGTAATATCAATCACCGCCCCCACCAGCCCGGTGATGGTACCGGCGGTATCGGTAAAGGTAGCTTTGCTGACAAACACATTATGTACGCTGCCGTCGGCGTGGGGCATTTCCGTCTCGTAAGTCTGCACGCCCGGCTGGTGAAACAACAGCAGGTCACGCTGGCGGTATTTGCGGGCCAGTTCCGGCTCAAAGATGTCATACGGATTTTTGCCGACGATATCCGCTTTTTGCCGACCCAGAAATTGGGCATACGCCTCATTACAGCCCAGATAGATCCCCTGCATATCGATATGGAAAACGGAAATTGGTATCGCATCGATCAATTCCTCCAGGAAGTGGTATTGCTCACGCAGGGTTTTTTCACTCTCACTTATCGAGCGGGTTCGCGGTTCTTTCAGGCACTTCACCTTGGCCGAATACCTCTTGAACAAATACTGCCCGCCGGCCCAAAAACGCCGCCAGACAGAGGAACAATATCTTATCCCGGCCAAAGACAATTTTTTGAGCAGAGTACGGACTAAGGACAGAACTGAGAAAATTTGCTCCTTGGTTGTCATTGCTTTTCTCTTTCGCGGTAAAGGTCTCAACATAAGTGAGGCAATGGCTCTTACGCTAACCATTTTACTGGTGAGCGCCGGTTTATTATTTTCTTGTGCCTCCCTGCGTTTCCCGACCACAAATTCCAGAATGAGGGATACACTTCTCGCTATAGGGCCGATAAGTCATCAGGTCCGCTAATCAATCTTGTAACCATCATGCCCCATATCGTTTACTCAGTCATTATTCAGGACTAATAAACTGGACATCCCAAAACAACCTGCATTTTCATTTGGTATCGGTTATAATCAAAGCCGACTTTTATCACTAATATCCATCTATGGAAAACTCAACAAAACAGACCCCGCCTTTCAATTATCGGACATTAATTTAAAGGCATAGGTTTCGCGAATTTGACCGCTTTTTTCCCGCCCCCCAGTGGATGCTTTTCGCTTGACACATGGTTATCAGCAAAGGATATTGGGTTAATATCACATTTTGGTATATTAGCGGCGGAGGCGAAGAATAATGAAAAAATCGGACAACACCCGGCGGGAATTCTTAAAAGCGATGGGCTGGGGGGCGGCGTCCCTGGCGGCGGGGGGATGCACCGGCAACTTTAACTGGTTAGAGGGCGAAAAAAACCGGCGCCGACCCAATATTATCTTTATCATGGCCGACGACCATGCCGCCCACGCCTTGAGCTGCTACGGCAGTAAAATCAACCAGACACCCAATCTTGACCGCATCGCCCACGAAGGCGTCCGCTTTGATAATTGTTTCTGTACCAACGGTATCTGCGCCCCCAGCCGAGCCGTGATCTTAACCGGAAAATACAGCCACCTTAACGGCCATATCGACAATACCAAAACCTTTGACGGTTCCCAGCAGACCTTCCCCAAAATCCTGCAAAAGGCCGGATACCAGACCGCTCTCATCGGCAAATGGCACCTCAAAAGCGATCCCCAGGGCTTTGATTACTGGAATATCCTGCCCGGCCAGGGTGATTATTACAATCCCGATTTCATCGAAATGGGAACCAATACCAAATATCACGGTTACGTCACCGACATCATCACCGACCTGTGTCTTGACTGGCTGAAAGACCGCCGCCCCGACCAGCCTTTCTGCCTGATGTACCACCATAAAGCTCCCCATCGCAGTTGGATTCCTGCCTTGAGGCACCTTTCCTTGTATGATGACTGCGATATCCCGCTGCCGGAGAACTTTTTCGATGATTACGCCACCCGCAGCGACGCCGCCCGCCAGCAGGAAATGACCGTCGCCCATCATCTTCTCCTTCATAACGACCTGAAGGTAAGTCCTTTGCCCGACGAAAAGAGTACCGACCAGAAATGGTGGCTGGAAAACTATAACCGTATGGACGAGCAGCAGAAAAAACTTTGGGATGCCTACTACGGCCCGAGGAATGAAGCATTCCGCAGGACAACCTTTACCCCGCAAGAGCTCGCTAAATTTAAATACCAGCGTTACCTTAAAGACTATCTCCGCTGCATTGCCGCCGTTGACGAAAACGTGGGCCGACTGCTGGATTATCTTAACCAAACCCACCTGGCGGAAAATACCGTCGTCGTTTATACCTCGGACCAGGGTTTCTATTTGGGCGATCACGGCTGGTTCGACAAACGCTTCATGTACGAAGAGTCGCTTCGGATGCCTTTTATAGTCCGCTGGCCGAAGATGACAAAACCCGGCCGGGTCAGCAGGGAGATGGTAATGAACCTGGATTTTGCTCCGACATTTCTGGACCTGGCGGGCCTGAGTGTGCCGCGTGATATGCAGGGCCGAAGTTTGCAGCCGATTCTGCGGGGCAAACACCCCGGCGACTGGCGCACCGCGGTTTACTACCATTATTACGAATACCCCGGCTGGCACATGGTCAAACGCCATTACGGCATCCGTACCCAACGCTATAAGCTGATCCATTTCTATTACGACATCGACGCCTGGGAATTATACGACCTGCAGCAGGACCCGTACGAGCTGAACAACCTTTACCACAATCCCGCTTATGGCGATATCGTTAAGAAATTAAAATCTCAGTTACAGCTCTTGCGTAAAGAATACGGCGATTCCGACGAGCTGACCCAAAAATACCTCGACGAATACCTCCGCCAGCGCCGCGAGAAGCCAACCATACACCAATAGAATAATTCAAAATCAATACCAATGCCTGATCGATTATAAATGCGTTCCCTTACTCTCCTGATTAAACCCGCCGGTCCCGACTGCAATCTCGCCTGCCGGTATTGCTTTTACACCGCGAAAAACTCCTTGTTCGGCCCGGGCCCGCACCGGATGAGCGACGAACTACTGGAAAAGCTGGTCCATGATACCATGAAACTCGGTTGGGCTGAAAACCTGTTCATCTGGCAGGGAGGTGAGCCGGGCCTGATGGGTTTGGATTTTTTCCGCCGGGTGGTTGCTTTTCAGCAAAAGCACGGCGCCGCCGGCCAGCTCGTCGGCAACGCCTTCCAGACCAACGCCACCCTGCTCGACGACGAATGGTGCCGTTTTTTCGCGGAGTACAAATTCCTGGTCGGCATCAGTCTCGACGGCCCGCAGCACATCCACGACGCCTACCGCCGCGACCACGCCGGCCGGGGTACTTTCTCCCAGGTAATCAATGCCATCGAAACCTGCCGGGCCAATAAGGTCGAATTCAATATTCTGGCGCTCTTGCATGATAAAAATGTTACCGCTCCCGACGAATTATTTGATTTTTTCACCGCCAATCAGTTCCGCTATTGGCAATTTATTCCCTGCGTGGAGCTTGACCCCGATGCCGCGAAAGTTACCGATTTTTCTGTAACTGCCCGGCAGTACGGCGATTTTCTAAGCCGGTTATTCGATCGCTGGCTCGAATTCGGCCCGGGGAAAATCAGCATTCGGCTTTTTGATTCGGTTATGAGCTATCAGATCACCGGCCGACATACCAACTGCACCTTTAATAAACACTGCGACGATTACGTCGTCGTCGAGCATAACGGCGACGTCTTCTGCTGCGATTTCTTCGTGGATAACCCCTGGAAGCTGGGCAATATCAAAGAGACCCCCATCGGCGAATTATTTAACCATCCGGTTAAGCAGCGTTTCGCCCAGGAGAAGAAAAATGTCTCCTCGAAATGCCTGGTTTGCCGCTACTACCCTGCCTGTTTCGGCGGCTGCCTCAAGGACCGCTTAATCCTGGGGGACATGCAACAGCTCAGCTATTTCTGCCCCAGCTATAAACAATTTTTCGCCCACGCTCTCGATCGTCTGCTGAGTTTGCCCGGCTGATAACGGCATCAGGAATAGTGTTAACCAAAAAAGAAGTACAAAAGTTCCCTGTTGGTTACCATTCGATAACTTATCCCCCGATTTTCGCGGCGGCGAGCAGGGCGGTGATATTTTCCGTGGAAGCGCCCATCGGCATCCCCCCGCCGCAGGAAAGGATAATTCGGCTCTTATCGGCAACGCTATCGAGGGCAGCGACGGCACTTTGGCGGACCCGCTCCGGTGAGCCGGCGGCGAGCTCGTCGCGCGGTGGGATATTGCCCATCAAGGTAACCTTATTACCGGTTAATTCCTTCATCTGCCCCAGCGAATGATGAAAGCTGAAATTGAACAGGTTCACGCCGATCTCGTTTAACCAGGGGGCGCAAACCACCCCGGGCGAATCGTTATGGAAAAATTTCACCGTCACCTTCAGGCTCTGAAAGATACGTTTAAGGTAAGGCTTTGCCATCGTCTTGAAATCATCCTCGCCCAGGAAGCCGACGACGTCGTCAAGAATTAATATCCCGTCGATGGAAGGGAAGGTGGCAAGCTGAAGTTGGAGCCAATCGACGATAAAGTCCGTAACGACGTCGAGCAGTTTGTGGGCCTGCTGGGGCTGGGTTTTTAGAGCCAGGAGAAATTCGGTAGTGCCCGTCAGGAAGGAGGCGACTGTAGCCGGCCCGCGGGCGGCTGCCATTTTGACGCGATGGCCGGCAGCCTCGATTCGGCTTTGGTAATGTTGCAATCGTTTCAGGGCGAAGGGGGTTAGGCCGTCCCGGGCGGGGTCTGGTTTCTCCAGAGAGTTTATTTGGTTAATATCGGTGATGATTTTGTGGGGGAAGGGCAGTTCCTCTTCCTGCCAGGAGCACCTGGTGCCGAAGGCGGCTGGCTCGGTACACATGCCGAATTCCGGCCAAAAGCCCGGCAGGAATAAAACCTGGGGGAAGGTTTGCACCGCCTTGAGATTAGCCTGGAACCAGAGTTCCTCGCTGGTGAAATAATCCATGAGTGATAAGCCGGCCCAATGGGCAAACCAGGGACTGCCGGCCATGAAGCCGACCGGCAGGGGGTCGAAAATCCTGCCGTTAATAACCTCGATCAATTGCTGCCACTGCCGCTCGGTCATATTTTTTATCCCCAATATAATGATAACGAATTTGAATAAGTGGGCTAGATCAGCCGGTCAATTAAAAAGGACGAAGCCTGCCCAACGAAGCGGGGGCGGGGTCAACCAAGCCCCAGTCCCCGGATTTGTTCCATAAACTGGCGGTACATTACTAAAGTTAAGTAATAAAAAAAGATACTAAGGACTGTCACCACCACGGTGATTACCACCTTGGTAACGGGCTTATACCGCGGGTGGAGCCAGACCAGGGGCAGGGCTAACGGTCCGACGAATAACAAGGCGATTACCACGACGGTGTTGGAAAAATACCACTTACGCTCCTGGGGCGAGGCGGCAAGAGGGTCCATCGCCGGACCGGCACGATCGAGAAACTCGCCGCAATAACGGCACTTGATGGCGGCGTCCTGAATCTCCTCGGCGCAAAAATGGCACTTCTTCATAACTTGATTACTTTCAATTCCGACAGCGTGGAAAAATAAAACCATTATCCCTGGTTAAAAGCAAGCTTTATACCTTTATCCTATACGCTGCCACGGTTATTTATAACCTCCTCGTTTACTCTTGGGAAGAGGTTATTTTGCTATAAAATTAAGGTGAAAACGTTTAAAATTGTATGTCCGGTATGCGACTAGTATAATGGCGATTTTGTGCGATTCGGAAAGGATTCATGAGTTAAAATGACGGCGAATATCAATAGGCATTCATCGAATAAGCAGGCAATCGAAATATTCAAACTCGGCAATGGCATGACGCTGGTTACGGAGGCGATGCCGGAGGTTTCATCGGCGAGCTTTGTGTTTCTGGTGCCGACGGGCGCCGCGAGCGACCCGGAGAATCTAACCGGCACGACAGCGATGTTGAGCGAAGAACTTTTTCGCGGGGCGGGGGCGATGGATAATCGCAGCCTCAACGGGCGGCTGGAAGGGCTGGGGCTGCATCGGCAAAACGCGGTCGGCCAACTGCATTGCAGTTTCGCCGGGGCTTTGGTCAGTGATAATCTACTGGATGTAATTGAATTATACGCTGATATCATTCGGCGGCCGGCGCTGGCGGAGGAGCAGTTTGAACCCTGCCGGCAGCTGGCACTGCAGGGGCTGGACTCGCTGGAGGATGACCCGCGGCAGAAGATATCGCTATTATTGCAGGAGCAGTTTTTGCCCTATCCGCTGGGCCGCTGGCCGGACGGCAAACGCGAGGAACTGCTGAAACTGACCAACCAGGCAGTAAAAGGACATTGGGCCAGCCGGTTTTCGCCGCAAGGTGCGATCCTGGCGGCGGCGGGGAAGCTGGACGTGCCCCGACTGCGGGGGGCGATGGAGAAGTACTTCGGCGACTGGCAAGGCGACAAACCAGATCAGCCAGATAAGGGACAGCCACAAAGCAAAACCTATCATCAGCCTTACGACGGGGCGCAGGTGCACATCGGATTAATGTATCCATCGGTGGGGTATGAGCATCAGGATTATTACCGGGCGCTGGCGGCGACGGCCATTCTTTCAGACGGGATGGGCAGCAGGCTGTTTACCGAGGTGCGGGAAAAAAGAGGGTTGTGCTACGCGGTGGGCGCCCGGCACCAGGTAATCGCAGGTCAGGGTGCGGTAAGGTGCTACCTGGGCAGCACGCCGGATAAGGCCCAGCAGGCGCTGGACGTAACGTTGCGGGAGCTGGGAAAACTAGCTGAGGGCATCACGCAGGATGAACTGGACCGGGCTAAGGTGGGCCTGCGGGCGAGCCTGATTATGCAGGGTGAATCGACCAGCGCGCGAGCGGCGGGGTGCGTGGGCGATTTTTATCATCTGGGCAGGGTCAGGAGCCTGGGCGAGATTGAAGAGGCGATATTGCAGCTAAGCACCGGCGAGATTATCGAGCATGTCAGGGAAAACCAGCCGGGCCATTACGCGGCGGCGACCATCGGGCCGAAAGAGCTGAAAATCAATCAATAAATAAAAGTAAAAAAGGTGGGCAGTTGTGCAGAAGAAAAAGGAGACTGAAGAATGATGAAAAGGTGTCTTTGTGCGGTGCTGTGTGCCGGAGGGTTGATGATGATGGCAATGCAGGCGCATGGAGAAGAAGGACTTGTTTCAGTCCAGTTGGATCCATCGGCCGTCATCTGTCAGAAATTTCTGGGGTTCGGCGTCGAGTGGGATTCCAATGGCTACCGCGGCGGTGGCATCAACGATGCGGATTTCGCCGTCATTCGCAAACGGGTGGAGTGGATGCGGTTGCCCATCGCGCGAATCATGATGCAGAGCCAATGGTGCTACAAGGGGAACGGCCGGTACGACTGGGATGATCCCCAGATGAAATCGCTATACCGGCATCTGGACGTTTGTCAGGAACTCGGGACAACGGTGCTGTTAACTGACTGGGGTATCGAACCTTCCTGGCTGAAAACGCCCGACATGGCAAAGGTGGAAGATATAAAGTACGCCGAAGTCATATCGACCTACATGGACCACCTTCTGAACACGAAGGGCTATACCTGCATCAAATACTTCATTATGGTGAACGAACCCAACCTGGAGGTCAAAGACTGGCAGCGCTGGAAGACCGGCGTGCAGAACGTCGCGGCCGAATTTCACAAGAAGGGACTGGAAGGGAAGATTACGCTCATGGGCTCGGACCAATCCGGCGGGGACGATTGGCACAGGAATGCCGTTGACCAGCTCAAGAATGTTCTCGGCGGTTACGACATCCACCGCTATGCCCCCGAGAAGGAGGTGAGGACGGGCGGATTATTCAACTACTTCAGGGAAAACTGGGCGTATGTGTTGACGAGAGATCCCCAGGCCAAGGACAAGCCGCTCGTCGTCGGCGAAGCCGGGTTCTTAACCCCGGGATTCAGTGCCAGCAACAATCCACTCCATCTGGATTTCCGCTATGGAGTTCTCATGAGCGACTATGCTGTCCAGGCCGCCAATGCCGGATCGTGGGCAGTCCTTGCGTGGATGTTGGATGACAACTCCCATCAGGGATTCACCTGGGGCATGTGGAAGAACCGTAACGAAGGCCTGGCAATAAAGCCGTGGTTTTATACCTGGTCGCTGCTTTCCCGCTGTTTCCGCCCCGGGTCAAGCATAGTACAGGCCAGAGTTACATCTACGGATGTGCGGGTCCTTGCGGCTTACCGAGACGACATGAAGTCCCCGCCAGAACGATCCTGGGCCTTCTGCATCGTGAATCGAAGCGATACGCCGAGAACAATACGCCTGCATATGACGGGAGGCCCTCGCCTCAACCTGAAACGTTACGTCTTTAGCGGCACATCGGCCAAGACTGACAAGGATGGATTCCCTGCCGCGCTGGAGATTCTGCCCTGCGATCTTATCGCGGGCATAGACCTCTCATGTGAAGCGAACAGCGTACTCATCCTAAGTTCCGGTAACGACAACCTGCACAACCAGCCGGATGCAGGCGACGGCTATCAAGGAATGCTAATCGGGTTCGGGGATGATGGTCAGGATGCGGCGGGGCAGTGAAATGGCCTGGCCGACTTTCAGGGATAATCGCTCAGCGGTACCGGCGGGCAGTTCCAGGGCGTATTTGACGGGGACGTCGCTGCTGTAGTATTGCAGGGGCTGGCCGGGAACGGGGGCGGGCATGGTGGCGATCTTGACGATTTGGCCGCCGGCGTCGAGAAAAATAACATCCAAATCGATCAGGCAATTGGCCATATAAAAACTGCGGACGCGGGATTTGTCGAAGACGAAGAGCATACCGCTGTCAGCAGCAAGCTGAGAGCGGAACATCAGACCTCTTTCACAGGATTGGCGGGTAAAGGCCAGCTCCACCGTGAAGGATTGGCCGGCCAGGTCCAGCGTCTGAGTTGGCAGAGGTTCATCGGGCCGTGGCAATTGCCGGGTATCCGCTTCGCTGTCGGAAGTATTTTTTTTGCAGGAAGCCGGCAACAACAGGCAAAAAACCAGCAGGATTAATAATCGCGAAATTTTATTTTTATTTGACCGCATATAACTACCGTCTTATCAAGAAAATCAGCCTATCACCATGTAAACATTTAATCAATCCGCGGTAAATTGGGTCAATATCTTCGCGAGCAATTCCATGGGCAGGCCGACAACGTTGCTGGTGCTGCCCTGGAGAGATTGCAGGAAGCGGTCGCCGCCTTCCTGGAGGGCATAGGCGCCCGCCTTATCGCGCCACGCGCCGCCGGCGAGGTAATCTTCCAGCTCCTGACTGCTCATCGGGCGCATAACGAGGGTGGTGAGTTCATGAGTGATTATTCGCTGCTGGACAGCAGTACACAGCACCGCCAAGCCGGTTATCACCTCGCTGGGCCCGGCAAACATGGTGGATAGTATCCGGCGGGCGTCGCGAGTGTCCTGGGGTTTGCCGAGGATTTGGCCGGCATGGGTTACCACCGTGTCGGCCCCGATGATGACAGCCGCAGGGTGGGACTGGGCAACGTAGGAGGCTTTGAAGTACGCCATCGCCTCCGCCCAGGGTGCGGCGCCGACCGAATGATCCAGCGGAACGTCCGGCTCATTTAGCGGGCAGGGTACCACATCAAACCTGTAGCCGGCTTCCTCCAGCAATTGCCGACGACGCGGGGAGGCGGAGGCTAAAATCAAAGGATAAGGCAATTTTACACCGTGCATAATTGGTAAGGCCGGTAAGAAAAGGCGGTTTCATACATGGCTAAGATATTTTCCAGCGGGGCATCGATCTGGATATAGGTATGACCGGGTCCCAGGATATAGCCGCCGTCTTTGCCGAGGACATCGATTAAACGCTTTACCTCATCGACAACCGTCGGGACGGAACCCCGGCAGAGAGTCTGTTGCAGATCCACACCGCCGTAAAAACAGATATGTCTGCCGAAATCCTTTTTCAACTCGGCGGGGTCCATACCGTCGGCTCGGGTCTGGATCGGCTCGAGCATATCCACGCCGGCGTCGATAATCTGGGGGAGCAGCGGGCGGACCGCCCCGCAGACATGCAGGAGAAACTTCTTGTTGTAGCGGTGGACCTTATCGACGATGCGGGTTAGATAGGGCATGACAAATCGGCCGAAGTCCTGCGGGCTGAATAGCGGTGCCTGCTGGGAGCAGTAGTCATCGGCCATATATACAATGTCAATATGTTCATGGCTTGATTGGAGCATTTTATCGAGGAAGAAGAATGACCTTTCCGAGATGGTGTGGAAGAGGAAATCGACATATCGGCGGCGGAGAGCGAAATCCAGCAGCAGGTTTTGCATACCGCGGACCAGGGCGGCGATGTGAAATGTGCCCCAGGTGAACACGCCGATAATGGCGCGGTCCTGATGAGCCGCGGACTGTGCGGGGAAATGGGAAAAATCCAGCGCCTCATCGTCCGGCCAGGGGTGCCGCTCGATATCGCTTAGGCCGTTTCTGCCGGCGAGAGGATTGCAGCAGACCTCTTCGTAAACGCCGTTGTCGTAGCTGACGCTCTGGGTTTTATAGCCCCAGATGGACGTTTTTATCGGCCGGTATCGCTGTCTCTCCGGATAGATAAAGTTTCGCGGCAGGATCATCCAGGTATCGACGTTAAGCCGATCGAAAAGTTCCTCCTTCGATTGCGTGTTCAGGTGGTGCTGCAGGGCCTCGTAAACTTCGATTTCCGCGTCGAAGGTGATGGGGATTCTATCGGCAAGCTGGTGATTAACCGCGGCTAATACTCTTTGCTTGGCAGTGTACATATAAAGATATTCCTAAAATAAAAATTTAGCAGGCAAATAATAGTAATAAATATAACCCCTATATTATAATCTGATTTAAAGAAGTGTACTCTAAAAAAACCGGGTCAGCGGGCGAACATCTTTTCCACCAGGTTGCGATAGGTTGGGCCGCCGTTGTAGGAACAGAAGGGAAACAGACCTGCGGGAGTGCTGTAGGGGATAACGCAGCGCTTGACGCGTTCGACGTCGTAATTATAGCGGTCCTGGAAATGCATCCCCGCCGCCATGAGCGTACGGTAGTTTTGTCGGCCGGCGGCGCCTCGGCCCAGGTTCTTGTCCACCATACCCATCAGCGTATCGATGAAGCGCTTAACGCTCAGATCGGGCGGAGACTGGCCGGAGCGAAAAACACTTTTAAAGAAACGATATAAGCGGTATTTGTCCACCATGTTCAGTCGGCCGGGACGCTTCTTCCAGCGGCGGGCCAAACGATTCATACCGGCAAACATGGCTTCCACATCGATTACCCGCGGAAAGGGATAGACCTTTTTATCCGGCGAAACGAGGAAATAGCTGCCCAGGGCACAGTCGGTGTGGCAACTGGGTTTGATCTTGGCATTGCCGGTAATCACTTCCAGCAGTTGCGCGATAGGCATGACGAAGGAAAGGGGATAAAAATCGCGCTCGACCACCGCGCCGCTGACCCGGGCGATATCGTGGGCCAAATCGCCCAGGGTATAACGCTGGCGCAGCCGCTGCGCGGGATTAATTCGGCCGGTAAAACAAACCGGCTGATAGCTGATGGCGCTGACAACGTCAACATTATCGACGGCAAATTGAAAGATGGGCCCGACCTGATCGTCGTTGACCGTTTTAATAATCGTGGGGACGAGGCAGATTTTCAGGTCGAGTCGGCGGGCGTTTTCCATCGCCTGTAATTTCTTCTGCCAGATATCCCGGCCGCGGGTAATTCGGTAAACGTCGGGGCCGATGCCGTCGAACTGCAGATAAAGGGTATGTAGTCCGGCGTCGCGTGCCCGGCGGGCAAAATTATAATCAGCCATCAACAGGCCGTTGGTGGCAATCTGAATATTGGAAAATCCCATCGCCGCGGTGCGGGCAATAATATCGAAAAATCGCGGGTGCAACGTCGGCTCACCGCCGGAGAACTGCACCGCCGTCGCCGGCGTGGGTCGCATATCCCGCAGGGCCTGCAGCATGGATACCACCTGTTCGAAGTCCGGCTCGTAAACATACCCCGCAGCGTTGGAGTTGGCAAAACAGATCGGGCAGGTCAGGTTGCAGCGATTGGTCAGGTCAATGTTGGCTAGACAACTGCACGATTGATGTCTGCCGCACAAGCCGCAGTCGGCAGGGCAGCCGCGCGTGCCCGGGTAGGCGGGATTAAGTAATCCCGCTTGCTCCTCGAAGCTCCAATAAGCCGCTTTTAAATAAAGTTGGGCATCGCGGTTGATGATATCGCGATAATAGCCGTGGTCCGGGCAGGTCTTTTCCACCTTGACCGCACCATTCTCCACGAAATACCTGCCGACGATAACCGCGCCGCATTCGGGGCACAAAGTCTCGACCGTGCGGGGCAGCCGGCGGGCGTTGGGGCTGATTACCTGACCGCTATAGGTTTTCACGGCTGAGCCGTCACGGTCCGCCGTCGGGCTGGTCCAGATAGCGTCATAATGGACCTCCGCCAATGGGCCGCAGGTGGGACAGTGGTAATTCAGGAGTAATTGTTTTTGCTGCGCGTCCGCCCAGTCAAATTCCGCAGGCACCTGGGCGGCGCAGCGCGGGCAGCTTGCCAGTATCGGGTAAGGAAGTTTTTTACCTTCCTGAAAACGCTGTAACGAACGGCGGAACTGTTCCAAAGCCGGGGCGAAATCAACCCCCGCACCAGCCGGCTTTTCAAAAGCCGGTTGCGATTTCGGGCTAGAGGCTACAGACATTCGTTCAGTGAACCTCCAAGGGTATGGCGACGCGTCGGCGGGCAAAAGCGCTCGCCTGATGCATAAAGGCTTCCAAACGTGTCGGTAATGTGGGGTCCTGCTGGCCGTCGTAACTTATGTTGATTATGGGCAGGCCGTGGGTGTCGCTGGTTACCTGGCGGGTAATGGCGCTGACAATGGTGGAGGGCATACAGGTAAAAGGCATCACATTGACCGCGCCGCTGGCCCCGTGATGATACATCTCCACTATCTTGCCCACGCTTAAAATAGCCTCCCCTTCGAAGGATTCGTGGATGTAAGAGGAGGAGGCGGCTATTACTTCCTCAATATCGCCCTCGGCGAGGGGACCGAAATGCTCCTCCAGCGGACGGGCTAATTGTTTTTCAATCCGATGCTGAAAATAATTCTTGATATAGTTTTGCAGATATAATTTCAAATCCCGCCAGCGCAGCGCCATTAATTTGCGGGTGAGGTTGGTGTAATATAGCCATTCGGCAAAACCCGCCAGATTCACTTCCGCCCCCAACGATTCCAACTGACGCACGATATTGTCATTTGCGACGGTATGGCTGCGAACGTATATCTCCCCGACGACGCTGATGAGCGGCCTGGTCCCGGAACGATCCAGCGGAACAGCGGCTAATTTCTCGCCGCAGGTGTGCATCAGGTGAACCATCTGTTTAAAGGTTACCCCCGCTTCAATGGCGTTTTCCACCATCTGACGACACTGGAGGTAGGCTTGGTCCGCCTGGCCTGCCTGTTTTTCATAGGGCCGAATCTTTAGCAGCGACTTGAAAAGCAGATCGATACAGGCGATTCCTATATAAGCCAGACGGGTGGGATCTTTTTTGAATCGTTTAAACTGCTGATAAAAATTGCCGTCCTGGTTGGGTGCCACCACCGGGATATTATTGGGCATCCCCGCTTGTTTGAGTACCATCCGCTGGAAGCAATTATACTGCCCGAAACGGCAGGGACCGCTGCTGCCGGGCATAAAGAAGGCTGCTCGGTCGGGATTGAAATTCGGTTCGGTTACTTTGCGGAGCATATCGCCGGTAGTGATGATACAGGGCAGACACTCTTTACCGGAAGTGAACTTGCGCCCCCAGCGGAGCGAATCGTCATCCGCCAGCGGCAGGGCCTCGGCCTCTTGGCCGCAGTGGCGAAACGCCGCTGCCAGGGCGTACGCGCTGTCGCCCATCATGGGGATATACAGCGTCCGACCGGAGCAATCGCCCCATTCTTTCTGCCAGGGACTGTCGTAGGCACCAGCGGCTTTGGCAGCCGGCACGGCTGCGGCATCACGCCGGTGGGCATTGACTGCCTTGAGACTTTCGTGAAAGGCCTCCAGTCGGGTAACAACGCCCGCGTCGGCACTATGTTCGTCGATCTCCAGGACGAGGGCGGGCTTGCGCCGCTCGCCGCCCGACTCATCGACCGTGGTCATTAATTCCTTGAAGAAGGAGATAATAAAGCTGTCGGGGCCGCAACTGAAATTGCTCAGGTAAATCGCGTACAACCGCGGGTTATCCCGGATGATATGGGCGGCGCGGAATATTCGCTGCCCATATTTCCAGTACATCTCCTTTTGCAGTTGCGGCTCGGAAACCTGGGCCGCGGCAAAATCCAGAAAATCCATCGGTATGGCCAGGATATTCATCCGCCGCAGCTTGGTGGGCAGGTCCAGGCATATCCCGGGGTCACAGCCGTTGTATGGCCGGGAGATAATCACGCAGGCCTTCTGGTCCGGCTGAAGATTATCAAGAATTTCCTTTCCTCGCCGCCGGCAGGCCCTCTCGAAGTCTTCCTGCGCCTTCAGGGCCGCCTCCAGGGCGCGGTTGATTTGGCTATGGGACAGGTTTAATTTTTTCGCCAGCGGCCCAAGACAACGCCGCAGTGTCTTGACCCCCTCCTGAAAACGTATTGGCAAATCCAGCAGATGATTTTTGGTCCCGTCCAGATCGATACCGCGTGCCTTCAGGGCGACCCGGATCTGATAGGGGATGGTCTGCACGTAAGGACAAAGCTGATTATGCTGGTTTTCCGGATACTCCTTACTCATGGAGACGATACTGGGCAGCCAGATAAAATCGGGCTTTTGCTTGACCAGTTCCAGGACATGGCCGTGAGCCACTTTCACGGGAAAACACGGTTGCGACAGCACCGCTTCCACCCCGGCGTGAATCACGCTTTTGGTGCTCCTGCCGCTCAGCCAGACATCGAAGCCCAGTTCGTCGAAAAACGTGCCCCACAGGGGCAGCAACTGGTAATTGCTCAGACACATGGGTATGCCCACCGACGGCCGAGCGGGGCTTTGCGCCCTTTGCCCCCGCCGGGCACGGTCACAGCGAGCAAAACTCTCCAGCATCAGTTGTCGCTGCCGGAACAAATCCGGCAGATCTTTCGCTTCCGTCTGGTCTTTCTTGAGATTATACCGGTCGCATCGGCTGCCGTAATAAAGCGGCTCCGCCCCGGGCAGGGTGACTTCCTTTATCTCGCAGTTATTGGCGCAGTGGGTGCATTCGAAGGAGCGGATTTTGTATTGCAGGTGCATCAGGTCAAAACCGCGGAACGTGCTTTTTATAATCGCGTTTGGCCCATCAGCGTTTTCCCGGCTCCTTTGCTGCATATAACGCCGCGCCAATTCGGCAGCGCCCAGTGCGCCGGTTACTTCATGATGATCGGGGACGATTATGTTTTTTCCGGTGACCGCCTCGAACGCGGAGACCACCGCTCGATTAAAAGCCGTGCCGCCCTGAAAAAATATCCGCCGACCGATACGCCGATGACCGACCACCCGGTTGAGATAATTGGTAACAATGGAATAGCACAGCCCCGCGACCAGGTCCGGCCGTTCGGCGCCCTGCTGCTGATAGCTCAATAGATCCGACTCCATAAATACGGTGCAGCGCTCACCCAGCCGGATAGGCGCGGTGGAGGTAAACGCCTCGTTGGCGAACTCCTCTTTTATATTCATTCCCAGCCGTTCCGCCTGTTCTTCCAGGAAACTGCCCGTCCCCGCCGCGCAGGCGTGATTCATCTCGAAATCAACCACCACCCCGTCTTCCAGCGAGATAAATTTACTGTCCTGCCCGCCGATCTCGAAAATAGTATCTACCGTCGGATCGACGATCGCCGCCCCCGTCGCCTGGGCGGTAATCTCGTTAATCACCAGGTCCGCTCCGACGAAATCGCCGGTGAGGTATCGGCCGGAGCCGGTGGTCGCCACGCCGCGGATCTCGACTACATCCTTGACATCGCTGACCATTTCCAGACCTTGCCGGATCGCCTCCAGGGGTCGGCTGGCGGTCATCAGATAGGCCTTGCTCAAAACCTGCTTATCCTCATCCATAACTACGACATTGGTGCTGATGGAGCCGACGTCGATTCCCAGATAAGCGGGTATCTTTTGACCGTTTGCCCGGGCCTGGTCAACTTTTTCCTGGTGTACCTTGCTGAGCGGCGTCGGCTGACTGGGCTTTGGCAATGGTGCGATTCGATAGCCGATGGTATGATTTTGTTTAAGATATTTTTCCAGGGCCGCCAACAAGACTCGCGGTTCCTGCACACTGCCGGAGCCGGGTTCTCGGCCCAGTTGTACCAGAACGGCGCCGATAGCCCCGCTGACCGCATGTTCTTCGGGAACTATCAGTCCGCCGCGTCCCAGCTCGAAAACATCTTCCAGTGCCCGGACCACGCCTTTATTACTAGCCACTCCCCCGCAGAAAGCGACCGGCAGCAAGATTTTTTTGCCCTGGCACAGACAGCTTTTCAGATTCCGGGCCAGTCCCAGGCACAGCCCCGCGACGATATCGTGGACCGGCGTCGCCTGCTGCTGCAGATGTATCATATCGCTTTTGGCGAAAACGCTGCATCGGCCGGCCACCCGGGGTGGCGTCTGGCTTTGCAAGGCTAACGCCCCGAATTCTCCTTCGATATCGACCTCCAGTCGGGTTGCCTGCTGATCCAGGAAGCTGCCCGTACCCGCCGCGCAATTGGCGTTCATGGTAAAATCCTGCATATTATCGCCCGGCGCGTATTTATGGGCCGATTCCCGCAAAAAGATTATCTTACTGTCTTGTCCGCCCATTTCGATCACGCTGCGTACGTGCGGGCACAGGTGGCTGATCGCCGCGGATTGACAAATCAGCTCATTGACAAAATCGATGCCGAGAATATGGCAAAGTGTTCGGCCGGCGCTGCCGGTGCCGACCAGGGTAGCGATGCGATCGGGTGGAATCTGCCGAAACAGCTCCGACAGCAGGGAGTAAGCGGTCTCCAGTGGTCGGCCGTTGGTTCGCTGATAACAGGTGTATTGGATCGTGCGAGCGTCGTCCAGCAGGGCCAGCTTGCAGCTTACCGAGCCGATATCGATGCCCAGATGGAGCTGGCCGTTGCCTGGCAGTCGCAGGTTAACCAAATCTGGTATGGATAAATGTGGATACTTCTTACCATCGGCTCTGGTCATGGCCTATAAAATCCCACTTTAATTCCGGAAATTCGAAATTTAGAAATTTAACAACGGGATCATTTTAGCTGAACGAGGGTTTTTTTCAATACAAATAAATGATCCAGCTTTATTTCGATAAAAGTAGGTCAGACGTCACAATTTTGGTATATTTTTTGCTCTCCGCTACGCTTTAGCGTAAATTGGCGTCGGGGAGCAAATTTTCTTAAGTTCTATTTATTAAAACTTTTACCGTTTGCCTCGTTGGCGACGGACGCATTTTACTTGTTCGATACTTTTCCCCCGGATACAATAATAGGATTATGCGAAGGTCAACAAAAGCCGCAGCGAAAACCAACCAGCAAATTGGCAGTGCCTCACTCGCTGCCCCGGCCGATTTCCCGCCGACCGATACCGCCGACCAGAAATACATCACCATCATCGGCGCCAGGGAGCACAATTTAAAATCGATTAACGTCCGGATCCCACGCGACCGGATGGTGGTTCTCACCGGCCTGAGCGGTTCGGGCAAAAGCTCGCTCGCCTTCGATACGATTTATGCCGAGGGCCAGCGAAAATACGTGGAATCGCTTTCTGCTTATGCCCGTCAGTTCCTGGAGCAGATGCAAAAACCCGACGTCGAGAGCATTGAGGGTTTGCCCCCCACCATTGCCATCGAGCAGCGTAGTAGCAGCCATAATCCCCGTTCCACCGTCGCCACCACCACGGAGATTTACGATTATCTGCGACTATTGTTTGCCCGGGTAGGCCGGCCCCACTGTTATATCTGCAATAAGCCGATTGAAACCCAGCATACCGCCCAGATCGTCGATGCCCTGATGACCGAGGACGAGGGCCGCCGCCTGCAGATTTGTGCTCCCCTCGTACGGGGCCAGAAAGGCGAGCACAGCGAGGTGCTCAGTCGCATCCAGCGGGAGGGGTTCGTCAGGGTCCGGATCGACGGCAAATTCTACGAGTTGAAAGACGCCCCTCGGCTGGACCGCCACCTCAAACACGATATTGAGGTTATTGTGGACCGAATTGTAATGAAAACCGGCGCGCGGACCCGGCTGGCCGACTCCGTCGAGATTGCCGCCAAAATGGGCGACGGTATTGTCATGGCCCTGAAAGAGGACAAGCGTGGCCGATGGCGACAGAGCTATTACAGCGAAAAATACGCCTGCCTCGACCACCCCGAAGCCGCCATGCCGGAGCTTTCCCCCCGCTGCTTCAGTTTCAACAGTCCTTACGGTGCCTGTCGCAGTTGTGACGGCCTGGGTACGATTCTGGAATTCGACGCCGATTTGATTGTGCCCGATCCGACCCTTTCGCTTAGTGAAGGGGCGATCAACGCCTGGCGGCGGGGCGGAAAACAAATGAATATCTTCTACAACAGCCTGCTGCGGCGATTCTGCCGAGCCTATGGCATAAGCTCCGACACTCCCTTTAAGAATATTCCCGCGAAAATCCGCCGCATATTATTGTACGGCAGCGACGGCGATGAGCATTACGAATACGAGTTTGAGGGGGTAATCCCCAACCTGACCCGCCGCTTTCAAAAGACGGAAAGTGACTATGTCAAGGCCCGCCTGCAAAGTTACCTCTCCGAGCAGCCCTGCCAGCAGTGTCGCGGCGCCCGACTCCGGCCGGAATCGCTGGCCGTCCGGATCGGAGGGAAGAATATTTACGAAATTACCCGCTTGAGTATCAGCGCCGCCCGCGAATTTTTCCAAAGCCTCAGGTTATCTCCCCAGGACCGGGAAATCGCCCGCCTGATTCTCAAAGAGCTTTCCCAGCGCCTGGATTTCATGATAAACGTCGGCGTCGATTACCTCACCCTCGACCGAAAAAGCGGCTCCCTGTCCGGCGGAGAGGCCCAGCGGATTCGATTAGCCACCCAGGTCGGCTCAGCTCTCGTGGGTGTCTGCTACGTTCTCGACGAGCCGTCCATCGGACTGCACCACCGCGACAATAAAAAACTCATCGCCATTCTGCGGCAACTGGCCCAGTTGGGTAATACCGTTCTGGTAGTCGAGCACGACGAAGATACCATGTACGCTGCCGACCACATCATCGACATCGGGCCCGCCGCGGGCGCCCAGGGCGGTTATATCGTCGCCGAGGGTACCGCCGAGGATATCAAGAAAGCCGAGCAGTCGATCACCGGAAAATACCTTTCGGGCGAGCGGCAGATCAAACTGCCGGAAAAAAGACGCAAGGTCAATCTCAGCAACTGCATCGAGCTTAAGGGTGTGCAGCATAATAATCTCAAAAAAATCGATGTCCGGTTCCCCTTGGGGGTTTTTGTCTGTGTAACCGGCGTAAGCGGCTCCGGTAAAAGCTCGCTCGTCAGTCAGGTCCTGCTGCCGGCTTTGCGACGCAAGCTTTATAGCAGCCGGGAGAAGCCCGGTCTTTTTGAACAACTGCTCGGCTCCAGCCGGATCGACAAGGTCATTCAAATCGACCAAAGTCCCATCGGCAGGACCCCGCGGAGCAATCCCGCCACCTACACCGGCGTATTTGACCTGATCCGCCAACTGTTCAGCAAGACGCGTGAGGCCAAGATTCGCGGCTACAAGCCCGGCCGATTCAGCTTTAATGTCAAGGGCGGCCGGTGTGAAAACTGCCAGGGCCAGGGTACTCGCAAGATTGAGATGCATTTTCTGCCTGACGTTTATGTCGTTTGCGACCAGTGCAGCGGCCAGCGCTATAACAAAGAAACTTTGGAGGTTAAATACCGCGGCAAGAACATCGCCGACGTTTTGGACATGCAGATATCGGAGTCGCTGGCCTTTTTTGAGAATTTTCCCAAGATTAAGCACCTCTTAAAGGCCCTGTACGACGTCGGCCTGGGTTATATGGCCCTGGGTCAGTCCTCGACTACGCTGTCCGGCGGAGAGGCCCAGCGGGTCAAATTAGCTAGTGAGTTGGGCAAGCCCGGCACCGGCCATACCCTTTACGTCCTGGACGAGCCGACGACCGGCCTGCACTTCGCCGACATTCATAACTTGCTGAGTGTACTGGATCGGCTGGTCGGCAAGGGCAATACTGTTATTGTCATCGAGCATAATCTGGACGTCATCAAGATGGCCGATTTTATCATCGACCTCGGCCCGGAGGGTGGTGACGCCGGCGGCTCTATTGTCGCCCAGGGCCCCCCTGAAGAAATCGCCCAATCTCCCCAAAGTTATACCGGTATGTTCCTCAAGGAAAAACTCAACAGCAGCTCAAAATAACCCCACCCCGACTGGTCAATCAAAGACCCGCCACTGCCTACCACCAGCATGGAATCAAACAGGAATGATATCTCTAGATGTTCAAAACAGCTATAACCAATATCCGGACATAGACATGAAAATATTCTTTATTATTACAAATAGAGGTGCTATCTTGTAATAAGCATTTTTGTTATTACAAGTTTAATAATAAGGATTTTGGGCCGCGAAAACCGGTGTATGATTCCATTTTCAACCAGAAAGTCAGATTTCTATGGAAAATCTATTGATTGGAGCGATACTGGGGGTCTCATTATCTGTGGTTCTGTTCTGGATTTGGCGATACAAGAGGCCGGGTAAAGAGAAATCGTCGCCTAAGCCGCAAATTTATGCTTCCATTGAAGACCTTCGTTCCGTCGGCGAGCTGGTGGTTTTCAAGATTGTTACCAAAGAGATTGTTACCGCCGCCGATCACTGGTTTGGACAATGGGGTAAGAAATATTTTCAGTGGTTGGCCTCGACGAAGAAAATGGCCATGATCTTCGAATTTGAGATTAATTTCCGCTATAATTTGCAAAGCTCGGATTTCATTATTCAGCCGGAGGCCGACCGGAACTATAAATTGCGCATGCCGAAATGTCTCTATGACATTTATATCAGGGATATAAGTTTTTACGATGAGCAGAGCGCAAAATTGCTCCCCTGGCTGTTGCCGGGTTTAATCAACCAGGTTTTCGGCACTGGCTTTGACGAGAACGACCGCAATCGTCTTAAGAAAGAAGCCCGGGAGCAGGCCGAGCTGATGGCGAAAACTTTCGTGCAGAAAATGCGATCTGAGGTGCAAAACTCCGCCATACAAACCTTAGAAACCTTGGCCAGGGGTTTTGGCGCGGAAAAGGTTACGATTGATTTCACTGAATCTGAGTTTATTGCGGTCAGGGTTGAATCCCGTCCAGCTTCAAATAACTGAGGCAATTACTGCTCCGCAATGACGTCAGCCTTCTCTTTTTCAAGCCCTGAAAGGGCGCAATATAATAGACCAGGGTGAAACCCTGGGTTAACAATTACATCCTTATAAAGCCCTGAAGGGGCGAAATTCCATAGTTCAGGGCATCGCCCTGGGTTCAAGGAGATATACCCCCAATTAAAATTCTCTTAAATTCTTCAGCCCTGAAGGGGCGCAATATAATAGCCCAGGGTGAAACCCTGGGTTAACAATTACATCCTTATAGAGCCCTAGGAGTAAATAGGGGACGTTTACGAATGGCATGAAGATAAGGTGTAAGTCTTGAGATATAAATAACTTGACAAAAATGGCCTTCTTAGTGATGGGTATGTTTTACCACGAACAGCCCAAACACGAAAGGAGGCCACGGATGGCTAGTATCGCATATTATCACCGGATACTCAAGGATGATTTTCTCCAGCAGAAGAAAATTTTTGTGGTGCTGGGAGATCGATTTTACGGGGCCTGGGCCTGTTTGGCGGCCTTACAAGGAATCGGGTGTAACGGGGTGTTTCGCCTGTGGGGCGCCCGGAAAGTGGATTTTCGCCAAGGCCGACGGCTGGGCCAACATGATCGGTTGATGACCTGGCGGCATCCGCCCTTAGAGCCGCGCGGCATGCCAACTAAACTGGTAAAAACGTTGCCGGAAGAACTAACGGTTCGCCTGATTCGTTTGGTCGTAGCTCGCTCCGGGTTCCGTAGTCGTTCGATTACCGTGGTAACCACCTTATTGGATCCGGTAGCGTATCCCGCGGCAGAGATTGGCCGCTTGTATGGCGACCGCTGGACGGTAGAACTGCGTCTGCGCGATATCAAGACCACCCTGCAGATGGATATTTTGCGGGGTCGCAGCCCGGACATCGTACGCAAAGAAATCTATATGCACCTGTTAGCCTATAATTTGATTCGAGTCTTGATGGTCCGGTCTGCCGAAATTTATCATCGTCGTTTGCATCGCCTTAGCTTTACCGGTACTATGCAACACCTGCAGGCGATGTTACCCTATTTGTGGTTGTTTTCCGGTACGCCGAGGGAAAAAGAACTTTATCATTTACTGCTGAAGTGGATTGCCGATGATGTGCTTGCTTACCGCCCCGGACGTCTCGAACCACGTGCGAAAAAAAGGCGACCGAAACCCTATCCGCTCATGAACCATCCACGATCTGAAATGCGAAAGGCCCTTATATCATGAATACTTACATCTTATCTTCATG
>Ga0209269_1000488_pt1 | contig 36868 bp, 27 predicted proteins | sample MTBAKMMethaMetaG_FD_187455 | JGI IMG/M metagenome (GOLD analysis project Ga0209269, IMG submission 187455) | Enrichment culture microbial communities from Arthur Kill intertidal strait, New Jersey, USA, that are MTBE-degrading - MTBE-AKM (Arthur... | ecosystem: Environmental > Aquatic > Marine >... | reverse complement strand
GCAGGCCGCTTTTTTCCGCCATCTGCACATCGGTTTGCGGATTGTCGCCGATGTGCAGGATCAATTCCGGCTCCACCCCGAGGCTTTCGCAGACATGCAGGAAGAGGCGGCCGCTGCGCTTGTTCAGGGAGCAGTCGCAGGACAGGAAGAAGGTGTCCACCGGCCGGGGAAAGGAGTGGGCCTCAAGGATAGCTGCGATCTTGCCGGCGGACATGTAAAAATCCGAGACAATGTGCAGTTTCTCAAAGCTGAGGGAACCGAGCAGCGCGACCAGGTCCTCGTCCAACCAGGTCACGGCGATTTCCTGTTCGATCTCGCCCCGGACGAGGATGTCGGTCAGGGCGGTCAGCTCCTCCTGTTCAACCGGCCTGCCCGCCGCGTCAAGAATGCAGGCGGAAAGGACCTCTTCAATTTCATACTCGTCGTCAAGCCCCAGGCGGACGCGGCGCGTTCCTATATCCGCCTCAATCCTGCGCCTGCGCTGCAGCAGTTCCATGGTCCCCGGCGGCTCCCCGATCAGGTGCGCATCGAGGAGGTGCAGCATGCGCTGGGCGGTATGGAGCTTGACCTCGTCCGGATGGCACCTTCGGCGGAGCACGGTGTCCCAGAGATCAAGGCTGAGGTGAGGGGTTTTGTCGGGTCTGACCATTGCGGCCCTAAGCGGGAAAAATTTTTTTCAGGGTCCGGCCCACCCGCCTGCAGATCCCTGCCGCAGGGCCATTGTCGTCCGGGTTTGTCCCGGCCAGCCCCTGGCTGAGCATGGCGTTTTCCCGCTGCAGGCGGCGGACCTCCTCATCCCTGGCCAGCAGCAGGGCAATCAGGTTGCGTTCATAGAATTCCCGATTGTTGCGGATGAGCTGCTCCAGCAGCCGCGGCCGCTCCGCATCGGCCCTGGTCACCATGGACTGCTCCTTCCGGCGGTAGTAGATAAGCTCCTCCTCCAGGCAGAACCACTGGTAGCCCCGGTGGAGCATCTTGATCCAGAAATCCCAGTCCTCGTAGCCCAGGGTCATGGATTCGTCAAAACCGCCGATCTCCTCCCAGCATTTTCGCCGGAACATGGTGGCCGACTGGATGTTGTTGCGGAGTCCCTGCATGGAGGAGACAAAGCCTTCACAATTGTGGCCCATGGTTTTCCACAGGATGTGGCTGCTGCCGAAAAAACGGACCCAGGCCGGCACGGCCCCGTACCGCATCTCCTGGTCGGAATCGAGGACAGCCGCGGCCCTGGCGAAATACTCGGGATGATACTTGTCATCCGCATCCAGGCAGCAAACGTACTCGCCGGCAGCGGCCCTGATCCCGGTGTTCCTGGCCGCCGGCAGCCCGCGGTTGGCGGTCTGCAACACCCGGCAGCCGGGCCGGTCGTACGCGGCCAGGAGGTCGTTGGTGTCCGGGTCGGTGGAGCCGTCATTGACGATGACTATCTCGACGGGTCGGCGGCTCTGGGCAAGGACGCTGTCCACCGCCTCGTCAAGATACCCGCCCTGGTTATAGCAGGGAATCACTACGCTGATCTGTTTCATCTCGTTCTCGGGTCATTTTCCGGCATCAATAATACCCTTTCCACATCACTTTCAAAACCCGGCCGATGCGGTTCCGGCACAGGCGCCGGTACAGGCTCATTGCCCGGGGAGGCGTCTGCTCCTCACCCTCGCCGGCCGGCGGCGGGACAGGCGGCAGGGGGAGATCGGCGGAAAAAGGGGCCGCGGTGTACAGGGGGGCAATCTCCTTTTCCTTGATCTGCTCCCCGGCCAGGATGCGCTCCACCTTGTCGGCGAACTGCTCGAACTCCAGGGCCGCGGGCCGGTTCCGCATGCTTTCCAGGCCGCGCCGGCGCATCGTCTCCCTCAGGTCCGGCGACCGCAGGATCTCGATGATCGCCCCGGCCAGGGACGAGGGATTGCGCTCGGCCAGCAGAACCGCCTGATCGGGCAGATCGTGGATGGTGTTGTCGCCGTGAAAATCCACCGCCGGCAGTCCGGCGGCCATCATCTCAAAGGGAATCCGGGACGGGTTGGAGGAGCTGAGGCACAGGCCCGCCGTGCAGCGGTTGTAGAGGAGATTGCACTCCTCCCGGCTCAGAATGCCGAGATGAACATGGTCAAAGGAATAGCCCGGCGCCTCCGGACTGCCGTAGGTATAGATGGTCACCTCGGGACAGTGATGCTTGACGATGGCCAGCGCATCCCCGCCGATGACCGGGCAGCGCCTGGGCTTCTCCGGCTGGTGGACGAAGCAGACCGCCTGTTCCTGGACGGCGGCATCAATGGGAAAATAGGTTTCCGCGTCGGCGGTGAATTCAAAAAAATCCGCCCTGGCGCCATACCGCTCCCGGAGCAGGCGGGCCAGCCAGCGGCCGATGGTGATGGGAATCAGACCCTGCCGGTAGGAATTTTCCGCCCGGATATACAGGTCGCCCATGGGATTGAAGCACGGCTCGAAGTCCTGGACAAAATAGATCTTGTGCGCCGCCGCCACCTCCCGGGCCGCCACCTCCGCGGTCCACCAGGCGGTGGCCACCGCAAGGTCGACCCGGCCGGGAACCGCGTACCCCCGGTGGATTTGGGCCGGACAGGGCCCGAACTGCTCCACTGCTTCCCGCAGGGCCTGTTCCCCCATGTTCCGCTGCCTGTCCTCGCCGATATGGACATGGCATTGATGCCCCCTCTCCGCGAGGTGCCGGATGTGGGAGAAAATGGTGCGGTGGCCGCCGGAACCGGGGATGGGATAGGGGACCAGCCAGGCGATTGTCCTCTTCATGCCCTCTCGCTCTTCGTCTGTAATGGTTTGTCCGGCCAATTCAAGTCGTCTCTGTCCAGGTGGTCAATTGCGGTCTCGCAGGAGCAGCTCCAGTATGCCGGGGTTGATCCCGCCCGTGAACAGTGTTTCGAATACACGGTCGGCCATGGGTATGCCGTAGCCGGCATCACGGTCCCATCCCGGGGTTTCTATGTCCAGGGCGGTCTGCAACAATGCCTGGCGGACCTGGGCCCGGGTCAGGTCCGGTTTCTGGGAGAGCATCAGGGCCGCGATGCCGGCTGCGTGCGGCGCCGCCGCCGAGGTCCCGCAAAAGGGATTGAATCCGGGAGTGGCGGTTCTGACGCAGTCGGCCGCGGCCAGGTCGGGCTTGAGGCGCACCGTGCCGCCGGTGGAGAGATAGTTGCCCGGGGTTATGGGCGTGCCGCCCGGATGAAAAAAGATGCGGCGGGGACCGTCTGAGGCATAGGACTGCACCGGCTCGATCCCGACATAGGGTGTTGTCCTGTCCCGCGCGCCCACGGCGGTGACACCAAAGGCGTCGGCGGCCGCGGCATGGCCGGAAATCTGGCCCGTGGTCGCGTATTCCAGGGTGCCCCGGTTGGCGCTCAGATGGAGGAACCGGTCCTCGCCGGTCCATCTGGCGACCACGAGGTGATAGCCGGTAGTTTCAAAATCCGGACAGATTCCCTCGATGGGATTGTCATCCCCGTCCTGGAGATCGTCCGAGGCAAGCATGATTATGGTTTCAGTCGGATCAACCAGGAACAGGTCGTAATCATTGGCCGAACCGCCCAGGGGATCGGACCAGAACAGGGTGTAGCACGTGGGGGTGCCCCTGTTGATACGGTTGCGCCAGTCACCGCTGCCGAAATCATGAACCGAATCATAATCTCCCTCAGCACTGAACGGTCTGTAATCTCCCTCCCAGACACCGGAAGTGCCGCTGCTCAGGTTGCCAAGGTTGCCGGCGGCGGAGAAATAGAGGACCCCCCGGGAGGTGACCGTGTTGACCGCCCGGGCAATGACGTCGTCCTGGAAGGGCGACTCGCTGAGGTAGAAGACGTCGTCGACGATGACCCGGCAGCCGGCATTGGCCAGCGCATTGATATTGCTTGCGAAACTTGCGACGCCGTTGGCGGCGGTGGCAAAATAGAGCTGCGCGCCCGGCGCCAGGTCATGGATGATCTCCAGCATAGCCGTGCCCTCCCCGGTCCGCCCCAGGCCCGCCTGCCCCGGCAGGACGGTGACAAACGGCAGATCGCCGGAGGACTGCACGGAGGAGAGAAAATCCACCGAATCGGACAGGACCCCGACCTTGACCCCGGCGCCGGTGCGGTTATAGATGCGGCGCGTTGTATTGGCGGCATGGGCCGCGTCCCCTTCGCTGGTGTTGATCCTGTTGAGGATGTAGCGCTCCGCCGGGCCGACGCGGAACACGTCATCGTCTTCGGCGATGGCTTCCACCGCCTCCAACGGCACCCTGGCCCGGATCGCATCATACTCCTCATAAAAATTGACGATCACCCCGCCCAGACCCTCGATGTCGGCCAGCAGACCCTGGGTCACCCTGGCCTTGATATCGACCAGGACCGTGCCGTCGTCTTCCACCTTGACGCCCGGCCGCAGGGAGGAAAGGCCCATCTGCTTCAGTTCCCCCCGCCTGGCCTTGACGGCATGGACGAGCTGCGAGCTCATCTTTTTCTGGGCCGGGGTCCGCGCCGCCTTTTCCATCCGCATGGCGTTCAACTGCTGTTTCACCTCCGCGCTCATGACAAAGGAGGAGGGGCCGCCGCCCTGCGCGAAGGCGGGAATAACGGTCCAAATGAACAACAGTGCGCCGCACCACGCCGCAAACAGAACTGTCCCTCTTTTCTTCATGGTTTATCCTTTTCGATTGGCTTGCATATTCCCGCCGAACATGCCGGGCCGGGAACAGTTTCTCTCACTGGAGCATCATTTCGTATCGTGATTACCACCAATTCTCAGCAAATACAGTGCCGGTGCCACAAAAAATGACAAAACACCCTCAATCAATCGGTTGTCTCATGACACATCGCGGCTGAGGAGTAGTGGTAATCAAATTTCTATTTCCCATCACTCATTGGCGGACGAGGTTTCGTCCCCGACGCCGCCCCGGCCTGTAAAGGCCGGTTGAAACAGGGGCCAGGGAAAAGAGGTAAATTCAGCGGTGATATTTCCGTCCATATCCATGCTGAGGACGCAGGGGCCCGTTCCCATGCAGCCGTTCCCGGCCCAACCCTTGAACCGATCGCCCGAGTCAGGCACGGCCGTCAGCGTGACCATGGTACCCGCGGCATACCGTTCGGAACAGTCAGCGCCGCAGTCGATGCCCCCCGGGTCGGAGAAGACTGTTCCCGAACCCGTGCCGGTCCTGGTCACCGTTAAAGTATGAGTCTCAGACAGGAACGCGGTGACGGCATTGTCAAGGTTGATTCTGGGTTTGGTCAGCGAAACCTTGGAGTCCGTCACACTGTCGCCGGTGTTGACCAGGTACTGTCTGACCTGGTCGGGGGATAAAAAGATACCGGTTGCGGCCATTGACGCGCTCTGCAGCACCGCCGCCGCCCCTGCCGCGTAGGGAGCGGCCGCCGAGGTGCCGCCGAATGACGGATCATAGTCGTCGACGGAATACCCTCCCCCGCCGACAATATCGGTGGTGAAGGCGTCATGGGAAGGAGCCAGCAGGGTCAGGAAGGGGGCGGAATTGGAATAGGAGGGGACCATATCGGCGGCGGTCTCGTCCCAGGCCGCGTAATCCGGCGAACAATCATCATGTTCTACTTTCGGCGCGCAGGATAATGCGTCGACGCAAAACCCGAGGGTGCCCAGACTGCCGTCATAGACCGCGCCGACGGAATTGACGGTGGAGATGCAGGCCGGCCAGGCAATGGCATCACAGTACCCGTCATTGCCGGAGGAGGCGAAGATGGTTATCCCGGCTGCCAGGGCGTTGAAGGCGGCATGGGTCATGGCGGAGGAGTATTCGTCACAGGTTTCGCTGAACTTCCCGCCCCCGAAACTGGTGCTGATGATCTTGACAGGATGGGCAGGATCATCGTCCATGTGGGTGACGGCCCACTCCCAGCCGGCTATCATCGCTGCTGAGGTGGCGAAGCCCGTGTCGCCGGTGGAGATTTTTACCGCGTACAGTCTGGCCCCCGGAGCAACACCGCCGATATAGTCGCCGTAGGTGCCGGCATCTCCGGCGGCGATACCTGCGCAGGCCGTGCCATGCGCCTCACCGTTCACACTGTCAGGGAGGGGATCGGCATCATCATCGCCAACGTCGTAGCCGCCGATCACCTTGAAATTGGGAAAACCGCCTCCCCCAAGCCGCGGATGCGAGGTGTCGATCCCGGTGTCGCAGATGGCAATACTCAGGCCGGAACCGTCGTATTCGACGCGCGGGACTGTGGCCTGTATCAGGGGGATGCCCTGGGCGAGATGGGGAAAAAGGATTCGATCTTTCTCGATGAAAAGCACCTCCGGATCTGCCGCGAGCCGCTGCAGGGCAGCCGGGGTAATCCTGGCGGCAAAGCCGAACTGGTAGGAAAAGCGCCTGGTGGTCCGCAGCCCGTCCCCGTCGAGGCGGTTGACGGCCCTGCTCACCGTTTCCCCCACGATGACCCGCAATTCCTCCCTAATAGACCTGTCCTGTAGATTGTAGAAAGGCGGTGCGCCCGGCCGCGAAAATTCCGCCGGAGCCCGGACCGATCGGCGTGAGTGGACAGTCAGGTCGGAGGCCGGTGCTGGCGGCCGCAGGGTGACGATTACCCCGGTGTCAAATTTTCCTTCGGCAAAATCGGCAAGAATTTCCTGGGCATGAAGCAGCCTGGGATTGCTCCGCAAACCGTCCGGAATGACCCCGTCAGGCATGCCGGCCCCCGCATGGACCATGCCGGCGGACACGAGCAGGACTGTCGTGATCAGAATCGGGAAAAAGGAACAAAGAGCTTGCACGTCACCTGCCTGTTGTCATTCATCAACGCGAAAATTGAGGTATTGTACAATATGTCAGCCGTCCGTTCCACACCGAATCAAAACTGTCATCCCCGATTTCTCCGTTGAGAGGCGGGGAGATGTTTCACGCCAACTGCCGGTGCGTCCTTCCCTCATCCGTCCCCGCATTGGCGTTGGGCTGAGCTTGCGAAGCCCAACGCAACAGGTTGGAATTGTTGGGGTTCTCAGGTTCACCCCAACCTACGGGCTGCAAACTGCCCACTCCCGGCGCAGCCGGGTTCTGTCATCTGTCCTCTGGCTTCTGACTTCTGGTCTGCCAGCGGCCGTCCAGCAGCAGTTCATGGGGCTTGAACACGGCCTTGTACCGCATCGCCCGCACTTCCTCGATGACGTAGCCCAGGTAGAGGTGCTTTATGGCGTGGCGCCGGCAGAAATGGATGAGATGGATGATATTCAGAGTGCCCGGACTGCGCCAGGCCTCGGCGGGGTCAAAATAAAAATAGACCGCGTTGAGCCAGTCGGAAGACCCGTCGACGATGGCGACGCCGATGAGCTTGTCCGCCACCCGGTAGCGGATCTCGAAGCAGCGGCTGATGGCGCTGATGAAAAAACCGGTGTAATATTCCTCGGCCGAACTTTTTCCCTCCGGGAACCGTGTCCGCAGATGCCTGTCCAGCAGATCCAGGTTTTCCCTGCCCATGCGCAGCGGTGCGATCCCGGCCGTCACATCGGCGTTTTTCTTCCATGTCCGCCGCTGGTTCCGGTTGGGGACAAAGTCAGCGGGCCTGAGCCTGATGGGCACGCAGGCGCTGCAGTCCGGGCAGCGCATGGAATAGATGCAGTTGCCGTTGCGCCGGTAGCCGTTGGCCAGGAACATACCGAGCTGCTCATCACCCATGGAGGCAAAGACCGCCTGATGATAGACGGCGAGCCGTTCCAGCCCGTAAGGGCAGCCGACGCTGATATCGACGAAATACTGCTCCAGTTCGCTGTCGATCCGCAGTTCCCGTGCATTGTCCCGCTGCCCGCGCAAGGTCATAGAGTGTCTTCCCGATTTCGCTGCGGCCTTCAGACAAGGCCCTGGTCAAGCATGGCGTTGACCACCTTGACGAAGCCGGCGATATCGGCGCCGGCCAGATAATTGCCCTCCATGCCGTACTCCGCCGCTGCATCAAGGCAAATGGAGTGGATGCTCTTCATGATCTGCCGCAGCCGCTCATCAACCTCTTCCCTCGGCCAATGGAGCCGCATGGAATTCTGGGCCATCTCCAGGCCGGAAACGGCCACGCCGCCGGCGTTGGCGGCCTTGCCTGGACCGAACAGGACCCCGTGGCCGCCGAACACCCCGATGGCCCCCGGCGTCGAGGGCATGTTCGCCCCCTCGCAGACCAGTCTGACGCCGCCCCGGACAAGATTGACTGCGTCCTTTTCGTTCAGCTCGTTCTCGGTGGCGCAGGGCATGGCGCAGTCGGCCGCATGGGACCACAGGGGATTGTGGTCGCGATCCGGATCGATCTCCGTATAGACCGCCCGGGGATATTTTTCCACATACTCCCGGATCCTGCCCCGGAGGATGTTCTTCAGATGTTTGACAAAGGCCAGCTTTTCCCGGTCGATCCCCTGTTCGTCGAATATATAACCGGAGGAATCTGATAAGGTAACCACCCTGCCGCCGAGTTCAAGGATTTTTTCCGCCGCGTGCTGAGCCACGTTGCCGGCGCCGGTGATCAGGCAGGTCTTGCCCTCGAATGTCTCGCCCCTTGCCGCCAGCATCTCGGCGGCGAAATAAACGACCCCGTATCCGGCAGCTTCAGGGCGGACCAGGCTGCCGCCCCAGTCCAGGCTCTTGCCGGTCAGCACTCCTGTGAATTCATTGCACAGTTTCTTGTACATCCCGAACAGGTAGCCGATTTCCCGGGCCCCCACCCCGATGTCGCCGGCGGGAATGTCGGTGTCGGGACCGATATGCCGGAACAGCTCAGCCATGAAGGCCTGGCAGAACCGCATGACCTCGCCGTCGGATCGTCCCTTGGGATTGAAATCGGACCCTCCCTTGCCGCCTCCGATGGACAGGGTGGTCAGGCTGTTCTTGAACACCTGGTCGAAGGCCAGAAACTTGACGATGGAGAGGTTTACCGAGGGATGAAAGCGCAGTCCACCCTTATAGGGGCCGATGGCCGAATTCATTTCCACCCGGTAGCCCCGGTTGACATGAACCTGGCCCTGGTCGTCCATCCACGGGACCCGGAACATGATGACCCGCTCCGGTTCGGCTATCCGTTCCAGGACGGCCTCGCGCCGGTACTCAGGGTTCCGCTCGAACACCGGCCGGACCATCTGCAGCATTTCCCGGACAGCCTGGTGGAATTCCTTTTCATGCGGGTCCCGCTGCACTATGGCTGACAGTATGTTTTCCATTCAGGCATCCTTTTTCCTTCTTTTTTTGTTTCCTTCGGCCTCTCCCACCCCGTGCCGCGGGGACGAATAAGGAGAAGAACACGTCCGCGGAACAGCTTGCGCAGGTGACAGGTATTTTCGATCCCGAACCCAACTTCGATTTCGATGAAATGTTTGCTGCGATTGTGTTGATAAATCCGCATCCATCGGGACCGGTTGGTTGCATTCCGCCAATCTTGGCCTCATCGCGAAGCGCGCGTATTCTTCATTCTGCATTCTTCATTCTGCATTCCGCATCCCCTCCCCCTTGACGACCACCGCCCGGGAGGTCCGGCCGTTCACCTTGACGACCAGGGGGGCTGCCGGCCGGACATGGCGGACATATTTCTTCTCCCGCACCACCTCCTGGCCAGCCAGCCATTGCCAGTCGACGCCGAAGTCTCCCGCCTTCCCGCCCTTGCCCGCGCAACCGCTCTCCCTGACGGTCAGGCAGGGGATGTCCAGGGAGGTAATGTTCTGAAAAAAATGCGTCCCCTGGGAAGGTTCGGTCACGATACCGCAGCCATGCACCTCGACCATGGCGCCCACACCCGAGATGTCATGCCACCGGACCGGGATGCCCAGCCGGGGATCGGCCGTTCCCCAACGGCCGAAGCCGATCAGCAGATATGACCTGCCCTCTTTGCGGAGGGTGCTGTTCAGAAGGCGGATTTCCTCGGCAATCTCCCTGGTCGCGGCCGGGTCGAACACTTCCGGCCTGACATAGAGGATGTCCCGCAGAGGCGGGTACCGCCCGTGCCCCAGGGCCCGGTCGGAATATATGACGGCGTTTTTCCTCTCCTGCCGGGATATGCGCACATCCCGCCGTTCACCGCCGGCGGCGAGAGGCCGGATCTGCAGGACATGCAGCACCGATCGGGCAGGGTCCGGGTCAAGATGCAGGGCAAATTCCAGTTCCACCTCGCACCCCAGGCCTTCCCGCCCGAGGGCGATCAATTCGGCGATGACTTGAGCCAGGGGAAAATAGCCGTACTTGAGCAGCGGCGCAAAGGTCAACACCTTGGGGCCTGGCAGGTCGCCGTCGCGGATGCGGTTCTCTTCCGGGAAATAGGTGCTGCACAGCAGCCGGACCGGAAGTTCGTCCAGGGCATCCTCAAGCCGGCGCCGGCGCAGGTTGGAGTTTTGGCTGGTAAAGGCGGCCGGATCGGAGGTGTCGAGACTGTAGAACCAGCGCTGGGAATTGCCGAGCATGTCATCCGGGGTCGAGAACTGGGGCAGGTGCTCGGGAAAAGCCGGGGAAAAACAGAGACTCCGTTCCCCCTCGACCACGGTTTTGCCGAAACCGAGAGCAATGCAGACGATACCGTCCTCGGTCGCCATGGGCGGCACCGGGTAGTAATTGTAGCTCTGCCCCACCCCGGACAGGGCCGGGTAAAAGTGGCCGCCGTAATCCGCCCCCACCAGCTCCTGGAGGATGACGGCCATGCTGTCCTCCTCCTGCCCGCCCCCCGCCCGGGAAAAGGCCCGCGCCCCTTCAAACCAGGTCGAGGCGTAGACCAGGGTGACGGCCCTGAGGAGCTGCTGGAAGCGCACCTCGAAATCGGGATGGGAATTGGGAAGCATGAACGTGCTGTACAGCCCGGCATACGGCCGGAATTGCGCGTCTTCCAGCATGCTTGACGAACGAACGGAAAGGGGATGGTCGATTGCGGCCAGATAGGCGCGGAGGTCGTCCCGCAGCCAGTCGGGAAAGACCGCCTCCCCGAACCGTCTGATTATATCCCCGTCGCTCTCCCCCTCGACATGCCGCAGGCTGTTGCGCCTGACGAAATCATCAAATCCGTCCGTTGTGATGACGCATGTCCCCGGCACCCGCACCTGGGCCCGGCGCAGGATGGAATGCTTGTCCGCCCCCTGGAGCCGGGTCCGGACAAAGGCAACGCCCCGGGCCTTGCCGCCCATCGATCCCGTGCCGATGCGGACGAAATCCGTCACCTCCGGATCGAAGCCGTCCCGGACGAACCGGGTGACGACCCCTCTCTGCCTGAGTTTTCGCAGGGCATGGACCTTCACGCCGATTTCCTCCCGCAGGTCTTCGGTTGCGGATGAATCCCGGAAACGGCTCTTATGCAGCCTGGCCGCCAGGGCAACTTCCGCCCTGGCCATCATCCAGTGGGAGAAGTGGTTGCGCCGGGCGTGGTACAGGAGGGAGGAGGCGGGAATTGTCTTCAGGCCCTGTTCAAACTCGTGCAAGTTGGCGGCCCTGCCGACTTCCCGGCCGTCGGGCAGCCGGAAGGCAAACTCCCCGAAGCCCAGATGGTCCCGGAAAAAGTCATGCACCTCCTCACGCAGGCTCCGCGAACCTTTCAGGGCGAACACCGCCGGCAGCGACCCGGCCCTGTCCCGGCCCGTCTGCTCGCTGCTCAGCATCAGGATCGGCAGATCGGCAAACCGGCGGCGGACCTTGCGCATGAAGCGGAGGCCGGCATCAGGATCCATGACTCCCTTCCTCGGATAGCGGACATCGGACAGCACCGCGGAAATATGGGGCAGGTAGCGGGTAAAGAGGTCCACCGCCTGCTCGTAGGTTCCGGCGGTCAGGATTTTCGGCCGGGCGCGCATCTTGAGCAGGCGATGCTGTTCGTTGAGGCTTTCGTCCAGGATGCGCTGGGTCTGCCGGACGAGCTCGCTGTACAGAATCGGCAGGATCCGGGAACGCTCCAGGGGTGAGTCCTCCACAAGCAGAATGACCCTGACCATGGCCCTTTCGGTGTCGAAGTCAACATTTTTGCGGTCCTCGACCTGCTTGACTATGGCCAGGAGGATATCGGCATCGCCGCCCCAGACATAGATGTCGTCAATGGAGCAGGGAGAACGTTCAAGCCGGAGGGACCGCGCTTCGTGGGCGCTGTGGGTCAGGAGGATCACCGGCATGTCCGGGTGGAGCTCCTTGACATGCCCTCCGAAGGTGTTGCAGTCCATCCCGCCCAGGTTCGGCATGGCCAGCACCAGGTCGAAATTCTTCCGCTCCAGCAGTTCCCGGGCCTCCGCCACGGTCGACACCCCGGTGATACGCGGGGGCCTGCTCAGGTTGTGGCCATGGTACTCATTGATGATTTTCTGGGCCAGGCTGCCGTCCTCCTCCATGATATAGGCGTCGTAGGGACTGGCAACGAGCAGAATCTCCCGGACCCTGAAGTTCATCAGGTCGTAAAAGACACTGAAATGCGGATCAAACCCTCCGCCGTATGGACCCGGTCGCTCAACCGCCATGTTCAACCCCTGCCCTTGTGGCCCGGGAGGCAATACTTTTCCCGGGGCCGTCGTTCAATCCTTCCATTGCGAATAGGGATGCCGCACCAGCGACGCGTTGGCGTAGCGATGGTCGCCGGTCACCTCCCCGCCGATCCAGTCCGGCAGGGGCACATCCTGTCCCTGATGCGCCAGTTCGATCTCGGCGACAACCAGGCCGCTGTTTTCCCCGTGAAATTGGTCCACCTCCCAGATGAATCCATTATAGCCGATTGTGTAGCGGTCCTTGATGATCAATGGTTTCTCGCACAACTCTTCCAGCATTTCCCGGGCATCCGCAACGGGTATTTCGTATTCATACTCCCGCCGGGCCGTGCCGTGCACCGGTCCCTTGACCGTCAGAAAACCCCGACTGCCGCAAGTCCGCACCCTGACCGTCCTTGCCGGGGAAAGGTTCAGGTAGCCCTGGCAGCACCGGACCCCGGCGGCACCGGTCCGCCAGGCTGTGCCCCGGACCAGAAATTTCCGTTCGATTTCAATGCCCATCATATACTCCGTCCACGGCGGGAACAACGCCCGGTTCATTCACCGGGCGTTCCGCTCCTCCCGTCCGGTGAATAAACGACCATCACCGGTTTCCCGCAATTCAGCACAACGCTGTTTGACAGGGAACCCAGCAGGAGTCTTTCCAGTCCGTAGCGTTTTGCCCCCGTCATGATCACCAGATCATGGTATTTCGCCTCTTGCAGGATCATCTCCAGGCGGGACTCGGCGGCTTCCACCATGTGCCTGGTCTGGATGTCGAAAAAATTGTCGGCCAGCCAGTCCTGCAACTCCCTGTCGCAGGCTTGAACCTCCTCCCTGCTGCTGTCAAAATGGAGGAGATGGAAAAAGGTTATGCTTGGCTGCACGGTCATGGCCATGGCTTCCAGTATCGGCTGCAGCTCTCCCAGTTCAGTCGGGGAAAGAAAGGGCACCAGGATCCGGTCGGTTTTGAACCCGCCGACGAACCGAACGGCGATCAGGGGACAGCTTATCCTGGCGGCCACCTTTTCCAGGGTCCCGTGAAAGGCCCGGGGGTTTTTTCCCGCCGGATACGCCAGCAGCAGAGCATGGATATTTTCCTGTTCCAGAGCGGCCAATACCCCGGAAACCGGATTGTCGAAAACAAATTCCTTTTTCAGGGGATACCCCAGGCTGGCCACTTCATCGGCTTCCGGCAGAAACAGGGTTTCATAATCAGAGTGTCGGAAATCATCCATGCGGGCTGGGTCCAACACCCTGACCGACATGGGCAGGGCGTGATAATGATGGGCAAGAAAGGTGGCGATCCGTGCCAGGCCCCGGCCCGTGGCGAAATGATGAACGCCGAAGGCAACCACTCCGTCGGGGACGGCGGCGGGCAGCAGCCTGCCGCCGTCCCAGGGGTGCAGGCTGATTCCTTCCGGGCTGCGCAGCCAGATTTTGCAGGCAAAAGGTCCCAGGTCGCCGCATTCGGGAGTCTTCCGCGACTGCATTCCCTCCCCGGCCTTTTCAATGGCGTACCTGGTGAAATAGGGACCGAACAACTCCGAGAAAACCACTCCCGCCAGAACAACCGGCGTGATCACCACCGCCCATGGAGTCAGGGCCGGATCACTGTTGATGAGGATAACCAGGCCGATTGCGACTCCGGCCTGAGGAAAGAGGGCGAGGCCCAAATAGTTGCGGACGACGGGGGAAGCTCCGGACAGCAGCGCCCCGAGCCAGGAGCCGAAATACTTGCCGGCCAGCCGGGCGATAAAATACACGATCCCGATCCAGCCTCCTATTTTCAAAGCCCCCACTTCCAGGTGAGCGCCGGCCAGGGTGAAGAAAAGGACATAAATCGGCGGTTCAAAGTCGTTGATTATCCTGAACAGGCGAACATCCCTTTCCGCCCGGTTGATGATGGCGAAGCCCGCGGCCATCCCGGCCAGCAGGGGCGAAAGGTCCAGCAGCCGGGTGGTTTCCCCGCACAGCAGCAGGAGGGCGAGTCCGGCGGTGAGCATTTCCCCCCGGTTATGCAGCCGGTTCAGGACATAATCGATCACCGTTCCGGTCGACAGACCGATGGCCAGGGAGAGAATGATTTCTCCACCGCTCCCCGCCACGGCCTGCATGAGGGATTCGCCGCCCTGGCCGATCAACTGGTGGGAAACCGACATGGCCGTACCGAAAAACATGATGGCGAGGGCGTCCACCATTGCCACCACGGCCATCAGCGTTGTCGTCAGCGACCCCCGCGCGCCCGTTTCCCGGACCACGTGCAGAAGCGTGGCCGGCGCGGTCGCCACGGCGATCGCGCCGAGCAGCAGGGCCGGGACCATGGGATTCCCAGGGACCGACTCCGGTCCGCTGAACAGAAGGACGGTCAAATACGTTCCACCGCAAACGAAAACAAAAGAACCGAGGGCCTGGACAACACTGACATATCCTACGTGGCGGGCAAGACCCCCCAGGCGGCGCAGCTCAATATGCTCGCCGATGCCGAAGGCGATAAGCATCAGCGCTATCTCGGTGAAATGCTCCAGCTGCCGGCCGACAGACTCCATGGTAATCACGCCCGAAAAGGAAGGGCCGAGCAGTACTCCCGCAAGGATAAAACCGGTCACCGACGGAAGGCGGAGCAACTGGGCAGCCTTGGCGGCCAGCAGACCGACAGAGAGCAGAATGGCAATGCCCAGGGTGACCTCGTTCATACTGCGTTCCTACCATTATTCCTGGTTCATCGGGAAATGATCCCAAATTAATCGCGGTTCCCGCCGCGGTCCCGGCGCAGCTCTATTGTACCCGACAACCGGATTTTCTCCAATACGGAGAGGGACCTTCCGGGATCAGAGCTCCCGCCGCCTTTGACAATTCGATGCGCTGTGCGGTATAGATCATGATCGCCGCCTTTTGTCACGTACTCCGCAACCATGAACCATCGGAAGAGGATATGCCGCCACTCCAATACATCAGGGCAATCGTGCTGCTGCTCCTTATGCCGCCCCTTACTCTTCTGTTCAGCATCCTCGCCTGGACCGACGCTGTGCTGATCAGAAGATCCGCCGCCAAGGTCCAGGTGTATCCCCGGGTCTGGGCAAGACTCCTGTGCCGCCTGGCCGGGGTGCGGGTGCGCCTGACCGGCATGGAAAACCTGCAGCCGGACCGGACCTATATTTATGTGGGCAACCATGCCAGCCAGTTTGACATCTTCAGTTTTCAGGGACATTTTCCCCTTGATTTCCGCTGGGTCGCCAAAAAGGAACTTTTTCGCATTCCCGTGTTCGGCCCCGCCATGCGCCGGGCCGGCCTGATACCCATTGACCGGGCCAGGGGCAGGGAAGCCCTGAAAAGCCTGCATCAGGCCGCCGAACGGATATCGGCCGGAACATCCGTCCTCATTTTTCCGGAGGGGACCCGCAGCACAAGCGGCGAACTGCAGCCGTTCAAGACCGGCGCCATATCCCTCGCGCTCAAGGCCGGGGTGCCTGTTGTCCCCGTGGCCTTCATCGGCTCGCACCGGATCCTGCCCAAGGGCCGGCTGCTCGCCGATTCCGGAGAAATAGTCATCCGCGTCGGCAAACCGATATCCATCAGCGAATATACAAACCGGGACAAGCAGCACCTGGCCGGCCTTCTGCACGACCGGGTCGCCGAACTCCTTGCCGCCGTGGACCATTAATTGCTTTGCATCTCTGCGGTGAACATGGCATAATGGCGCGGTATTTTATGAACGCGCCAGAACTGCAATGTGTTCCGCGCTTCTTGCCCGGCCGGCCCCGTACTGAATATTGACAGCTCTACAGGAAACGACCCATGCAGTTATCATTTTGTGATTTTCACTGTCCAAAGTTCGTTCTCGCACTCCTTTTCCCGCTTCTGTTCTGTATTCTCCCGGCCGGTCCGACCGGCGGCGCCGCCTTTGCGGCGGAGCAGAACACCGCCTTTGTGCCGTTCCGGATAAACGCCCCGGATGCGGGAGAAGTGACGGCAATGGTGGATGAAGCACTGCAGCGGGAACTCGCCGACAGGGAATTCACCATGCTCGCCCGCGAAGAGGCGGACGATCTCCTGGACTACGCCGGCACCTGGCCGCCGGACCTGGCAAACATCGAAAGGATAGCGGAACGCACCGGGTACGATTATGTCGCGGTCGGCAGCCTGACGCGGATCGCCGACCAGCTCAGCATAGATATCCAGGTCTTTGACATCCTCACCCCAGGCGCAGTCCACTCCTCCTACCGCGACTCCATCGGGATCGCGGAACTGGACAGCGCCATCCGCGACACCGTCAGTGATATTCTCGGCTTTACCAGCCGCACGTTTCTGATCTCCTCGATCGCGCCGGCCGGCAATGTCCGCATCGATTCCGGCGCGATTCTACGAAAAATCACCACCAAACCCGGCGACCTGTATGATCCCGCCCGACTCCGGGAGGACCTGAAGGCCGTCTTCTCCATGGGCTATTTCGACAACGTGGAAATCATCGCCAACGATACCGACAAGGGGAAGGAAATCATCTTCCAGATGAAGGAGAAGCCGGTCATCAAGCGGGTGCTGATCACCGGCACCGATGCCATCAGTGAAGAGGATGTGCGGGATGCCGCCACCATCGCTCCCAACACCATCCTCAACCCCACCCGCCTCAACGAGGCTGTCCAGCGGATCAACGATCTGTACAAATCAAAGGGATTTTACAACACCCGGACCACCGTCGGCATCTCCTACCCTTCGGAGGACAGCGCCGAGGTGCAGTTCACCATCGATGAAGGAAAAAAGGTTTTCATCGGCAAGATCCTGTTCGAGGGCAACAAATCGTTCAGCAACGGGGAACTGGAAAAAGTCATTGAAACCAGCACCCGGGGCTGGCTGTCATGGATCACCGAAACCGGGGTCCTGAAAATGGACATGCTGCAGCAGGATACGGCCAAAATCGGTGCCTTCTACAGCAATAAAGGCTTCCTGGAAGCCAAGGTGGGTGAGCCGACGGTCGAACAGGCGGAGGACGAACTGGTCATTACCTTTCACATCGAGGAAGGTCCCCGCTTCCGGGTCGGCACCGTTGATGTCCGCGGCGACCTGATTGAAAGCAAGGAGGAGTTGATCTCCCGGCTGAAAATCCGCGAGGAGGAATTCCTCAACCGCCAGGTCCTGCGCAACGACAATCTCATGCTCACCGACCTCTATGCCGAACACGGGTACGCCTTTGCCGAGGCCCGGCCCAAGGTCGAGCGGGCGCCGGACAGCAACCGCGTCGATATTGTGCTGGACATCGACAAGGGGCCCCTCGTCTATTTCAACCGGGTTGAAATCCGCGGCAACACCCGGACCCGGGACAACGTCATCCGCCGCGACCTGGAAGTGGCGGAAGGAGGAGTATTCAACTCCAAGGCGGTCCGCGAATCCACTGAAAATCTCAACCGCCTGGGCTTTTTCGAGGAAGTATCGGTCACCCCCCAGCCCACCGCCAGCGAGGACCAGATGGATGTCATCGTTGACGTCAAGGAGCAGTCCACCGGACAATTCAGCGTCGGCGCCGGTTACAGTTCGTCGGACAAACTCCTGTTCATGGCTGAAATTTCCGAAAACAACCTGTTGGGGACCGGCAACCGTCTGGCTTTGGCCGCCAACCTCAGCAGCGTCACCACCCGCTTCAATCTCAGTTATACCGATCCACGGATTTTCGACACCAAAGTCCTGGCCGGCATCGACCTCTTCAACTGGATGCGGGAATATGACGATTATACCAAGGATACCTGGGGCGGCACGGTCCGCCTGGGCCATTCCCTGTTCGAGAAATGGCGGCTCAACTACGGCTACACCTACGCCGACACGGACCTTTCCGACATATCGGAAAACGCTTCCATCATTATCAAGGAATCGCAGGACATCCATGTGAAAAGTGCATTCCGGATCGCCTTGTCCCGGGATACGCGCAACAGGTTTTACGACGCGACCTCCGGTTCTATCAATGTTGTCAGCGTCGAGTACGCCGGCGGAATCCTCGGCGGCGACGCGGAATTCACCAAGCTCGAGGGCTCGTCCAGCTGGCTTTTCCCCCTGCCCCTGGATTCCGTCTTTCATGTCAAGGGCGCGGCCGGACAGATTTTTGAAAACGAGGACGGCAAACTGCCGGTGTACGAACACTTCTACCTGGGCGGCCTGAACACCATCCGCGGGTTCAAGTCGTCCCGTGTCAGTCCCAAGGATCCGGCCACCGACGAGCGGATCGGCGGCGATAAAATGTGGTACACCAACTTTGAGGTCATCTTTCCCCTGTTCAAGGAGATGGGGTTGAAAGGGGTCATCTTTACCGACTTCGGCAATGTCTATGATGTCGACGAGGACTGGGAATTCGACAAAATCAAGAAAGCGGCCGGCCTCGGTTTCCGCTGGCTCTCTCCGATGGGTCCCCTCCGCCTGGAATGGGGATACAATCTCGATCCCGACCCGGATGAAGACAGCTCGGTCTGGGACTTCAGCATCGGCGGGATGTTTTAACGCGACTGCTTCTTCAGGCTGATCCGGAACATGCAGTCGATAATCAAGCGGCTGCAGGATGGCGGCCCGGAAATAGACATCTGCGGCGTGCGCGGCGGCAGTCCCGCGCTGCTGCTCGCCGAGATGGCAGGGGTCCTGCGCCGTCCTGTGTGCTGCATCGTTGCCTCCGACGAACTGATGGAGACCCTCGGTCGGGACATTCCACTCTTCACGGCAATCCCGGTCCTCGTTTATCCCAGTTTTGAAATTCCGCCCTACACTCCGCTGTCCCCCGACCCCGCGACCGTGGCCCAGCGCCTGGCCACTCTCTACCGGCTGCTCAATACTTCCGGCCCCTGCATTGTTCTTTCCTCGGCCGAAGCGGTCCTGCGGAAAATCATGCCGAAAAATCTACTCGGCAGTCACTGTGAGCTGGTCATGACCGGGGAGGAAACGGATCGCGATCGGCTGCTTGCTTTCCTGACCGAGGGCGGCTACCAGCAGTGCTCCATGGTTCAGCACGAGGGCGATTTCTCGGTCAGGGGGGGAGTCGTGGATATTTTCGCCCCACCCGCCGACAGGCCTGTTTACGGGCCCCTGCGGCTGGACTTTTTCGGCGACACCATCGAGTCGATCCGGGTGTTTGACCCGGTCACCCAGCGGTCCATTGCCGAACTCGACGAGGCGGTCCTTCTCCCTGCCTCGGACATCCTCTTCCCCGCCCCGGAAAAAAACGTCCCCTGGGAGCAATTTCTGCAGGCCTGCCCGGAAGAGTTCGACTGGGACAGGGAGGCGGCAGACCCTGTCATTGCAGGCCTCATCGACCATATCCGCTTCACCGGGATCGAGTTTTACCTGCCCCTGGTGTACGAGGCCTTTGATCCCCTGCAGACCCTGTTCGACTATTTGCCCGACCGGACGATCCGGGTGTTCCACGAACCCGCGGAGGTCAGGGCGCGGATCAATTTGGTCCGGGAGCGTATCGAAGCCAATTACGAGGAAGGACGGCGCAAAAACCAGGCCGTTGTTCCCCCCGCCCGGCTGTTCATCGACGAGGCCGGACTGCGAGGACCGTCCGGGGGACAGTATCCGGTCAATCTTTGCACCCTGCCGGATCCGCACAGTCCCAACGGGAAACTTTTCCTCAATGTGGGGGATCACGGCCTCCTCGCCCAGGAAATCGAACTGCACCGCAAAATGCGCGGCAACCTGGCCCCGCTCGCCGACCGTCTCGGGACATGGATCAGAAGGGAAGAGACAACCGTCATCGCCTGCCGATCCGCCCGCCAGTCAGCTCACCTTCGGGAAATGCTCGGCGGCTACCGCCTGCCGACAGCGGAGCTCAATGCGCCCCTGCACCGTGACCGTCTGCCCCGCGGCGAGAGAGTATTCCTGGTCGAGCATCCCCTCAGCCGCGGCTTTGACCTGCCTGATGAAGGCTTTCACCTGCTGTCGGCAACCGAACTGTTCGGTGACAGGAGGCTGCGCCCGGAGGGAAGGAAGAAAACCGAAACGGCCGGAGAGGAGCCGCTGGCGGTGGAGGAGCTGGCCACGGGAGATCTGGTGGTTCACCGCGACCACGGCATCGGGATCTTCCAGGGGCTGCTGAACATGGAGTTCGCCGGCCAGCGGGGCGATTTCATGCAGATCGAATACCGGGACGGCGACAAGCTGTATGTGCCCGTGGATCGCCTGCACTGGGTCAGCCGCTATCAGGGGCTCCCGGAACAGATCCCGAAACTCGACCAGCTGGGATCGAATCGCTGGCAGAGCACGAAAAACAAGGTCAAGGAGGCCGTCTGGCAGGTCGCCCAGGAACTCCTTGAAATTTACGCCCGGCGCGCGGTGCGGCAGGGCCACAGTTTTTCCCGGCCGGGCGAACTCTACCAGGAACTGGAGCAGTCGTTTCCCTATGACGAAACCACCGGCCAGTTGACCGCCATCGAAGCGGTCATGGAGGACATGACCGGAGAACGGCCAATGGATCGTCTGATCTGCGGCGATGTGGGGTACGGCAAAACCGAGGTCGCCGCCCGGGCGGCCTTCAAGGCCGTCGAGGACGGTTATCAGGTTGCCGTCCTGGTGCCGACCACGGTCCTGGCCGAACAGCATGCCGCCACTTTCCGGGAACGGTTCGCCTCCTTTCCGGTCACCATAGCCTGCATCAACAGGTTCCGTTCACCCCAGCGCCAGAAGGAAATCGTCAGGGACCTTGCCGCCGGCCGCATCGACCTGCTGATCGGCACCCACCGCCTCCTGTCCAAGGACATTGCCTTCAACAGGCTCGGGCTGCTGATCGTTGACGAAGAACATCGTTTCGGCGTGTCGCACAAGGAGAAAATTAAAAAATTGCGGGCGGAAGTGGATGTCCTGACCCTGACGGCCACTCCCATTCCGCGCACCCTGCAGATGTCGCTGCTCGGCATCCGCGATCTCTCGGTGATCTCAACCCCCCCGCGCAAGAGAAGATCGATCAAGACCTTCCTGGCCCGCAACGACGACCTGGTCATCCGGGAGGCGATAATGCGGGAAATGCAGCGCGGCGGCCAGGTCTTCTTTGTCCACAACCGGGTCAGATCAATCGGCCGCATCGCCCGGAAAATCGAGCAGCTTGTGCCCCAGGCACGGCTGGCGGTCGCCCATGGTCAGCTGCCGGGACGGGTGCTCGAGGAGATAATGGTCAAGTTCATCAATCATGAAGTGGACGTACTGGTCTGCACCACCATCATCGAGTCCGGCCTGGACATCCCCAACGCCAACACCATCATCATCAACCGGGCCGATCAGCTCGGGCTGGCCGAGATCTATCAACTGCGTGGCAGGGTCGGTCGCTCCAGCAGGCAATCCTACGCCTATCTGCTTGTCCCCTCCCTGGAAACCCTGACCCGGGATGCCCGGCAAAGACTGCAGGCCCTGATGGACTGCAGCGAACTTGGCAGCGGATTCAAGCTGGCCATGAACGATCTGCAGATACGGGGCGGGGGCAACCTGCTGGGTGTATCCCAGAGCGGCCATATCGCTGCCGTCGGCTATGACCTCTATCTGGAACTCCTTCAGGCGACGGTGGCCGAGATGAAAAACGGCCGGACCCCGGCCGAGTCCGGGGCGGCGCCCGACATCGACCCGGAAATCAAGTTGAAGGTCAGTGCCTATCTGCCTGAAAACTACATCGAGGACCCGGCCCAGCGCTATCATTTTTACCGCCGGATTTCAGCCGCCGGCAGCGCCACCCCGGAACAGCTGGCGGAACTGCGGGAGGAACTGCGGGACCGGTTCGGGACCCTGCCGCCGGAGGCCGAAACCCTCTTTGACGTCATCGGCCTCAAGTACAGGCTCCGCCGGCTCGGCATTGCCAGGCTGGAACAGGGACCGGGCGCCCTGGTTTTTTCGTTCATCAGGGAAGCGCCGGTGAACCCCCGGATCATTGTTGAGATGATCAGCCGGAAAACAGGGAGAAAGGAACGACCGGTCCGCCTTGCGCCGGACAACCGGCTCATAATCCCCCTTGACATGGAGGCAAGCCTGTTCGCCTTCATTACGGCCGCCCTTGAGCGCCTGGAGCAGACCCCCTGAAATGAAACCCGGAAGAAACCCCGTCATGGATTGGTCGAAGATCGACACGGTGCTGCTCGATATGGACGGCACCCTCCTGGACAAGCATTTCGACGATTATTTCTGGGAGCAGTACGTCCCGGAGCACTACAGCCTGGAGCACGACCTGACGGTCGAAGAGGCCAGAAAGGAACTGCTTCGGCGCTATCGGCAGGTGGAAGATACTCTGGAATGGACCGACCTTGATTACTGGTCAGTTCAGCTCGGCCTGGACCTTCCCGACCTCAAGGCCAGGCTGGCGCATCTCATCGACGTGCATCCTTTCGTCGTCGATTTTCTCCGCTTCTGCCGCGGCAGGGGCAAGCACATCCACCTGGTCACCAACGCCCATTGGAAGACCCTCGGCATCAAGCTTGCAAAGACGGAGATCGGGAGCCTCTTTGACAGGATCGTCTGCGCCGAGGAGGTCGGACTGGCCAAGGAGGAGGTTCTTTTCTGGCAACGGCTTGAAGAGATGCTCAAATTCGACAGGACGCGCACCCTGCTGGCTGACGATACGGAAAAGGTGCTGTTTGCCGCGGACCGGCATGGCATCGCCCAACTGATTTTTGTCGCCCGTCCCAGCAGCAGGAAACCGCTGACTTTTTCCCGGCGCTACCCTTCCATAGAATATTTCATCGAGCTGATTCCGGAATCGGAACGAAGAAACATCCGGGAAAAATAATGCCGGGTCAAGACTGTTCTGTGGCGGATTATTCCGGCGTTTCTTTCCGTCCCGCCGCGAGTCGATCAAATTTCTCCATCAGCTCCGCCTGGCCGGCCCGGATGCCTTCGACAGTCTTGCCCAGCCTTCGTATTTCCTCCTCCTGGCGCTCCATCCGGTTGGCCAGGGCGCGCAGCTCCTCACCGTGTCCCGCAGCCATGGCGCCCAGCCGGGTGCCCCTGAGCCGGGAAACCACGATCTGCAGATTTTCCGCCGCCAGATCCCGGAGCTGATTGGCCATTCTGGCCGCGGTCTCCCTGGAAACCATGGCCATGCCTCCTAAAAAAATACCGATCAATACGGCGATACAGAGAAACAAGGCAAGAACCAGGCCGACGACAAGCTGTATTCCCCGGAAAATACCGATGAGAATGGCCTGTAGGGAACCCCATACACTGCCGTCCGAGGTAATGGTGAGGTAAATGAGGAGTGACAGGCCCGCCAGGAGCAGAGCCGACTTAATGAGCGGAGTGCGAAGCATATTGTTGTTCATGATTCTTCCCTTTCCCCCTGAAACTGTATGCCGGCCGTATTGCCGGCAATTGCAAACGTGTGCCGCCGCATCGAGGATGCTTAACAAAAATTTTTAGTGTATTTACGAAGGGAGGGCAAGTACAAACGTCAAAATTTCCCTGTTTTCCCTCAAAATGAATTTCGATGTTGTCCGCATCTCCCGGAAGTTCAGCGATTCGGACCGGCCGGTTAAAATTCATTGCGACTTTCTCCGGTAATGTGTAAATTTTTCTTTTCATGTCAAGGAACGTCTGTCCTCCATTCAGGCGATCCGTTCCAGGAACCGTCTACCAACCGTACATCATGAGAATTTTCATCCGTATCCTGTGCCTTTCGTCCCTTCTTTTCCTGCCCGTGGCTGCGCCGGCCGATGTTGTCGACCGGGTTGTCGCCGTCGTCAATGACGAGGTCATAACCCTGTCGGAGGTCAACGAGGAAGGGAAAGCCCTCCTGCAGAGAGTGGCCGAGAATGTATCAGCCGCGGAACTGCCCGATGCTTTGCAGCAGGTTCGCCAGACAATGATAGAAAAGCTGATTGAAAAGAAAATCATGCTTCAGGAGGCCGGAAAGGCCAATATCACCGTCAGTGACGAGGAGGTGAATGCCGCCTTCGAGCGCATTCTCGCAAGAAACAATACAACTCCCGTTCAGTTCAGAGCCCAGCTGGCGCCCATGGGCATGACCGAGGAGCAGTTCCTGGAGAACCTGAGGGACCAGGTCCTCAGTTCCAAGCTGGTCAATTATGAGATCCGTTCCAAGCTGATTATTTCCGAGAACAGGATCATCGATTACTACGATACCCATTATACCGAACGGGTCGGCGAGGGAGGCTATTACATCCTGCAGATCGGTGTTTCCTTCGAAGAAGGCGACAAAGAAACCGGGGACCAGCAGGTCCGGAGGCAGCAGGCAAGAGCCAGGGCCGAACACATCAGAAGTCTTGCTCTTGCCGGCGAGGACTTCCGCGATCTGGCCAGGCAGTATTCGGAACTGCCCTCAGGGGTCGATGGAGGAGATTTGGGAGTGGTTCGCAAGGAGGATATGTCCTCCTCGATGCTTGAGGCAATCCTGAAAACCAAACCCGGTTCGGTGACGGACATTATTGAAACCCCGTCGGGTTTCCAGTTTTTCAAGGTCTTGTCCAGCCAGGAGGGCCAGATCATCACCAAGGTCCCCTTCGAGTCCGTCAGGGATGAAATATACGACACTCTCTATCAACAGGAAGTGGAGGCGTATTTCGAAGACTGGATGAAAAAGAAGAAAAGCCAGGCCTATATCAAAATCTTATAAAAACCTTCACGGTTCCCCCTCGGAGTTTGTCTGAAGACATTATCACCATGAGCCGATCCGAAAAAAACACAAAAAAGCCCGAAGAATCGAAGGAGAGCAATACCTCCCCGAAAGAGGGCCGTACCGGTGATTATCTGCGAACGCTTCGAGAAAAAAGGGAGCTGAGTATCGAGGAGGTCAGCCAGGCCACCCGCATATCGACCACGAACCTCAGGGCCATTGAAGAACAGAACTTCGCCGCCCTGCCGGCCGATACCTTTACCCGCGGCCTCCTCAATATCTATGCGAAATTTCTTGATGCCGATCCGGCGAACATCGTTGCGAGATTCATGCAGGAACGCGATGAAAGCCAGTTTCAGGGCAAGCGGTTCCGGGGAAAACCACCGCGCAGTCTCCCTTCTCCCAAAACATTGGCCGAACCCACCCATGTTTCGCCCATGCTCATGGCCGGTCTCGTTCTGCTCATCATCATCGTGCTGTTCACCGGCTTCTGCTTGTATACGTCCTGGAACCCTTTCGGCTTTCTGGTCAAAGACACCTATGACATCCATGCCGTCATAACCGATGCGTATCCCGACGGCAAAACGCCTCCTCCGGCCTCGAGGTCCGGCAACCAGGCCGCTGTTGCCCCTGTGCCCGACCAGTCGGGGATTGCCATCCCCGCCGCCGGGCGGATCGATGAAAAGTCCGCCGAATCAGGCCATACGCTCACCCTGCGCTTCCTCACGGACGCCGAGGTGACTGTGGCCCGCGACAACACCGAACCGTTCCGCCATGCCTTTGTGAAAGGCGAGGAGGAATCCTGGAACGCCGAGACCTCGATAACGGTCACCTTTGACAAACCGGACAGCGCCGCAGTATTCGTCAATAATACACCGGTCGATTTTCCGCCGGGCGAGGACGGCTCATATACCCTGCGGATTCCGGAAGACCTGCCCGAACCTCCCGTACATGACTAGCTGCCGTACCCGTGGCCTTATCCTCCAGGTTTACGACCATGGCGAGTCCGACAAGATAGTCACTTTTTTCAGCCCCGACATCGGCAAGGCCTCAGCCATCGCCAAGGGAGCGAAACGCAGCAAAAAACGGTTCGTCAACAAACTCGAAATCTTTTCCCTGCTCGGGATCATCTACCGGCCGGCAAGGCGTGACAGCCTTCTTTTCCTTGACGAGGCGGAACTGGAAAACGGCTTTATCCCGCTCCGCCATGCCTATGACCGCTATGTGGCCGCGATATATGCCGGCGAGCTGACCCTGCGCTTCACCCGGGAAATGGACCCCCATCCCGAACTCTTCCCGCTCCTGCTCTGGGCCATGCACAGCCTGACGGAAGGACGGGAGCCGCTGGAGACCGCCGCCCTCTTCCACCTCCGCATTCTGCGGGCGGCCGGGTATGAACCGGCGCTGGACCGCTGCGGTATCTGCAACGGGGGAATACAGGCCGGCGGGGAATACGCGCTTCATCCGGGCAGCGGGTCGCTCGTCTGCGGCCGCTGCCGGCAAAAGCAGGCGCTCTCCTTTTTATCCCTGTCGGTCCAGACCATCAAATTCCTCGGCCATGCCCAGCAGACGGAGCTTCCCAACCTCGGCCGCCTGCGCCTGCCCAGAAAAAACGCCCTGGAAGCCCTTGCCGTTCTGCACAGGTATACGCAGCATCTTCTCCAGCATGATATTCACTCCTGGCACCAGATCATCAAGCCGGCCGCCGCCCTTCAGCCCGCCGGCCGATGATCCCCCCGGCCGGCGGAGAAGCTTTTGCGCAGGGCCGGGAGATGTTCCCCCGCGCTACAGGTACAGGATCTCCCCCCCTGTTTCGACCACCGTCTCCCCGTTTTGCAGGGTAAGAACAAGTCCGCCGCCCTGGTCAACGTCCCTGGCCACCGCGGTATACAGCGGCTGCCGCACCACGTCATAGCCATAGACAACCTTGCGGCCGGGGGTGTCGCTCAACTTCCGCCAGGCCTGAATGACCGGATTATCGCGTTCACCCGGTGCTCCGTCATGACGGTGTGCCAGGCTCTGCTCTTCGTGCAGATGAACAAGGCCCAAATGCCAGGTCAGAAAACCGAGCAGCACCGGGGCGAATTCCTCCAGGGCGACGGGCGCGCCGAGAACGTCCTGCAGGCTGACCGAGGTCTTGCGGAGGGCGGGGGGAAAGGCAACGTTATTGCAGTTGATGCCGATGCCGATGATATGATAGCGGTCCCCGGCTCCCTTGCCGCAAAAGGTCTCGCATAGAATGCCTCCCATCTTGCGCCCCTGCCAGTGGATGTCATTGACCCATTTTATTTTGGCGTCAACCCCGAGGCTGCGCACTGCCTGACAGCATGCCGAACCGGCCGCCAGGGGGAGCATCCTGGCATAATCAGGCAGCAATGTATCGGCCCAGGCCAGGGCCAGCCACAACCCGCCCCTGGGCGCGAACCACTCCCGGTCAAAGCGGCCGCAGCCGTTGGCCAGTTCACGGGCCATGATCACGGTGCCGCTGGGCACAGGCTCCTCACCCGCTCCGGCACGGTCGATCAGGTCCCGCAGACGGCCCATGCACCTGGGAATTTTGCCGTGCACCTCGAGCCTGCTGCCCACCGGGGCGCCATAGCGCATCACCCTGGAAAAAAGATCGTCGGGTATTTCGGGAAAACAGTCGCGCAGCGTGCGGCTCGACCTGAAAGCGGTCAGGGCCTGTTCAATGGGAAAGGAGGGGGCGATCATGGGCGGGGAAGCATCCGGACCTGCTCGGCTGCGGAGTGCCTGTGAATGGAGACGGACGATGATGGGTAAATCATGAACAGAAATCTATTCCCACTCGGCCTTCACCCTGGTGATGATCTTCTGGATCAACTGCAGTTTGTTTTTCGGGCAGACGCCGATCAGGGGGACACCCTGATCAACGCTCTCACCGGGCTTGAAATAGACCGAATGAATGATGCCGGCCTCCCCGGTGTAATATACCGGAGTGTCGCGCTTCATGAGCGACATGGTGATTATTTCATCCCCCGGCTGGATAAAGACGGACCGGGCCCCTTTCTGATCGATCCGGGACTGGACGTCCAGGGAAAAATAATATCTGGCCCGTTCCGGGGCGGGGAAAATATACAGGACCTCCTGGAGAATCGATTCGATAATCTCTTTTTTCTTCAGGGGATGGCGGATGGTCATCAATTTTTCGCCCGCCTCGACAAACTCTCCTCCCAGTTCGCCTCTCAGTTCGGACACCACCCCGTTTGTCTGGGAATGGATCATTTTGGCATTCCGCTCCCTGGTGATCTCGTACAGGGGTGTGCCCGGCACCTGCTTCCATTCCCCGGTGGGGCCTTCCACTTTCGACCCTTCCTCGACGAGATATCGAACCTGTCCCGCATGGATGGTGTGGATATCCACGTAATGAAACGGATCGGATCGATAGCGGCTGATTATTTCATCAAAATGAATTTCCTGTTGCGTCACGGGATTCTCTTATTTTTCCTGACACTGCCAATACATTTGCTGAGGATTGGCGGTCACCACGATTTGTTGACAACTGATAAAAAACCAACCCGGCTGAATAAACAGGCCGACGATTCAACCCCGGCCATGGCACTGAATGGACAACGGGGCAAGACAATGCGGAGTGCATCGCACCTGATCCGGATGAACTTCGGCCGCGCCGAAAGAACGGAATTCACATTTGAACAAATGCCAAGGACCGTCAGTGCCCCCCGGCTTCACCCCCCTGGCCGCCGCCGTGGCCCTTGGGCTCGACCCGGTGCACGGTAAAAAACGGTTCGCTGACGGGCTGCAGGTCGGCAATCTCGCAGTTCAACGTGTGGGATCTGGTGTTGACATACCGCCTTTGGGCCCTGGATATCGCCACTTCACCGCCGGCAGGCACCACTTCGTTCAGCAGCCACCATTTCCGGTCCACGTAGTTGTTGTCTGCATCGTAAAATTCACACAGTATCCGTATATTGCGGATATCGTGGCCCGAGTTGTTGCGAATCTCAAAATCGGCCTCAACCACCCGGTCGAGGGTTTCCCCGAGCTGGTATCCGGTCAGCTGGACGTCCGGCAGCAGAGGCGCGGCTTCGGCCGACGGCCGCGGTTCGCCGACAAGCAGTCCCTTGGGAGTCAGCGCCGAACCGATTTTCGCCACCCCAAAAATGGCCACAATTCCCAGAAACACACACAATGCCAGATTGGCCCAGAAATCTTTGGTCATCCTGCCCTCCTTGCGTCCTGACTGTTCACGAATTTGTCCAATCAAAATGTATACTTTCAGTTTGACAAGTTCGCAAGGCTATTTTACACCTGATGCGATCGCCTGCCCCCCGGGGAATGCTTAAGAATAAAACGTATGAAGATTTTATTGACAAGGAACACTCCGGGTTTACTATAGAAAAATATCCCGCCCGGCGGCGGGTTTTTTTCAAGGCGAGCAGAGAATAACCAGGCTGACCATGGACGAGGGGCCTGTATAAACCCGACCAATTACAACAGGGGAAAGACATGAAGAGTGAAGAGTGTACACTGTACCACGGCGGCCTCAAGGGGGCGGAATCCCTGTTCGGCGAGACGGCTGAAAAATATGGCGTCAATGAGGTCGTTTTCACCTTTGAGGGACACCGGCTCAACCGGGAAAAGAACCTGGTCGTGCTCAGCGAAACGGATCTGCAGCGGGGCGACATCAGCATGGAGATCGCCTCCCGGATGATGAACCGGACCTACTATGAGACCGAAAAAATACGCAAGGTCCTGCAGACCATCTTTCACATGGTCAACAAGGGGCATCAGGTCTTTGTCGTCGGGACCATCCTCGACGACAAGTCGGTCAAGGGCGGGACCGGCTGGGCGGTTGAACTGGCCAAACTGTTCAACCGGCCCCTGCACGTGTTCGATCAGAAAAACAGCAGCTGGTTTACCTGGGGTGACGGCTCCTGGAACAAGGATGAACCGCTTATCAGGTACACTACGTTCGTCGGTTCAGGGACGCGCTACCTCAGTGATGAGGGCAGAGCGGCCATCGAAAAACTGTTTGCCGACTCCTTCGGCGGATAACAGACTCCCCCGGGCGGTCGGAACGCCTTCGACCGCCCGCTCCCACGTAGATCTCCTTGTCTTTCCGTTCTTTTGCGCGTTCAGACAAAAAATCCATCATTCATATTGCAAAACGTCTGTATTGAGGTTATAGGAATTCAGTTCTATATGGAGTAGGGATAAAATGATATCCACCACTGGTTGCGCTAAGCCGGCCACGAATTCCCTTCAAGCAGTTGCATGCCGAACCAGAAAGTTCATATCATTATTACCGGTGAAGCAGGACGCGGGCGTTCCTTCGCCTTCCATAAAAAAACCATCCGCAACGCCTGTATTATCGGCCTTCTCTTTGCTGTGGTCCTGACCGCCGGTTCCATCACCGGCCTCGCCCTGTACCAGGAATATGTCTCCCTCGCATCCCGGACAGCCAAACTGGACTCGGAGCTTTCCGTCACCTCCGCCATTCTGGAAAACATTCGGGCGGAGAAGGAGCGGCTCGAACAGGACCGGGAGCATCTCCTCGAGAACAGCATCAGCCGCCTGGATGAACGCAGCAGAATCATTCAGGAGATCATGCAGGACATCGGAGTGGAAATCGACGACGTCTCCGACCACCGGGGCGGCCCCTACATAGCGCTTGAAAAGGATTACGGCGAGCACCTCCTTGAGTTGACCGACCGCTACGTCGAGGTGTTGAAAAAAATCCCCCTCGGCCGCCCCGTTCCGGGAAAGATCAGTTCCAAATTCGGCAGTCGTGTTGATCCCCTCAACAGGAAAAAAGCCTTTCATCCAGGCATAGATTTCAGGGGCAACACCGGCGATCCAATCCAGGCAACAGCCGACGGCGTTGTCAAGGAAGCGTCCCGCAACAAGGTCCTCGGCCGTTACGTCATTGTCAGCCACGGCAACGGTTTTGAAACAATTTTCGCCCACATGCATAAAACCATGGTGAAAACGGGCGAAGAGGTCAAGCGGGGACAGGTCATCGGCCAGATCGGCAATACCGGACGGAGCACCGGATCTCATCTTCACTATGGCATCCAGCTCCAGGGCAAATCCATCGATCCCGGGAAATATCTTCAGGTTGCCGCCAGCTCCCTTGGCGGCGGCAGTTGATCGGGAGCAGGTGAAAGGCAGTGGCCATGGGGCTGTTCAGGAAAAAAAATTCGCTGCGCACGGCGGCCGCTCCATCCGATGGAGCCATTTCATCCATCCTTTCCAAGGACATGCGGCTGGCCGGCGAACTCAGTTTCAAGGGCAAGGCCCGGATCGACGGAACCGTCGAGGGCAACATCAGGGGAGAGCATCTTGTCCTGAGCGAGACCGGCAAGGTCTACGGCGACCTTGAAGTGATCAGTCTGATCTGCCACGGCTTCATAGAAGGCAACGTCAAGGCCCAGCAGGTGACCACCCTGAGCACCGCGTCCCTGAAGGGCAATCTCACCGCGGCCAGCCTGACCGTGGAGCCCGGCGCCAGGCTGAACGGAGAAATCACCTCCCCGTCGCAGGAGACTGCGAAAAACACCCCCTCCCCGCCGGTCAAGCAGGCTCCGGGCAAGCAAGAGTAAAATCCATTACTTGCCGATGCAGAATTCGGCAAATATCCTGTCCAGTACATCATCCGGAGTCGTCAGCCCGACAATGTCCCCCAGGCAGTCGAGGGCGGCCTGCGCCTCCACCGCCAGCAGGTCGACCGTGACTCCGGCGCTAAGGGCTGTCCGCAGCCGCCGGCAGGCGGCCAGCGACTCCTCCAGCACCAGCCGGTGCCGGACGTTGGGGGCGCAGGGCTCCCGCTCCTGCAGGGCGGCGCTGTCCCCCATGATATGCGTGTAAATGGCACTCTGCAGGTCAGTCAAACCCTCATGACTGCGGGCGGATATCCTGACCAGGGGGTCGGCGGAAAAAACCGCTTCCGCTGCCTCTACCCCTTCCTCGCCGGCGATATCGATCTTGTTGAGGACGACTATCCGGTCGACGTCACCGAGAGAGGAATAGAGTTCCCTGTCCTGGGCGGTCAGCGGGGCTGCCGCATCGACCATGAACAGGACCAGATCGGCCTCGCGCACCTTTCTGCGGGCCCGCTGGATGCCGAGCTCCTCGATGGACTCCGCTTCAGACCTGATGCCGGCCGTATCGACTATCCGGGCCGGGACGCCGTTGATGGAGATGACTTCTTCTATGGTATCCCGGGTGGTCCCGGGAATGGGGGTGACAAGGGCCCTGTCCTCCTGCAGCAGGGCATTGAGCAGGCTTGATTTTCCCACATTGGGAAGCCCGGCGATGACGATGCTGATCCCCTCGCGAATGATCCTGCCCCGGTCGGCCAGGCCAATGAGCCCAGAGAGGGGTGCTTCAACCTGCTGTTCGAGTTTGGTCAGAATGGCCTGGGAATCGATCAGCTCGACATCGTCATCGGGAAAGTCTATGGCCACCTCCAGGACCGCCAGGATCTCGACCAGGGCCTGCCGCAGGGCTTCGATCCGCTGATAAAGGCTTCCCTGCAGTTGGCCGACGGCCAGCTGCATCCCGGTGTCGGTCCTGGCCCGCAGCAGGTCGATCACCGCCTCAGCCCGGGTCAGATCGATCCGTCCGGCCAGGAAAGCCCGCTTGGTGAATTCACCCGCTTCGGCGGCCCGGGCACCTTTCCTGAGTATTTCCCCGAGGATGGCGGAAAGCACAAGGTAACTGCCGTGACTGTGCAGTTCGACTATGTCTTCGCGGGTATAGGTGTTCGGGGCCTTCATGTAGACGGCCAGCACCTCGTCCAGCACCTTGCCGGCAGCGTCGCGCACGGTCCCGTAATACAGGGTATGGCTCCTGAATGTCTCCCGCGGCTTGTTCGGGGTGAAGAGCGCCCGCAGGATGGGGTGCGCCTCGGGGCCGCTGATGCGGACTATGCCGATGCCGCCCACCCCGGGAGGGGTAGCTATCGCGGCGATCGTCTCACTTTGCCGCCTGCCCGCCACTCTGGCGACCTCTTCGCCTCGGACCGGATTTGCGATTCTTGCCGGGTTTGTATATCAGCACCTTTTTGAACAGGCCGTCCCCGACGCTTCTCGACCTCACTTCCTTGTCATCCTGCAGGGCCACATGCACGACCCTGCGCTCCGAAGGATTCAGGGCGGGAATCGACCTGGTCTTGCCGTCCTCCTTCACCTGTTCGGCAAACTCGAGGGCAGTCTTTTTCAGCTCTTCATTCCTGCGCTCGCGAAAATTCCCGGCATCGATGTCGATGCTGAAGCGTTCGGGGAGCTCCCTGGCCATCATTTTCCGGATCAGATAGAGCAGGCTGTCAAGGGTCCTGCCTTCCGGGCCGATGATCTGCTCCTCGTAGGCGCCGCTGATGTGGCATTGCACGCTGCCGTCGGCGAACTTGACCGCAACCGTCGATTCGAGGCCCATATGCCGCAGCAGTTGATCAAGATGGCTGCGGACGGATTCAAGCGCTTCCTCGCTTGGCGGCTCAGGGGTTTCCTCTTCACCGGCTCCTCTTGATTCAACCGGTACCGTTTCGGCCAGATCCTTCTCTTCGATCACCGGCGGCCGCTTTTTTTCCGTCCGGGCCGGGACGGGCACAGGCTCTTCCGCCTCCCCGCCGGCGCCGGCCAAATCCTCGAGCTTCCGCTCCTTTTCCGCCTGGCGCTCGGCCTGTTCGGCTGCGGGACGACGCTTCCTGCTTCTTCCGGTTTCCGGCTCCCCTCCGGCCTCGCTCTGCTTGAGGCTCGCCCTGATATGGGCCCGCTTTTTACACAACCCGAAAATCCCGGCGGAACCGGTTGCCAGGACCTCGATGTCAAGGTTTTCCTGGGAGGTGCCGAATTCGGCGCAGGCCTGGCGGATGGCTTCGGCAACGCTCTTGCTGTAAAAATCCTTCGCTCTTGTCATAAATTGTTTCCTCGTACTCGTGATTATGCCCTGGTCTGCCGGTTGATGAGCTGCTGCTGAAGAATGGATAACAGGTTGTTGACAAACCAGTACAGGACAAGCCCTGAGGCAAAGTTCAGAAACATGAAGGTAAATATGACCGGCAGCCACTGCATGATCCGGGCCTGGGTCGGATCGGCCGTGGTCGGGGTCATCTTCTGCTGCAGGAACATGGAACCACCCATCAGCAGGGTCAGGACGGGTATGCCGTGCAGGTAGGGAATGTCAAAACCGACCCACAGCCGGTCAGGTGCGGACAGGTCATTGATCCACAGCATGAACGGCGCATGGCGCAGCTCGATGGACATCAGCAGAACCTTGTACAGGGCAAAGAAAAACGGGATCTGCAGCACCAGAGGCAGGCAGCCGCCAAGGGGATTGACCTTGTATGTCTTGTACAGGGCCATCATTTCCTGGTTCATCCTCTGGGGATCGCTTTTGAATTTTTCCTTGAGTTTTGCGACCTTGGGCTGCAGCTTCTGCATGTTCTTCATCGACTTCATGCCTTTCTGCGTAATGGGCCAGAAGACAGCCTTGATCAGTATGGTCAGGAGGATGATGGCAACACCGTAGTTGCGCACATAGGAATGGAAGAAGTTGAGCAGCCAGAGCATCGGCTTGGCCAGGATGTCAAACCAGCCGAAATTGATGGCCTTGGCCAGATCACTGCCCACGGTCGTCAGTATCTCCAGTTTCTTGGGCCCGAAGTAAACGGTGTATTTGAATTCCCTGGCCGCTGAAGGATCCAACTGCTGCGGCCCTTCGACAATCACTGTCCGGACCGTCTCATCGCTGGCGCTCATTCGCACCGCCCCGGTGACCGGCTCGGCGGGAATAAGGGCGCAGATAAAATAGTTGTCCTCGTACGCGGCCCAACCGACTTCACCATCCAGGGTCACGACCCCTTCGTTGATTTTTTTTCCCTTGACCTCGCGGAGCGACTGGTTCACATAGGCGACCGGCCCGCTGAAGGTAAAGCGGCTGGCGGCGTCCCGCACCGAAAAGGGACGGTTGGTGAGGCTGAAGACCGGAAAGGTCGAGACCGGGGCCTCGGACAGATTTTCCACCCTGTACGTGTCTTCGACCACGTAACTGGCGGGATCAAAAACCATGGTGCGGATGACCTTCAGCCTGTCAGCCACGGTTGCGGTCATGACCAGGCTGGTCTTGCCCGCATCGGCCGCCAGGGTGAGATTCGTCCTGTCGGCCTGAAACCGCAGCAGTTCGCTGCCCCCGCCGTTCCCCAGGAAAAACAGGGCCGGGAACTCCGTCGGCCTGGAGGTCTGGACAAGCTGCATCGGACTGGTGTCCCCCCTCTTCTGCCGTTGATACCCCTTGAGGGTGAAGCTTTTGAACCCCCCGCCCTGTTCGGCGATAACAGCCTTATAATACGGCGTATCAACAGTGATGTCCCGTGCCGTCGGATCGGGCCGGGCTTCCCCGGTCGAAAGCGGCGGCAGCGGGCCGGTGATGTCCTGGCCCGGGACCGTCCCGGTCAGGGGCTGCTCCGGGACCTCAGTCTGTTCCTGGGTTTTCTGGGGTTGGATCGGTTTTTCAACGGGGACAAAAAAATACTGATACCCGATCAGTATGACAAATGAGATGACGATCGCCAGAAAGGCCCTGTACAAATCCATAGGAAATACCTCTTGGAATACCTCGATAAAATTGCGTTACCCGCCGTGGTCATTCCGCCTTTCGGCGAACCCGTGTTCCCTGTCCGGGTCCCGCGTATCCGCCCTGGCCGGTCAGCCACTCATTTGACCGGGTCATATCCGCCCCGGGCGAACGGATGGCAGCGAAGCAGGCGCCACACAGCCAGCAGCAGGCCGCGCATGACCCCGTGCTTCTGCACGGCGTCGATGGCATACTGAGAACAGGTCGGGGTGAATCTGCAGCTTGGAGGGAGAAATGGCGAGATATACTGTTTATACCACCGAAGGAACACCACGCAGAAAAGGGCGGGCCTCCCTGTGGCCGGCACGGCCGCTTCCCTTGCCGGTTCGGACCCGGTCCGGCGGACATGGTCACACATCATGTCGGCGGGACATCCCGGGACAGACCAGGTCGGCAACCGCGGTCTGCAATGAACCCGTTGAGCTGAACCCGAAATCGGGAGAGACGGTGACAACTATATCGCATTGCTGCGGAAACAGGTCCCGCCGCAGCCGAAAGGCCTCGCGAATCATCCGCTTGATCCTGTTCCGGCGCACCGCGCCCCTGATCATCCTGTGGACGCTGATTCCAAGCCGGCTGCAGGAGAGTTCGTTGGCCACGAAAACCAGTGTGAACCCCGATCCCTTGAGCCGCTTTCCCCGGCGGTATACCAGCATAAACTCCCATGATTTCCGCAGAAGATCCTGCTTGGGGAGTCCAAATCTTTTCACGGATTCACGCTGACAGGCGTTTTCTTCCCTTCGCCCTCCTGTTGCTGATGATGGCCTGGCCGGCGCGGGTGCTCATCCTTTTCCGGAAACCGTGGGTGCGTTTGCGTTTTGTATTGCTTGGCTGAAATGTTCGTTTGCTCATCGTTTACGTTCCTCTTTTTGTCTCTTCCGCATCAAGGCAAGCCGTCAACTTGTGGAGACATGATCAATCCGCGCCAGGACCGGGGGGCGGACGGGAGCCGTTTCAATTGCCCGCGCCGTTGACTGACTCGTGCGGGAACTGCAACTGAAACATTCCTGACCGCGGATTTTCAGCTTGCCATTTACATTATGAAAATTTTGTATTTTAATCACACGGCAACTTTTATGTCAAACAATAAGTGTCGGCGGGCTAAATATACCCCGCCGACGGTTCAGCCGAACCGGAATGATCCCTGACTGGCGATCACTCTCCGGAACGGTAATGCTACCAGGGCGGAAGGCCGGTCGGCGGGCTAAATATACCCCGCCGACGGTTCAGCCGAAGGTCAAAAAAAATTGCGGGATG
>Ga0209269_1000487_pt1 | contig 36988 bp, 30 predicted proteins | sample MTBAKMMethaMetaG_FD_187455 | JGI IMG/M metagenome (GOLD analysis project Ga0209269, IMG submission 187455) | Enrichment culture microbial communities from Arthur Kill intertidal strait, New Jersey, USA, that are MTBE-degrading - MTBE-AKM (Arthur... | ecosystem: Environmental > Aquatic > Marine >... | reverse complement strand
TTTGGCCGCTTTGCCTGCCGCTTTTGTAATGGTGGCGGCATTAATGGCCATGGTCGGCGCCACGGCAACCGAAACCCGCGAGGCGCAACAGGTGGCGGGGCTGTTCACACTCCCGTTGTTTGTTCCTTACTGGTTGATCACACCATTGATCGAAAGCCCGAACAGCCCATTGGCTGTTGGAATGAGTCTTTTCCCGATGACCGCGCCTGTGACCTTGCCCGCCCGAGCCGCTTTTACACTGGTGCCAGCCTGGCAGTCCGCGCTTTCATTAGGTTTATTGTACCTGGCGGCGTTTGGATCGCTGTGGTTAGCCGGACGCGCTTTCCGCCTGGGAATGCTGCAATACGGAAAGCGGTTGAAATTGGCTGAACTCTTCCGCCGGCAGGAGGCTTAAGATGAATAAAACTTGGTTTGTATTGAAAAATGAAATCCTGCGAATCGTCACCCGAAGGTCGTTTGTTTTGACATTGGTCCTAATTCCTCTGATTTCTTTTCTGGCGGTGTGGGGGATTGGCCAGATCCGCGGTACGCAAGCAGGTGATACGCTCTCCAATGTATTCACGGATGATGCCAACCAGCCTGAATTGGAGGGGTATATCGATTACAGCGGATTGTTGGAAAATAACACCGTTGATCTGCAGGGTAGGCTCGAACGCTATGAAGATGAAGAAAGCGCGAAAGCAGACCTGGAAGCAGGCAAAATCGCCGCTTATTATGTAATTACCGCCGGCTATGTAGAGACCGGTAAGGTGTTTTACTATCGCCCTGACTTCAATCCTTTAGCGGCGTTTGACGACGCGTCAGGTTTAAGAAAGGCACTGGAGCAGAGCCTGTTAAGCGATAATGAAAATCTGGCGGAGCGCCTTGCCAACCCGATGGTATTGGAGCGTGTATATCTCAAACCGCAAAGTGAGCGGGATGAAGATAACATAATGACTTTCTTTTTACCTTATGGGGTCACGCTTTTATTCTATATGATCATAATGTCTTCTTCGAGCATGATGCTGAGCAGTATATCGGATGAAAAGCAGAATCGGGTGATGGAAATACTCATGTCTTCGGTCAAACCCTTGCAGTTACTCACCGGAAAGATTATCGCGTTGGGTTTGGTCGGACTGTTGCAATCCATTGTGTGGGGTGGAGCAGGGTTGTTGTTGCTGCGTTTGAGTGGACGAACCTTCAATTTACCCGACAGTTTTCAGTTACCCCCGCAAATGTTGGCCTGGTTTGTCATCTTCTTTATTTTGGGATATTCGATTTACGCATCTCTACTTGGAGGACTGGGTGCCCTCGTTCCCAATATCAAAGAGGCTTCGCAAATCACTTTTATCATTTTAGCGCCGATGATCCTGCCCCTGATGTTAATTGGCGCGTTGATTAACCGTCCAAACGCAGTTCTTTCAGTGGTGCTGAGTTTATTCCCGCTCAGTTCTCCGGTGGCAATGATTACCCGAATGTCGGCTACCCAAGTTCCATTTTGGCAGGCTGGTTTGGCGGTGTTATTGTTGGCAGGAACCTGCTTTTTAACCATTCGGGCCGCGGCGGGTATGTTCCGCGCGCAGAATTTAATCGCGGGTCAGAAAGCAGATATCAAAACCTTCTTCATGGCGCTAATTGGACGAGCCTGATCGTTCGAACTAAGTTGCTTAAACCATTGCGTCGGTCTCATTTGAGACCGACGCAATTTTTTAGTTATTGATTTTATTGTGGAGGAAGCAGAACTGAGTCGATGACATGGATCACGCCATTGGTAGCGGCGATATCTGCGATGATGACTTGCGATTCATTGATGAAGACTTTGCCATCTTCCACCTTGATTGAAACTGGTTGCCCCTGAGCGGTGGGCGCGCTTTCCAGATTCACCACGTCTGCTGAAAAGACTTCACCAGATACTACATGATAGAGCAGGATGTTCGAAAGGGCGGGAATGTCACCCAAGAGGGCTTCCACGGTGCCTTCCGGTAACTTGGCAAAGGCCTCGTCGGTCGGGGCGAAAACGGTGAAGGGTCCTTCCCCTTTCAAGGTTTCGGCCAGGCCGGCAGCTTGTAAGGCAGCGGCGAGAGTGGTGAAGCGGCCATCGGCTAAAGCGGTGTCAACAATATCGCGAGGAATGAGTACAGTGTCGATGACATGGATCACGCCGTTGGTGGTGACAATATCGGCAATGATAACCTGCGCGTCGTTGATCATCACTTTCTCGCCTTCGATCTTGATATTCAGTTTTGATCCGGCCAATGTGTCGGCATTGCTCAATCCGGCGACATCCGCGGCTTTGACAGAGCCCTCAACCACATGGTAGAGCAGAATATTGCTCAGGGCGGGAATATCGCCTAAAAGTGCTTCCACGGTGCCCTCGGGTAGTTTCGCAAAGGCTTCGTCGGTGGGTGCGAATACGGTGAAGGGGCCTTCCCCTTGCAGGGCTTCTACCAGGTTGGCAGCTTGTAAAGCGGCTGCCAGGGTTGAGAAGCGGCCATCTCGGACAGCGGTTTCCACAATATTGCCGGGAGTAACGACGGTATCAATCACATGGATCACGCCATTCTTCGCTACGATGTCCGTGATAATGATTTCAGCGTCGTTCAGCATGGCTTTGCCTTCCATCAGCTTGACCAGCAAGGAAGAACCTTGTGCAGATTGAAGCACTGGCATGGCTAAAACATCTTCTGAGTAATATTTCCCGGGCACTACATGGTATAGCAGAATGTCTGATAGGGCGGCGGGATCTGCCAGCAGAGCCTCAATGGTGCCTTCGGGTAGTTTGGCGAAAGCGTCATCCGTGGGGGCGAAGACAGTAAATGGTCCTTCCCCTTTCAAGGTTTCCACCAGACCGGCAGCTTCCACTGCAGCAACAAGGGTAGAAAATCGACCGTCAGCTACGGCAATATCCACAATATCAGCGGGAGGCAGAATAACCGAGTCGATTACGTGGATGACACCATTCGAAGCTTCAATATCGGTGATCAGTACTTCCGCTTCATTGATGTATACTTTTCCGTCCATCACTTTGATGCGGACATCATATCCGGCAGCGGTTTCAGCAGAGCTGAGCTCAATTACCTGGCTTGCCATCACTTTTCCAGGCACTACATGATACAGCAGGATCTCGGAGAGTGCCGGAATATCTGCCAGGAGCGCTTCAACGGTGCCTTCGGGCAGTTTCGCAAAAGCCTCATCGGTTGGAGCAAAAACGGTGAAAGGCCCCTCACTCGATAAGGTCTCAGCCAAACCAGCGGCTTGAACTGCCGCGACCAATGTGCTGAATCGCCCATCTTCAACAGCAATGTCTACAATGGTTTTCGGTGCTTCGGTAGGCATTTCAGTGGGAGCGGGTTCGGGTGTGGGTGGGAGCGGCGTGGGTTCCGGGGAGGGGGTCGCCGCGGGAGCACAAGCCGCAAGTACCATGGCGGCTATAATCAATACAGAAAACAAACTGAACAGCTTTTTCATTTTGGACTCCTTTTCGTGAGCAGGTTATACATTGTTTTTCTTGTTTTTGTCTTGTATTATGTTTGTATATTGTTGATCAAATAATACGTTTTCCTATCAACAATGTCAACATTAAGTTTATACAATGTATAATGTTTATAAATTGTTTTGAATGGTCTTCGGGGGAGGGATTAAATTAAAAAGCCCTTAGAAAAAGGGCTTTTGTAATGGATAAAACACTGTGAAGAATTATGCGGATTGGAAAGATAGATCCAGTTGAGATGAGTCTTGTGGCTCTTCATTGCTTTGTGCATGTTTGTCAATTGCGCTTTTGCGATCTGTTTCATCATTTTCGAGGATAAATCGATCCATTAGGATGAGCAGGTCATGTGCCATAGATGCCAACACAGCCGCAGCGGCAGTGACTTCTTCAGCTTGCGCGTTGAGCTCTTCTGTGGAAGCAGATACTTCCTCTACTGCAGCAGAATTTTCTTCACTTACGGCGGCAATAGTCTCGATTGAGAGACTGACTTCATCTGAATTGGCAGCCATTTCTTCAGATGAGGCAGTATTTTCTTCGACCACCGCGGACACATTTTCCATTATAGTGACCAGATCGCCAGCAAGGCTTTTCATTTTCTCAGCGGTAAAACTTACTTCTTCGCCAATCATCTTCAGTCCTTCGGAAGAGCCCATAATTTCATTGAGCGCTTGCTCAGCCTGGGCAGAAAGGGCAACTCCTTTTTCGACTTCTTTAGCAGAGCGGTTCATGGATTGCACCGATTCTTGAACCGTGATTTGTACCTGCTGGATCATCGTGCTGATCTCTCGCGTGGCAGAAGCGGAGCGCTCGGCCAATTTGCGAACTTCATCCGCTACAACCGCAAACCCTTTTCCATGCTCACCGGCGCGGGCAGCTTCGATGGCGGCATTTAATGCCAGCAGATTGGTTTGGGAGGCAATGTCATCGATTGTCTCAAGTATGTTACCAATAGACTCTGACATTTTTCCCATTTCGTCTACTTTGGCGGCTGACAGCTCGACCTGATCACGGATCCGATTCATTCCCAGGATTGTCTCGGTGACTGTTTCAGCGCCAGCTTTACTTTTTTCTGCCGCGGCAGAAGCAGCCTGGAATTGTTGTTGGGCGGCTTCTACCACCCAATCGATCGTGCTGCTGAGCTCCGTTGTCGTTTCTGACGCCCGAGAAATGAAACTGGCTTGTTCCTGGGCACCCCGGGCGACTCCCTCAATCGAGCGTTTCATTTGATCTACGGAGGCAACGGTGAGATTAACGGAATTTCCCTGTTGACTGATTCCACTGGCGACTTGCTGAATGGTGGATGCGATTTGGTTGGTGGCAATGCTGGATTGATTGGATGATTCGGAAACACCCTCAATAGAAGCGGCCATTGATTCCGCGCTTGAGCGAACTTCGCTAACCAGGGATTGCAGCTGAGTCACCATTTGTTGTAACGCAAGGCCGAGTTCATCCTGACTGGAGTGCTGTGTGATCTGCAAACCGAGATTACCAGCCGCGATCTGGCGGACTTCATCTGCCATGTTTTGGAGATAATGATTAATCAGGGTCATGAATGAATTCCCGATATGACCAAATTCATCCTTGCGTTCGGTAATGGCCAGGCGGTCATTTTCAGATAAGTCGCGATTCAAATCTCCGCCAGCCAATCTTTCGGCGATGTTTGTGATCAACAAGATGGGGCGGCGGATACTGTTTGTGATACCCAAACCGATAACCAGCGCGAGGAAAAGACCAAAGGAAATGGAGATAATCATCATCAGGCGGGTTTTCGCTACAAGCGCATTTGTGGAAACCGTGGCATTTGTAAAGTCTTCAGCAGTACTTGTAGACATTTTTTGGGCGGTGTTTAATATCTGGTTTCCAGTAGGGAGTAAGGTCTCAGCGAGTATCTGGGCCTGCAGATCAGAGTTTTCTTTTACTTTAAGGAAACCCGAATGATAGGCGTCAATGGACTTCATGATCTGTTGAATCTGAGCGCGTTCTGATTCTGATTCCAAAACCCCAATGAGGTTTCCATAACTATTTTCAGCGAGCTGTTGTAATCTTTCGTATTCGTAGAAATTGATCTTGCTGCTAGCAATAAGATAGCGAAGCGCGGCGGCTTCCATATTGGCGAAAGAGGTGTACATCAGACTGGTGAGATGCTGTTCCATATACCGGTCATTCCGGTAATAACGGTCTACTAATTGAGAGATGCGCGCATAGGTTAATTTGCTTTCCACATCCAGCGTGTTGTAAATCAGCGCTTGCCTCTCAATGATCAAGTTGTGGATGCCAATCACAGTCTGATGATATTCACCAGCACCGGTTTTTATGTCTTGCAGGTATTCCTGCCGTTGTGTATCTTGAATTATTGATTCTGACTCAGCCAGCAGGGTTTCGAATTGATTGTAAGTATCCAAAAATTCCTGGTAAGAACTTTCTTGACCAGTTTGAATATATTCCAAAGCCCTTAATTGAATGCTGATAATTTCTGCGGCTAATTGATCTGAAAGATGCTGTTCAACTGCGGTTTGCTCTGCCAGGGATTTTACGGTAGTTGAAATTTGGTTAATCCGGAGAATTCCCGTTCCCCCGACAACCATAATCACGAGCGCCAGGAGAATAAACCCGATTACGACCTTGGTGCTAACCTTCCAGTTATTCCAAAATTTCATAATTGTTGTCCTATGTCCTCTCCTGTTTTTTCGCACTATCCTGGTTAGACTTCCATATCACCCATATTTCTTTATGAATCAATCCATACATTAATGAGTCTCGGTTATTTAAACCTGACCTTAAGATAAAACGCGTTTTGTTAACGCGCTTTATCTTACAAAGGAAATTATTCCGTGATAATTTGTTAATTATTTATTTTGCCGTTGAGACGTTGAAGATAATACTTTCTCCAATTCCAACAAAATAACGATTCGGTCCTCATGTTTGGCCAGGCCGCGAACATAATTGGAATCAACAGAAATGGTAATGGAAGGGGTGTGGTCGATGGCGGTTACCGGGATTTGGGCTACCTGCGTTACCTCATCAACCATCAATCCAGCATTGAGATCGCCCGACTTAATCACCACTACCCGAGTATCTTCGGTGGTCTTCGCGGGGGGAAGCCCAAAACGAACGCGTAAATCGATGACCGGTAAAACCGTACCCCGCAAATTGGTTACACCGATAATATGCTTTTTGGTATGCGGTACGGGGGTGATGGCTTGAGGTTTAATGATGCCTTCCACTTTGTCGATTTTCAAGCCGTATAACTCCTCTGCCAGCTTGAAAATGACCAATTGTTCGATTTCGTCTTCTGCGAGGATATCAGCAGTTTCAGCTGGTTTTCCTGCCTGGACATCGGGTTTGAGGGCTTCTTTAACGGCTTGCGGGGCGGGTTTATTGACCGGCAAATCGGAAAGCGGATTTTGCGAGGCGGGTTTTGAATCAGCGGGGGAAGCGACCGCAGCCGGTTTGGTTTCCTCAATTACGGCAATGAGTTCGGGTTTTTGGTCTTCAATGGCGGGTGTTGGAGCGGGTGCGACAGTTTCCTTGTGATTAGCAGGATCTTGAGTGTCGGGGATAATGGCTGTTTTATGGCCATCGGATTTACTTTTTTGCGCGGAAGTGCTTTTGCGGGCAGGTTTAGCAGGAGCGGGTGCCGGGTCTTTATCCAATTGGCCGTTATCTTTTATAGAAGCGGGAACGGGAGCGGGACTGGAGAAAAGACCGTCGAGAGCGGCTTTCATTTTGGAGGGTCGTTTCATGCTACTTTCCTTTTGACGTTGCGATCCATTGCAAGTATTCATTCGCAGCCTGACGATATTGCTTGCTAGCGCGAGTGGATGGGGCGTATTGCGTAACGGGTTCACCGGCTACCGCGCATTCACGGATGCGGGTGTCTATGCCGATCACATTCTTGAAAATATTGCCAGCGAAATTTTCTTGCATTCGCTTGAGCATTTCGCGGTTGATGGTATTCCGCTGATCATACATCAATGGCAGGATGCGGTGGCGAAGATGCGGGTTGGTGCGCTCGTGAACCGCTTCGATTGTTTCCAGCAGCCGCATGATGCCCCAGGCAGCCAAAAAATCTGGTTGGACAGGGACGATGACCTGATTGGCGCAGGTGAGTGCCATGATGGTCAGCGGTCCCAATGACGGCGAACAATCGAGCAGGACATAGTCATACCCCTGGGCAATATGTTCCAGGTGGTTTTTCAAAAGATATTCGTAACCATTTTGGGCGGGAAGGAGATGCTCTACTACCGCCAGGCGCGGATCACCGAGGATTATGTCTAAACCGGTCAGGCTGGTGGGATGGATGATTTCAGCCGGGGAGATTTCGTCTGAGCCGGGGGCAGTGTCCAGCAGGTCCGCGATCGACAATTCGGAAAGGGAACCGGCTTTCCCGAGGGCAACACTGAGGCTGGCCTGAGAGTCCAGGTCTACCAAGAGGACACGGGCGTCTTTTTCGGCCAGACAAGCGCCAAGGGAAGCGCAAGTGGTTGTTTTGCCGACGCCGCCTTTTTGATTGGAAATGGCAATGATTTGGGTCATAGTTTTCTGTTTATTGTGAAGAAAATCGATTCAATAGTGCCAAGAATACTGTACGGCAACTGCGGCTGGAAAGCTATAAATTTGAGATAAGGGGAATGTAAAGGATCCGTAAAAAAGGAGAAAGTTAAAATATGGGCTAACATTGACAGAGATCGACGCAAGCGGATATAATAACTAAAGTTAAAAAATAGCACGCCCCCGTAGCTCAATGGATAGAGTACCTGACTTCGAATCAGTTGGTTGCGCGTTCGAGTCGCGCCGGGGGCGCCTTTTTATTTAAGCGCTCGAGTCGCGCCGCTCCCCAAGGGAGTGCTGTGCGAGAGGCGCCTTTTTATTTAAGCGCTCGAGTCGCGCCGCTCCCCAAGGGAGTGCTGTGCGAGAGGCGCCTTTTTATTTAAGCGCTCGAGTCGCGCCGCTCCCCAAGGGAGTGCTGCGCGAGGGGCGCCTTTTTATTTAAGTGTTCGAGTCGCGCCGCTCCCCAAGGGAGTGCTGTGCGAGGGGTGACGCTGGTTGACGCAGCTGAATCTTGCACGGCAGAAGAAGCCCCAAGTTGATAACGCATTCCGTATGCGACCATACACAAGCTCGCTCAGAATAAAGGATTACCCGGTTTTAAGGTGGGAAAGTTTGGCGGTTTTGCCGGGAAACGGATCTTGACTGGATCAAGTCGAGTAATGGTAATATTTAATTCTGAATTGAAGTAAAATCCAAGTAAGCGAGTTAGCAATTCATGACCAGACAAGTAAAATCAAAACAGCGAGTGACAGACCACGGCGAGGTATTCACTGCCGAGCGTGAGGTGAATGCCATGCTGGATTTGGTCAAGCAAGAAACCGAACGGATCGACAGCCGTTTTCTGGAACCAGCTTGCGGAGACGGGAACTTCCTGGCCGAAATTCTGCGCCGGAAACTGGCGGTGGTGAAAAAGAAATACGGTAAAAGCCCCATCGATTATGAAAAGAATGCCGTGCTTGCCGCTACCAGCATTTACGGTGTGGATATCTTACAGGATAATGTGGATGCCTGCCGCCGGCGGATGTTTGAGATTTGGGACAAGGAATATCAGGCTGTTCTAAAAAAAGATGTCAACGAGGACTGCCGTGAAGCGGTGCGCTTTATTTTCAGTCGCAACATTGTGTGCGGGAATGCGCTCAGCTTAAAAAGGGTGGACGCAAATGGCAATGATACCGACGAACCGATCGTTTTTTCTGAGTGGGCCTTCGTGACCGGCTTTAACTTGCAGCGCAGCGACTATACTTTTGACCGGCTGCTGGAGGGCGACGAGAAGGTCAAAGACCTGTTTGCGAAAAAAAAGAAGGCAAGCAAAGCGGAACCGGCGCAGCAATCTTTGTTTGAAGATTCAGAGACGACCAAGCCCAATGAAGAGGGCGAGTTCTTAAAAAAATACATTTCTCATTACAGGAGGGTGCAAGAGAATGACTGACGATTTTTACAGCGGGATATACAATCCAGATGTGTTATCCTGCCTGGCAAATTTATCCAATGACGAGGTATTCACCCCACCAGACATTGCTAATCAGATGTTAGATTTGCTGCCGCAGGAACTGTTCAGAAATCCCGATACGAAATTTCTTGACCCAGCCTGTAAATCCGGGGTGTATTTGCGTGAGATCGCCAAACGCCTGCTGAAAGGGTTGGAGTCGCTCATCCCCGATCTGCAGCAACGCACTGACCACATTTTTCAACACCAATTGTACGGTATTGCCATTACCGAGCTGACCAGCTTGCTCTCGCGGCGGGGGGTGTATTGCAGCAAATACCCCAACAGTATTTATTCAGTCACGGCTTTTGACGACGCCCAGGGCAATATTCGCTTTAAGCGCATCCCGCACAGCTGGCAAAATGGGAAATGTGCGTTTTGCGGTGCATCGCAAAGCCAGTATGACCGCGGCGAGGCACTGGAGACCCATGCCTATGAGTTCATCCATAACACCCGGCCGGAGGAGATATTCAAGATGAAATTCGATGTCATTATCGGAAATCCGCCTTATCAATTGAGCGATGGGGGGTTTGGAGTAAGCGCATCACCAATTTATCACTATTTTGTTCTTAAGTCTAAAAAACTCAACCCTAGGTACCTATCTATGATTATTCCTGCTCGTTGGTATTCTGGAGGAAAGGGTTTAGATTTTTTTAGAGATGAAATGCTAAAGGATAATCGCATTCGGAAAATAGTTGATATCCCAGAGGCGATAGATTGTTTCCCTGGTGTTCAAATAAAAGGAGGAGTTTGTTATTTCCTATGGGACCGGGATAATCCAGGAGATTGTAAGGTAACAACATTTACAAAAGGTGAAATAACTTCAGAAATGACACGCCCACTTCTGGAGGAGAATAGTGAGACATTCATTCGATACAATGAGGCAATTACAATTTTGACAAAAGTTCGAAGTCGTAATGAAGAAAGCTTGGCAAACCAGGTTAGTTCTATGAAACCATTTGGATTAAGAACATATTTTAAAGCGAGCAAAAAAAATATCGAAAATGGTATTAAATTGTATCAAAATGGCGGCGTTGGTTTTATTGAGAAAACGGCTGTTATCAAAAATATCCAATTAATAGATAAATATAAAGTATTAATTCCACGGGCTGGCAGTGGTAGTGATTCATTTCCACATTCAATATTAGGTAAACCATTTGTTGCTATGCCGGGAAGTGCTTGTACGGAAACATATATCATCTTAGGCTCTTATGACAACTTTGAAGAATGTCGAAATTTGTGTTCATATGTAAGCACAAAATTTTTTCGATTCCTTGTCCTTCTTTTAAAATCTACTCAGGATGCAGCTGCTAAAGTATATAGATTTGTCCCTGTCCAAGATTTTTCAAAACCATGGACCGATGAAGAACTCTATGAGAAATACGGCTTGACTGATGAAGAGGTTCATTTTATCGAATCGATGATTAAACCTATGGAACTAAACGGTGAGGAAGATGGCGAATAACGAATTCTTCCCCCAACGGCCGCAATCCCACCCGAAGATTTACGCCTTTTCCGACAGCAATCCGCTCAACAAGGGATTGTTAAAGGTAGGTTATACCGAAAAAGACGTGCAAAAGCGCGTGGCGGAGCAGTACCCTCCTGGAATTGTGACCTATAAGATCGTTTTGATTGAATCGGCCATGCGCAACGATGGCACCTGCTTTACCGATCATGACGTTCACCGCATCCTTCACAAGAAGAGGGTAAGGAATGAGTGGTTCCGCTGCACCGTGGAGGAGGTGAGGGCGGCGATAATTGCCATTAAAACCGGCACAGTTAATATTGAAAACCGCACTCAAGATTTTAGCATGCGCCCAGAACAAGCGGATGCGGTGTTAAAAACCAAGAAATATTTTGAATTGGCCAAAAAGGACTTCCCCGACCGCGCGCCCAAATTCTTGTGGAATGCCAAGATGCGCTTTGGCAAGACCTTCGCGGCTTACCAGCTGGCCAAACGCATGGAATTCAAAAAAGTGCTGGTGCTGACCTTTAAACCGGCCGTGGAAGCCGCCTGGGAAGAAGACCTGCTGACGCATGTGGACTTTGAGGGCTGGCAGTTCATTCGCCGCGGGGGTCTGACCTACGAGGAAGCCGACCTATCGCGCCCGATTGTGTGTTTCGGTTCTTTTCAAGATTATCTGGGCACCAACGACAACGGCGGCATCAAGGCCAAAAACGAATGGGTGCATACCACCAATTGGGATCTGGTGATTTTTGATGAATACCATTTCGGCGCCTGGCGCGAAAATGCGAAGCAGTTATTCGAGCAGCCCGACGAGGACACCGATTACGATTTTGATCTGGAAAGCTATAAAAAAGACGAGGCGGATAACGCCTACAACGAAACTTTCTTACCGATCACCACATCGTATTACTTGTTCCTGTCCGGCACACCGTTTCGGGCGATCAACAGCGGTGAGTTTATCGAAGATCAAATTTATAACTGGACGTACTCCGATGAGCAGCGGGCAAAAGAAAATTGGGACGGCAACGCGGATAATCCCTATGCCGCCTTGCCGCGCATGGTGATGATGACCTACCGCATCCCAGACAGTATCCGCCAGATTGCCATGCAGGGGGAATATAACGAATTTGACCTGAACGTGTTTTTCTCGGCCAAGGGCAAAGGGGAAGAGGCAAAGTTCGTTTTTGAAAACGAAGTACAGAAATGGCTGGATCTGATTCGCGGCTCCCACCTGCCTGCCGCCGTTGATGATATGAAACTCGGGCAGGATAAACGCCCACCCATGCCGTTTTCCGACACCCGTTTATTGAATGTGCTCTCGCATACCTTCTGGTTTTTACCCAATGTGGCCTCCTGCCAGGCCATGTTTAATCTGCTCCAACAAAAGCAGAACACCTTTTATCATGATTACACCATTAACCTGTGCGCCGGGCCAGCAGCCGGAATTGGGGTGGATGCGCTTTGGCCAGTCCAGAAATCGATGGGTGACCCGCTGGAAACGAAAACCATCACACTCTCTTGCGGTAAATTGACCACCGGCGTTACCGTCCGCCCATGGACCGGTATTTTTATGCTGCGCAATCTGAAAAGCCCGGAAACTTATTTCCAGGCGGCTTTTCGGGTGCAGAGTCCGTGGGAAATCACGACAGGCGCAGGCACAAGCGAAATTATGAAGCATGAGTGCTATGTGTTTGATTTCGCCCTTGATCGTGCGTTAAAACAGATTTCTGATTATAGCTGCCGCTTGAACGTCGACGAAAGCAACCCGGAAAAGAAAGTGGCGGAATTTATTAATTTCTTACCGGTGCTGGCCTATGATGGCAGCAGCATGAAGCAAATTAACGCGCAAGATATTCTCGATATTGCCATGGCGGGTACCTCGGCCACCTTGCTGGCTAAACGTTGGGAATCGGCGCTATTGGTCAACGTGGATAATGAAACCCTGGCCCGTCTGATGGCAAACAAAGAGGCGATGGAAGCCTTGATGAAAATTGAAGGGTTCAGAAGTTTGAATTCGGATATCGAGACGATCATCAATAAATCCGAAGCCGTTAAGAATGCCAAGAAAAATGGCACCGAGAGTCTCTCCAAAAAAGAGAAGAAAGAGCTTTCTGAGGAAGAAAAAGAATACAAATCCATGCGCAAGCAGATTCAGGAAAAGCTGATTAAATTTGCTACCCGCATTCCGATTTTCATGTATCTGACCGACTACCGTGAACGCTCGCTCAAAGATGTGATCACGCAACTGGAACCGGGGTTATTCAAGAAAGTTACCGGTCTGGATGTAAAGGATTTTGAACTTTTGGTTTCCTTGAATGTCTTCAATGGCTCACTGATGAATGATGCGATCTTTAAATTCAAGCGCTACGAGGATTCCAGTCTGGTCTACACCGGCATCGATAAACACGAAGGTGAGGATATCGGTGGTTGGGATACCGTCATTAAGCGCAATGAATACGAAAAGCTGTTTTACAATCAACAATCCACAATGGAAGTGGCGGCGGATTATGTTGTTGGTGTGCCGGATGAATCTGATTTTGCTGTCTCGGATGAGGATGTTGAGGATGAGGAAGAACCCGTCGCGGCCAAACCTGTGAAGACGGTCACCTATCCCAAACGCGCTCGTAAAACTCCAGCCGCGCCACCTATGCCCGATTTTGTCACTGCCAGCTTTGGGATAAAATCTCCCATTGCACCGAAACCTGTGCAGAAAGAAGAAAAGCCAAAAGTGGATACCTCCGGCGTTGCGATCGGCGTGACCGTGCAGCACAAAAAATTTGGTGCCGGTAAGGTGATTGATCTCGACGGCAATTACCTGATTGTTGCCTTTGCGCAGGGAGAAAAGAAGTTTGCATTCCCCGACGCATTTGAAAGCGGGTTTTTACATGTATAAGTTGTGAAAAAATTGGATGCTTGTTGAACCAGAGTGATCAAAGGAAACGACCTGCCAGTTGTGCTCGGCAGGTCGTTTTTTGGGGGGCATGGGGGTTGCCTTCAATTTTTTTCACCGTTGGTGAAATTGGGTTGTACAGGTTTGCTTCGCTAAGGGCATTTCATTCTATGAGCAGGTGCAAACCTTAAATCAGTTTTGCCAGAAAATAGGGCAGCTGTTTGCGCCACCACGGCCAATCGTGGTTCACATCCAAACCCCAAAGGTCGATCCAGGCGGGGATGTTCTTCTCCGCCAAGATCCGCTGTATATCGCGGGCGTCTGATTGCATCTCGTCTTCCCAGGCACCCTGCCCGGAGCAAATGATGATGTGACTGCGGCGGTATTTCTCAAGGTACCACGGGTCTTCCAGGTTGGGCAGGTAATAAAGCGGGGAATTAAAATAAACGTTTTGATCCATATAGTCGCCGATGAACATCGTCAGCTTCAGGATGCCGCTCAGGCTGATCAGGCTGTCAAATAGGTCCGGGTGGCGAAAGAAGAAATTACTCGAATGGTAGCCGCCCATGCTGCAGCCGGTGGTTAATAACTGGTTTTCCTGGTTCTGGTACTGGTGGATCCAGGGGACAACTTCCTGGACAATATAGCGGTCATAATCCTCGTGGCGCAGCGCGCGTTCAGCGGGGTGCGCGCTGAGATTTACCCACGATTGGCTGTCGACGCTATCCACGGTAAAGAATTGGAATAAGCCCTCATCGATAAACCAGCGCGCAGCTTCTATCATTCCATGATTTTCATAATCAAAAAAGCGGCCGCTTTGGGTCGGAAAAACCAGCACCGGTTTTCCGCTGTGGCCGTAGACTTTTAATTCCATGTCCTGATTGAGATTGGGGCTCCAATTCTTGTGGTATTCAATGTTCATGAGCTGCCTTTCGAGGTGCGCCGCTTTGGGGGTGCATTGATGTTTATTGAATTTCCAGGAGGTATTTGGCAATTTGATTGATTTCTTCCAGGTCGGGGGAGCGGACCAGGTAGCCATAATCCCCTATTGCTGGAGCAAAAACCCCGCTAATGGGTTCGTGATGGATGATCTGGCGGGGAAAATCTGCGAGGGCTTGGGTATGGCTGTGGTGGTATGGCTTATTGGATCTTCTCCCGATGTAGGCACAATAATAAGGCCGGGTGACAATCGCTTCAAAGGTATTGTTGACTACCACGTTGGCGTATTCACGATAAATATCGATATCATTGGCATAGTTGAACATGTCGGTGGTCAAGCCGCCGGGGGGGCGCATGTTGACCTCCAGGATGGTCAAGCCGCCATCAGGTTTGCGGAAGAATTCAAAATGAAAAAAGCGCTCCCGGACACGGTAGGCTTTGGCTAATTTCCGTCCTGCGTCTGCCAGGTCGGCGGGAATATCTCGCTGGGTATAGTAGTAGATATCAAGACCCTCATTGACCAGATCCATGATGCCTTCATTAAACCGCATTGAGGAAGAGAAAACCACTTCGTTGTTCTGATCGGTCAGCCCATCAAAGGTCTCAATTGTGCCTTGAATAAATTCTTCAAAAATGTAATCCACTGGCAATTTTTCGGCGAAAAACGCCTCCAATTGCGCGCGATCATGAATTTTGTAAGTCTTGCTGGCCCCCACACCGATATCAGGCTTGGCAATTAACGGGAAGCTGATCTCCGCGACCTGCGCCAGCGCTTCTTTCAGTGTGCGGGCTACGCTTCCCCTGGCTACCGGGATCCCGGCTTGAATAAACACCTTTTTCATTTCCGATTTCCGCTTGATTCGCTCCATATCTTCGGCGTGAAATCCTGGAATGTTAAAGTCAGTGCGGAGTTGGGCATCACTTTCTAACCAGTATTCATTGTGAGATTCAAGCCGATCTATCTTGCCATAGCGGTGAGTGAAATACCCCAGTGCGCGGACCTTTTCAGCGTAACTGTGCGCGTCATTAAGGCGGTAATAATCCGTAAGGGCAGATTGAAGTTCGGGGCGCAATTCATGGTATGGCGCGTCAGCCAGGCCGAGGACATTCACTCCCAACCGGCGCAGGTGCACGCTGAAAGGATAATAATTGGGTGGGAAATGAGGAGAAAAACTCAGGTAATTCATCTTTTCCTTCAGGGGTGGGTGTTGATTATGGAGACCACAAGCGGAAAATATGAGTTATTTTATACGATTTTTTATTGAAATACAAACGACCGGTTAAGCTTGAATTGGCGGGGAGTGACAATTGTAAAAATTGTGTAGGGAGAATTACCCCCGTGGAAATGTTTATCCATTGCGCTGATCCTCATGCAGAAAGCAGATAAACCAAAAGTGGAACCCTCTGGCATAAGAATGAATGCTGCCGGGCAGCCCGAATAAGAACGTCACACCGGGGAGTGCCTGATAAAGGGAGGCAACGAAATATTCCTGAATAGGAGGGCAAAAGCCCGGTTTTGACCCGTGTTGATTAATTACATGATGCAATGGGTTTTGATGAAATCCTGCCCATTTGAGCTGAATTAGGTAGTGGGGGGGTGAAATTAAGATAAATTAGGATTGTAATAAACTCTGAAATCAGCAGCAGATTCAGGCTTAAAAATACTTGCAATTTGCAATTATTTATGTACAATAAATACAACTCAATTTAATTCCCCTTTATAAAAAAATATGCTTAATCAAATCTCAAAAAGAAATATTGATGAGATTCTGTTTCAATTTCTGAAGCAGATCTACCATTACGAGCGTGAATTGGACACAAGGTTGGGGCTGAATTACCAGCAAATTTGCCTGCTTCAGTTCTTACGACGCTGCTCTACTGCGCGTGTGAGTGAAATTGCTGATATGCTCCAAATCCCGCTTTTTCAAACCACCCGTCTGGTTGACCGGTTGGTGGCGCGCGGTTATTTGCAGAAAGAACGCGGTCAAAATGACCGCCGGGAAGTATTTGTTTCCATTTTGTCCGGCGGTGAAGAGGCTTTGGAACAGGTGGAAGCCTACACCTATCATTTAATTCAGGCAAATGCCGGGCAGTTGAGTGAAGAGGAGCTGCGCGGATTTCTCCTGGCGGCGACCAATATTCACAAATTGCTGGGTGCTCCGGCGGAGAACCAACATGACCAATAAACCGTATGCGGGAAAAGTCCTCTGGGTTAACCTTTCAACGGGTGAAATCCGCGAAGAACCAATTCCAGATGAGGTTTACCGGCAATATTTATCCGGGTTGGGGCTGGCAGCCTATGTCCTGTATCCTCGCATCCCTGCTGGAGCCGATCCATTAGGGCCAGAAAACATCCTGGGATTTGTTTCTGGTTTATTGACCGGTACAGGCAGCCTGTTCACTGGCCGCTGGATGGTCGTGGGCAAATCCCCGCTGACCGGCACCTGGGGAGACGCCAACTGCGGTGGCACCTTTTCCCCCGCGATTAAACGTTGCGGCTATGATGGGATTTTCTTTGAAGGTCTCAGCGCAAAACCAGTGATCCTGATTGTGGATGCGGACGGTGCTCGTTTGGAAGAGGCAATGGATCTGTGGGGCCTGGATGCGGTAGAAACCGAAATCACCCTGACCCGGCGGTTTTATTCCGGTAAAAAACCATCAGTCGCATGCATCGGTCAGGCAGGAGAGAAACGCTCGCTGCTGGCTGGCGTTTGTCATGATGGGGGACGGTTGGCAGCGCGCTCCGGGTTGGGTGCTGTGATGGGCGCAAAAATGCTCAAAGCAGTCGTGTTGACTGGGAACCATCCTATCCGCTGCGCGGATCCGGAAAAGGTAAAAACGCTAAGCCGCGCCTGCAGTAAATATTTCCGGACAGATCTTCCACTGCCGGAAGCGAAAAGGCTGCCGGTGATGGGTAAATTGCTGCGTAGTTTTCCTCTTAGCCCGCGCATGGACGGTGTGCTCAGCATGCCCCTTTTTCGGAAGTGGGGCACTGCCGGTATGAACCAGGTTTCCGTTGAATGGGGTGATTCGCCAATTAAAAATTGGGCAGGCAGCGAAAAAGATTATCCACAATCCCTATCCAATGGGATTAACCCAGATAAGATTATCGCCCGCGAGATTCGGAAATATCATTGCTACTCCTGTCCGCTGGGCTGCGGCGGTATTTGCAGCCTGGAAGAGGGCGAGACGCACAAACCCGAATATGAAACGGTGATGGCTTTTGGTGGTTTGCTGTTGAATGATAACCTGGACGCCATTTTTGAAATTAACGACCGCCTGAACCGGGCTGGGATGGATACCATCTCTGCCGGGGCTGCCGTAGGTTTTGCGATGGAGGCCGCGGCGCAAGGAGCCTTGACGGGCGAACAATTGGGCGGGCTGGATTTGCGCTGGGGGAATGCGGATGCAGTGATTACCCTGATTGATCAGATGATCCAGCGGCAAGGGTTAGGAGACTTGCTGGCCGACGGTGTGAAGCGGGCTGCCTCTCAAATTAACTCCAACAGCGGTGAGGGAGCCATTCACGCCGGCGGGCAGGAAATTGCGATGCACGACCCACGCCTCGACCCCGGATATGCGTTACATGCCAGCGTGGAACCTACACCCGGCCGGCATACTACCGGCGCGCAATCCTATTATGAAATGTACCGCTTATGGAAGCGGGTCAAGTCCGCACCACGCCCGCGCATGCTATATGGAAAAAACGGAAAATACCGTTCTGATCCAGAAAAAGCCTCCGCGGCAGTCTGCACAAGCTGTTTTACCCAGTTGTTTAACGGCGCTGGTCTGTGTATGTTTGGCGGATTTTTAGGGGTAGACCGCCTTCCGTTTTTTGAATGGCTCAATGCCGCAACAGGTTGGCAACTCAGCCCGGATGAATACATACAAATAGGTCGCCGCATCCAAACCCTGCGGCAACTGTTTAATATCAAACAGGGCGTGGACCCGCGCAAGGTTTCCATCAGCCCGCGCGCCATAGGAATGCCTCCGCAAAGGCAGGGCGCGAATCGCGGCCGCACCATTGAATTGGAAGCCATGAAACGCGATTACTGGCAGCAAATGGGTTGGGATGCGGATACAGGAATCCCGACCCCACGAACGTTAACCCAACTTGGACTCAATGGAACCGGAGACCCAACTGATGGCCTATTGGATTAGTGAAGACTGCACCGGCTGTACTGCCTGCCAAAAGATTTGTCCAACAGGTGCCATTCAAGGCAGCCGGGGAGAACGGCATGCCATTCAGCCTGAACGCTGTATTGATTGTGGTGCGTGCGGGCGGATTTGCCCATCGGATGCGCTGCTTGCCCCTTCTGGAGATATGATCATTCACCAAAAACGTTCGGCCTGGGTAAAGCCTGTTGTCCAGGAGGCTGGCTGTATCTCTTGCGGTATTTGCGTTGAAGCTTGCCCGGTAAGCTGCCTGGATTGGGCGACCCCCAATGGAAAAAAACCGCATGTAACTCCGTATTTATCTCAACCAGCACGCTGTTTGGCCTGCGCAATTTGCGCCAACAATTGCCCGATGAATGTCATTCTAATGATCCAACCAGTCCTGACCCCCTCAATTGATTAAGGAGTGCCGCAATGACCCAAGCAAGCTCCAGTTGTGTAATGATCACCCATGCACCTGAAATGGATTACCGGCGTGATTTTGTAGCCTTGCCACGCAATTACGGCAGCCCGGAATATTTCGCCCGGGCGGATATCCAGGCCCTTACTCAAACCGTTACTGAAAATTTAAGACAACTGGATGAGCGCACGGATTTTACCCGTACGTTGAAGGGGCGAAAAGTGGTCATCAAGCCCAATCTGGTCACCGTGTATTCGGATATGGGGTTAAAGGAAAAAGATTATCCAGAGACCACCGATCCGCGCGTATTGGACGCGGTGGTAGCTTTTTTTCAGCAATATTCACAACAAATCGTAATTGTTGAATCCTCCGGTCGCGGTGTGCCCACCCGCGGATCTTTCCGGGTGGCTGGAATTGATCGGTTGGCAGGCTATCGCAACGCGCAATTAATAGCGCTGGAAGAACAACCCACCGACCGGTATTACATCCCGCGTGCAAAGGTCAGCAAAGAAGTGTATGTGCCGCGTATTTTTAGCGAAATCATTGCCGGAGACGCATTTTACGTCTCCGTGCCGAAACTAAAGACCAATCTATACACCGGCGTTACCCTGGGATTTAAGAATTCAATGGGCATTCTGCCTTACAACCTGCGCCAGCGCAGTCATCATTTCAAGATTGACCAGAAACTGGTGGATTTGCTCTATCTCTTCCAGCCCGATCTGGTGGTGATTGATGGCATCATCGGTGGAGAGGGAAACTGCCCCGCGCCAGTGGATCCCGTTGATGCCCATGTAATCATTAGCGGCAATAATAGCGTGGAAACTGACCGGGTTGCCACCCGCATGATGGGTTTTGATCCGCAAGACATTGAGTTGATGCGCTGCGCGGATGCCTGCGGGTTTGGCGACCCAACCGTTGAGGTGATTGGTGACGCGCGGGTTACGTCATTCCGTCCAGCTGACCCGTCTCTTACCAACGAAGCTTTTCGCGCCCAGTTTCCGAATGTGCGTGTTTACACCGGGCATAAGATGTCACATGCCCCACAGCTGCAAGCCTGTATGACCCGTTCCGAAGAAACTGCCCAGGCGATGGAGTTGAGTTGCCGGGGTGGTTGTCTGGCTACCACACGCTTTGCCTTTGACATGTTCATGCGCGAAGGCCAGCGCCAGGATTTTTCATTGGTGGTGTTAATGGGTAGCGGAGTTGAGGTGGATGGCGTACTTTGCTACCTGGACGCACAGGGAGGCCTGATTCCAGTTGAGGATATCCTGCGCCAACCTGGAAAAAAGCTGGCAGTTGGCAGCTGTACCCGCGGCTTGAAAGAGCGGGTAGATGTATTTGTGGATGGCTGTATGCCCTATCCGAATTCCCCGCACGTAGCTGTTCACCGCCTCACCGGCACTCTTTGCAACGTGGTTTCGCCGCGCAACAAACATCTGTTGCCCCTCCTGTTGGATACATTAAAAATGTGCGAATCGCGCAAACGTTTATACCGGGCTGGTCATCGTTTGGATTGTCCGCGCCCCTTTGTGCATGATGAAGCAGAGAAGCACCGTTTGGAACAAGCAGATCAAACCCAAGAGCCCGTTCGCCTGGAAATTCCGCCGCTCACTCCGCAAGAGATTCGGCAATTGTGCAATGCAGAAAACTGGGCAGTTCTGGCCACTTTCACAGGTTGAACGATGAAAAGAGTATTTTGGATCGTTATGCAAGGTTTAGCCGGGCTGCTTTTGTTTGGATCGCCAGTGGTGGGCATCTTCATAGGTCGCCCTGGGCTGGGTTGGGGGATTGGGCTGGGCGTGCTGGTACTCCATGTGAGTGAATTGGGGATCACACTTCCGTGGATCCGGCAAAAAAATTTAAAGGGCTTACCGGTTGTCATCAAAACCCTTTTATTTGGATTTACCTGGTGGGTTCCATACCAGCAAGGTGTCTTTCAGGAATGAGTTAGGCTCCTGATTTATCCAAGTTCATCGCTCAAGGAGGGATTATGAATCCGCGCAATGCATATATGCTTAAGGGCGTTTTGAAAAACCGGGGCTACGATTGGTGGTGGCATTCACTGATCGGGGTCAGCCGCAATACCGGTGAGCGCCAGCCGTTCTTCATCGAATACTTTGTGATCAATCCGGGTCTGGGTGAGCCGGAACCGGTCTTCGGCCAATTGCCGGAAAACCGCGCCAAAGGCAAAAAACCTTCTTATGCCATGCTCAAGGCTGGTACCTGGGGTCCCGGCAAAGCCGTTCAAATTCACAATTATTACCCGATCAGAGATTTTGTGGTTCAGGACGAGCCGTTAAAAGTCTCGATTGGGTCTTATTTTGTGACTGAGACTCATCTGGAAGGGCATGTGAAGCTAACCCCGGAAGAAGCCAGCGCACATCCGGAGTATATGAGCGAAGCCGGAGAAATGTCTTGGGACCTGGAAGCCGATAAAACGCTCAGTTACAGCGTCGGCTTTGGCGCATCGGGGCTGTTCCGAGCGTTAAACGCCTTTGAGATGTTCTGGCATGCTCAAGGAATGCTTACCCGTTATGAGGGTACCATTACCTTCAATGGGGAAATATTTGATGTGACCCCTGAAACCAGCGCCGGATACCAGGATAAGAACTGGGGCCAGGATTATACCAATCTGTGGATCTGGTTGAACTGCAACAATTTCACCAGCCGGGCCACCGGTAAGAAACTGCCACTGACCAGCCTGGATGTAGGTGGGGCGGAACCGGTAGTTTGGGGCTGGGCATTGCCGCGGCGTCGTTGATTGCCTTTTATCATGAAGGCAGGCTTTATGAGTTCAACTTCTCGAAATTCTGGACCGGTCCGCAGCAAAAGACCAATTGCCGGGTAGAAGCTGATCTGGTAGTATGGGAACTGGAAGCCTGGAATAACAAAGCGAAAATCAAAATCTTATTCACCTGCCCGCGCACCCACATGCACCGCTTTAATTATGAAAATCCAGATGGCGAAAAACGCCACAACAACCTGTGGAATGGCGGCTGGGCATCCGGTTCGGTGGAATTGTTTGAGAAGAAGAATGGTACCTTCGAGTTGGTAGATATTTTTGACGGCGAGATGGGCGGTTGTGAGTACGGTGAGGCAGACCCGAAAAACAATTAAACTCACTGCTTTGTTTTAGAAAGATTCAGGCTGGAATCATCGGCCGGGTTGGATGAGCACGGATGGGGGATGCTCAAAAGGCGCCGGTTGAACCAGCCTGATTTATTTTTTTCAGGTCAGGGAGCAACCAATTCATTTTATATGCCTGGAATATTTGATAACTCCAGGTCAGCTATGGATCATTGCCGCCAGAAGAGTATGGAGAATCGTGGCAGCGTTTCCCTAAATTTCATTATGATTGGATTGAATTCACTTCTCCTTCAACCTGGATAGGGTTCAACAGCGCTTTAGAGGACCCTGAATGTGTAGATTTCGAGGAGTTAAAAGGGAAATGCATTCGGGTCGCGACGATCTCAAAGGAGATGCATCGCGACAAGAGTCAGCTCTTTGTTGGAAAACATTTTGTATCGATAGGTTTTATCCATATCTGCATATTTGGATCTTTTTGAGCCTCCAAACCAGAATCTTTTCCAGAATCCTTATAAATCGCCATTGAAAAAAAATGGTTTTTAAGATTATAATCGTCTAATTAAGTTGTATCCGGTTTTAGTGAAAAGAATAGGTGTTCCAATGTGGCAAAAGTTAAATCCCCCTGAAGAGATTGCCCAAATTTTGGGCAGCGCGCCAAAGGTAGTGGTGGCAAACACGGTTGACGATTTGTTTGCGATTTCGACCGGCACGCCTGATGCGTCATATTATGAGGTGGCTTACCAGGTGCCTGGAAAGGGTCATACGGTAGAGGCTACGGTATCCAGAGTTCGAAATGGAATTTCGGTTAATTATACTGAGGCGTATATGCGCCGCCGAGATCCAAATTCGCTGGTGGTCGGGGATAATGAAGCTACAGATAAACTCACCTACCAGGATATTTACGGCACGCCGTTTGAGCCGGTTCGCGAAAGCGCATTTGAATGGTTGAAGAATCAAAATCTGGCAGTTTTTGCTTTTACTGCCGGTCAGCCGGGTATGGGTGTAGACGCGATCGCGATTGCACCGTTGAACGCGGGTTTCTTCGCATTAGGATTGGCGATGCTGCAGGGGATCCGTTCAACCGAAGACCTGGGCGAGGATTTTAAACCCAAAGCGGTCTTATATGTGGTGCCTCCTTTCCGCCATACCCTTTTCAATGGCAAACAAATTGTGGTACATAACCGGCGCCCAGAGATGTATGAAATCTTTTCGTTTAATCTATACCCGGGACCCAGCGCGAAGAAAGGTGTATACGGCGTCTTGATTGATATCGGCGCGCGCGAAGGCTGGGTTGCTCCGCATTGTTCAACGGTGGTGGTGGTCACGCCTTACGATAACGCGATCACCATTATGCACGAAGGCGCCAGCGGTGGCGGAAAAAGCGAAATGCTGGAGCAGGCACATCGCGAATCAGATGGCCGCTTGTTACTGGGTGAGAACATTATTACCGGCGAAAAACGCCATTTGCAAATTCCACGCACCTGTGATCTTTTACCCGTGACCGATGATATGGCCATTTGCCACCCGTCTGTGCAGCGTTTTCACGGTAGATTAAGGGTAACGGACGCAGAAGATGCCTGGTTTGTGCGGGTGAATCATATCGACAGTTATGGCACCGACCCAACCCTGGAGCGGATCACCGCGCAACCCAGCAAGCCGCTCTTGTTTCTCAACATTGACGCTGCTCCCAACAGCCGCGCGTTGATCTGGGAACATATTCAAGACGCGCCAGGTAAGCCCTGCCCGAATCCACGGGTGATTGTGCCACGAGATGTGATGAGCAGTGTGCTGCACGAACCGGTGACGGTGGATGTGCGCTCATTTGGCGTACGCACACCTCCTTGCACCAAAGAAAAACCGACTTATGGCATTATTGGTCTGTTTCACATTCTGCCCCCGGCGTTGGCCTGGTTATGGCGCTTGGTTTCACCCCGCGGTTATGATAACCCCAGCATTGTTGGCGACGAGGGTATGAGCAGCGAAGGGGTTGGTTCTTATTGGCCGTTCGCCTCCGGTAAGAAAGTGCGCCAGGCTAACTTGCTGCTCGAGCAGTTTGATCAATTTCGAGAAATGCGTTATATCTTAACCCCCAACCAGCACATTGGCGCCTGGAAGGTGGGATTTATGCCGCAATGGATTGCCCGCGAGTACCTGGCACGGCGTGGAAACGCGCGATTCCGCCCAGAACAAATTCGCCCGGCCCGGCTTTCTCTGCTAGGTTATGCTTTGCATAGTGTGCACGTAGAAGGGTATCAAATTCCGCGCTGGTTTTTGCAGGTCGATACTCAACCCGAGGTTGGGGCAGAAGCCTATGATCAGGGCGGCCAGATGCTGCGTGATTTCTTCTTCAGTTGCCTCAAGGAATTTAACCAACCAGATCTCAGCCCGCTGGGCAAGCAAATTATCCAGTGCTGTTTGGATGGCGGCAGTGTAAAAGATTACGAAAAATTAATCATGCCAGAATAGAAGGTGTAGTTTAGTATTGAAAACGAAAGTTCTGAAAGTAGATCCACAATTCCCAGCACTATCAGAAATCGACGAAGCTGCCCAGGCACTCCAAGCCGGGCAGCTAGTCGCGTTTCCAACTGAGACAGTCTATGGGTTGGGCGCCAACGCGTTGGATTGCGAGGCGGTGAAGAAGATTTTTGCCGCTAAAGGCCGGCCCGCGCACGATCCCTTAATTGTCCATATCAGTGATTTAAGTATGCTGGAACAGGTCGTCAGCCAGGTTTCAGCAGAAGCAATGCGATTGGCCAAACATTTTTGGCCGGGACCGCTTACGCTCATTATGCCCAAACACGCCAACATTCCTGATGAGGTCACAGCCGGATTGGGAAATGTGGCAGTGCGGATGCCTTCTCACCCGGTCGCTTTGACGCTGATTCGGCAGGCGGGCCTACCGATAGCCGCTCCTTCGGCGAATCGATTTGGCCATACCAGCCCAACTTCTGCCGCCCATGTGCTGGCTGATTTGGATAGCCGGATTGAAATGGTCTTGGATGGTGGAAGCACACCCATTGGTGTTGAATCAACAGTGCTGGATGTTACCCAATCTCCCGCGCGGATTCTACGGCCGGGTGGGGTGACCTTTGAGGAGTTGCAAGATTTATTGGAAACAGTACTATTAAATGGGCAAAAAACCAGCCAGGCGGAAGATGTCCCGCAGATTTCGCCGGGGTTGCTCAGCCGCCACTACGCCCCCAAAGCGGTTTTGGCCTTGTTTGAAAGCGAAGGCGACCAATTGGTGTGCGCGGAGATGCGGGAAAAAGTTGAGTTGCTCTTGTCGCAAGGCAAACGAGTGGGAGTGATGTGCGCCGTGGAGGACATCCCCTATTTTGAGGGCTTGGATGTGGATTTACGCCTGCTGGGATCAGTAGATCGGTTAGAAGATATCGCGCGCGGATTGTACCTGGCGCTGCGCTCGCTGGATGAAGCCGGCGTGGATTTTATTGTGGCCAGAGAGTTCGGCAGCCAGGGGATTGGTCTGGCTATTCAAGATCGATTGCGTCGCGCGGCCACACACAAAGAAGAATAAGCAGCCCGGTTGAAACAGAAAGCCCGCACAATTCGTGCGGGTTTTTAATTTCACATCCAGGGGATTCGCATTTTCTAGAGAATCTCGAGGTTGAATTTCCGATAAGGGGCTAATGTTTCTTCGGACAAAGTCGAATCGGTGATGATGTAGTTTAACAAATCCAGGCTGCCAACAATGAAAGGAGCAGCGGTCCCCAGCTTTTCGGAGGAAGCCAGGGCAGCAACTTCCGCGGACCTTTCAATCATGGCCAGTTGAATGCGCGATTCTTCAAAATCTTGCAAGCTAATCCCTGAAACCGGGCAGAGGCTGCAGACTCCCAACAGGCAAAGATCAGCGCGAATTTGCCGGATTTTGTCGATGGGTTCCGCTCCCACTGTCACTTGCGCGTACTTGTATAATCGCCCTCCCAACAAGATCACTTCTACGGTTGGATGATCAGCCAGGGCAATAGCGGCGTTGGGGTTATGCGTGACGATCGTGGCCTGCAAAGTAGGGGGGAGAAAGCTGGCTACCTGCACATTGGTGGTGCCGCCGCCCATCAGTACGACCATGCCGTCTTGAATTAATGAAGCGGCTTTTTTTGCCACGGTCAGTTTCTGGTCGGTGATTTGCGCCAGGCGGGTTTTGTAATTGACCAGGGCGGGAGATTTGCGCAGCGCGCCACCGTGCACTCGTTGCAGCAGACCTTCAGAGGCCATCTCGCGTAAGTCGCGGCGGATGGTATCTTCTGAGACAGATAATTCGGTGCTTAATTCATTAGCCAGCACACGTCCATCACGCTGTAAACATTCCAGAATATATTGTCGTCTCTCTGCAGCCAGCATATGCCCTCGTAAGATTTGAAATTTGATGGTTTAAGTATATCAAATCTTTCACGTTTAAGCGGAAACATGCGTGTTCATGCGTGTTTTGAATTATCATCGATAAAATTAGTTTTAATATCGATTTCAAATAGATATAAAAAAACGGGGTAGATAAAAATCAACCTCGTTTTTTGGCAAATCTGTAATAATCAACCGCAATACTGCGGATAGAAATCGGTTCAAATCATTCTAATGGTATGATTACCTGACAGATTGATTCATCAAAACTGTCAAACATATTATCTCTGGGGAACCAAATCAGGCTAAATTCTTCTGCATTAGGATTTACATCAAAAGCTATACCCACTTTGGCTGTTAATGTTGGGCCTATGTCATCATTAGGATAGATTACCCCACCCCATTGATGATAAACCCAGTCAAATGTTGCATCCCAGCTTGATTCAAAAATCACATCTTGATTATTGAATTTTGCGGCAATTCCGAAGTCAGAATCATGTAAACTGTGGTTTTGATTCATCAAGTTTGTGATTTCTAATTTTAATAGCCAAAATTCGCCATTAGATTTTTCCCCATAAAAATAGGTCTCTCTTCTTGGCTTTTCAATCACATTGATTTTAAATGAATCCCCACAACTCATTTCCGTTCCCACACCTGGTTTTTTTGTGGCAGTAGCGGTGGGAAGCATTGTTGAAGTAGAGGTAGGAGTACTCGATGTTGTAGGTGTTAAAGTATTAGTAGCGGTAAACCGAGGTGTTGGTGAATTTGTAGCTGTTACTACCAGTATGTTAGGGGTGTACGTAGGGTATGGAGTATGTGTGGATATTACGGTAGATGTAGGTAAAGAGGAAAGAGTTTCAAATACAGCGGTACTTACAAAACTTGACGACGGGTTTGTGTAGGAAATTATTAGCAGTGTGAAAAGACAAAGCGTGATTAATACCAGTGCAGCGATGATCAATATTAGGATTGGTTTTTTTTTCTTTTCCATTTGTCCCCCTTTTTAATATAAATTTTACAAATTCTAACACATAAATATCAAAAAGAATACAGAAAAATTACCAATATAATGTATAAAATAAAATATCATAAGAGTCGAGAACTTATAGCCAGCAGCGCACACAGTTTCGGCCGGACTGCTTGGCTTCGTAAAGAGCCTGATCGGAGCGGTTGATCAAATTCTCAAGATCCGAGACGGTGTTATCGAGGGAGGAAACCCCCAGGCTGATGGTGACTCTGATCCGTGCAGGCAGGTTGGATGGATTGGAAAATTCTGCCGCTTTGCGGCGGGAGGTGGTGTTGAGTTCGATATCCATAGCTTCCATTTTTTGGCGCAATCGTTCGGCGGCTTTCGCGGCCGCATTTACATCGGTGTTGGGCAATAAGATGACAAATTCCTCACCCCCATATCGGGCGAGAATGTCCATTTCACGCAGATCGGCGCGGCAGACTCTCGCCAGGGTAGCCAGTACTAAATCACCCGCTACATGACCATAGCTATCATTTACCCGTTTAAAATAATCGATGTCCAGCATAATCACGGATAATTCTTCCCCGTATCGTCGGGCTCGCTCAAATTCTAATCGCGCCAGATCAAAGAAATGCCGGCGGTTGAATAATGAAGTTAAGCTGTCGGTGATCGCCATGCGGCGGAGCTCATCAAATAGGCGGGCTGTCTGGAATGCGATCGATACTTGACCGGCAAAGGCGTTCAGCCAGTCCGCATGCGTTTTTTGATATTGGTTGGGTTGGGTGCTGGAAAGGGATAAAAAGCCAATCAGGTCGGAATGGGCATAAATTGGCGCGCCAACCCACGAGCGAATAACCACATCTTTGTCTAGTTTAATCCAGCCTTCATATTGATCCACATCGGATATAAACAGCGGTTCACAATGCTCTGCCATCCATTGAAGATTGGATGTCTGACTGATGTTAAAGCTTACCTTTTTGGTTTGGCCGGTTCCATCCGCTGGCAGGTGTTCGTATCCACTTTGGCGTGAGATGCTTGCCATTCCATTTTCAACCTGCAATAAGCGGGCATAATCGAATGGAACGACTCGTCGAACCAATAGAAGCAAGTTATCCATTATTGACTCAGTATCCAGGGCCGCGCTGAGAATATTGCTGGATTCGCGTAATGCGTCTGCCAGGATACGCTGCTCCCGTTCTGCTTCAAGCAATTGTTTGATTTTGATTTCAGATTCTTTAACCTGGGTGATATCGGATAAATTGATCAGCCATCCGTCAGGGGCGGAACTGTTATTGGAAAGAGGAGTGATGGAAACATTGAAGAACTTGGGATGAGAATTTTGATTTAATTGGATTTCAAAGAAAAGTGGTTGATGATTTGTTTCCTTCTGGTCAATGAGCTGATCTATAGAATTGGGAAGAAAGTTATCTATATGCTGGCCAATCATAACTGGACCCGATTGGTTGAAAATTCGCTTACTGGCAGGGTTTACATCCACAATGTGAAAATGTTGGTTAAGAACCATGACTGCGTCGGGCAAGCTTTCGATCAATGTGTCTCGGGCGATTGGAATAATATCGAATAGCCGATGGCGGAAGATTGCAACCGCAAAAATTATATTGGTGGCCATTAATGCGAAAACAGTAATATCCAACGGTGCGACCGGATTAAACCCTAAGACAATGATCAGATTTGCCGCCCAGGGAAGCAGAATTCCAATGATAATCGCCAAACCTTGACTGCGAAAATTCTGATTGGAACGAACAATGAAACGGCCGATCAAGATGCTGCCAAGCAGTACGGTAGACAACATATAAGCGGCATTCACCCAATACCAAGGACCATAATCAAATGCCAGGCTGACAAATGAAATGGGGTGTCGAACATAAATGATACCTGGAAATTGGCGAAGTAAATGGTGAGATGCATTGGTAAAAGCAATGATTATCGTCCCGATTGGAATCAGGCAAAGGCCAAACAGAGTAATCGGTTTAACCAAATGATCTTGAGTGGTAAAAATCATGGCAATCACCAAGAAGGAAATTTGAGCGATTGCTGCTCCAACAAACTGCATGTTTGCCCAAAACACCTTGATGGCGTAGCTGGTGAAAAAGACTTCCAGGGCGTAGCTCAAAATCCAAAGGGCGATACCGAAAGAGAAAATGGCAAAAGTTTTTCCTAATCGAGAATCTGACGCGCGTAACCAACCCATTATTCCCAAAATGACAGAGACAATTGCCCCCAGAACTATCAGGTTCACCATGGGAAGAATGTTGAGATTCATACAAGGGTTCCGATCAACACCGCAAGTGGAGATTCTTAATCAAAACAATATTGTTTGAGATAAGCCGTTATTTTGATCATGATGAAGGTTTTGCTAGTTTGATATGATTATAAGGATGTGCAAGAATTATGCAAATTAACAAGGATCCCTTAACTACTAAGCTCAGATAAGAGGGAATAAACCAACCAACCAGATTACCGGTTCGCCCGGTAGACTTCGGATATTTGTTGGGCAAAGTCCATGATCATCAGGCACAGCGATTTTGGTTCTAAAACTTCCACAGCCCCGCCCAGGGAGAGCACGAAATCACGGGCGTTTTCCAGATGATCAAAAGACATATCCAAATGGCGGCTTCCATCGGGTAAAGTGTCGCCTGCCTGGCTGAGTAGTTGGTTAAACCGGCTGCCATAATTAGCGGGGAGCTCTTTGGTCCATGCGGGCAAAATCCGCAATTTGATCGCCACCCTGGGCCGGGTCCGAGCCCATTTTTCTTTCCAATTTGTCCAGAATGAAAGTAAATTGAAATCCGGATCGCGGACAAAACTGGCAGACGAGACTTGCGCGTTGCGGATGCGATCCAATTCAACCGCGCGAAATTGTCCGCGCGGATCTTGTAAAACAACAACCCATTGCTGGTTTTCATAAATGAGGCCATAGACCGCAAAATCCGCCTGAATCAATTCGCCAAAGTAAAGTTGCAAGGTAAGGTGGGCGAGTTGATCCTGCCATGCAGCCTGGTGAAGGCAATGCAGCAAGGGTTGCGGAGGTTGTTCTTTTTGCGGCGCAGGGTCTACCAGGACGCGTGGCTGCATCCACTCTTTCGCCCCTGAGCGAGCGGCAGTTTGAGCCGCGGAAAGCTTAAGCAACGCGGCTTGCAATTCTGGACCCAGGCCAAGCTGTTGATAAGCGACGGGAATTGAGAGCATAAACAAGGCGCGCAATTCGTTGGCAGATAAGCCAGTTAGGGATGTGCGATAGGAATCCAAAAGGGCGCAGCCACCTTGAGAGCCGCGTTCACAATAGACAGGAATACCTGCTGTGGAAAGGGCTTCAATATCGCGGTAAATGGTGCGCACGGAGACTTCCAACTCTTTCGCGAGTTGAGTAGCCGGTGTTTTTCCGCGATTTTGCAAAATGATTAATAAGGAGAGCAAACGATCCGCCCGCAACATTTCCTCCAGTCGTTATTTAATACATGACAATAGATGACAGGTATCATCCGTTATTATATCAATGAGAACCATAACGTGTTGAAAGGAATTAAATTGGAATGGATATTCGTACTATTCGTGTAGTGGAAGTTGCTCCCACGCGGGTGGCTTCGGCTTTAGGATTTGGGCCTGAGCCTGAACCGATCGCGATTAATACCCTATTAACCTGGGCGAACCAACATGGTTTATTGAAACCTCCCATAAACCAACGCTTTTTTGGCTTCAATAATCCAAGCCCATCTGCCGGCAGTCCGAATTATGGCTATGAACAATGGATTACTGTACCGGAGGGGCTTGAGGGGAATGAAAACGTTGAGATCAAGCAATTTTCTGGAGGGCTGTATGCGGTTGGCAGGTGCGAGAGCCTGGAAAACATCATGCAAGATTGGTGTGAGCTGGTAGCCTGGCAAGAAAAGAGCCAATACCTGCCCGGTAGTCACCAATGGTTAGAGGAAATCCTTTGTGTAGATTTGCTGCCGGGTATGTTGAAAGGGGAGTTTAATCCGGCATCATTTGTTTTGGATTTATATTTACCGATTATTAAATAGATTTGGTGACCTAAAGGCGGAGGATCAAACCGGAGTGCAAGTCTCTCCGGTTTCTTTTTTTACAAAAACACACAGAACTGAAAAAGTTGGCGGCTTGCATTGACGCGATAGAATGTATTCGATATGATAGGTTTATCCGGGGTATCTAATAAAAACAGAAATTTAATTACACTACGACACTGAAGAAGAATCTTTGCAATATTTGTGGAGGAAAGCTTGGCAGAAAAAACTGAGACGTTGCGTGAAAGACTGGAAGCTGTGATCCCATTCGCAGAAAAACAAGTGGAGCGAATGATCACCAAGTATCCAAAACGATTCCCAGTTTTCACCATAGAAGGTGCCTGGTCGTTGGGGGAGTACGAACGCGATAACTGGATGGAGGGTTTTTTCCCGGGGATCATGTGGATTCTTTATGGCGCCACCCAAAAAGCCGTCTGGCGGGAAAGAGCAGTGCAAACCAGCCGGATGATTGAACAACGGAAAAATGATGAAAAATCGCACGATTTGGGTTTCTTGTTCGATTGCACTTATCAGCGCGCGTTTGAGGCAACTCAACAAAGCGAATGGCAAAAGGTGATGATTGAAGCGGCTGAAACGCTGGCAAAACGCTACCAACCGCAAGGGCATTATTTGTGTTCCAGTTACGGGCAAGAAAGCTTATTGATTGACCAGATGATGAATGTAAGCTTACTTTATGCCGCTGCCCAGGCAAAAAACGACCGCGGTTTGTTTCGCATGGCACGAAACCACACTTTAACTACCCGCCGGTTCTTGCTGCGCGGGGATGGCAGCACCGTTCAAGAAGGTTTTTTTGACCGAATCTCAGGCGAGTTTCTCAAACCGGCAACCCGGCAAGGCTGGCGAGCGGATTCTTGTTGGGCGCGCGGTTTAGCCTGGGCACTGGTAGGGTTCACAAAAGTGTACACCTTTACCCGGGATGCCCATGATCTGGCAAGCGCCGAGTTGATCGCGCAATATTTCTTGGAAAATGCTCCCGCGCATGGCGTACCGCCGAACGATTTCGATGAACCGGGTCCGCGCTACGCGTTTGAAACCTCCGCCGCGGCTATTTCCGCGGGTGGGTTATGGCAGCTTGCCCATCTGACGGGAGATGTTTCTAAAGCGGTTTTATTTCGCCAATCGGCTCTGCAAATATTAGATACTTTAACCAGCAACCATTTTCTGGCGATCGAGTCTCCGGAGTGGGAGGGTATACTTAAGCACGGTATCTACCATTCGCGTTTGGGCGCCGGGGTCGATGAGAGCCTGATCTTTGGCGATTATTATTTCTTGGACGCGGTTTGCTCCGCGCTTAATGACGATACCTGGTAATCTTCTGGCAATTGGGATTCTGACCTGTTCAAGGAGGCCACATGTTTGAGGTTTTTGAGCAAATTTCAAAAATTGGCATTGTGCCAGAAATTGACGCAAAGACTGAAGATCAAGTTCAACAATTCTTGGGGGCGATATCGCGCGCCGGGCTGCGATGCGCGAAAATCGCGATGCGCAGTGAGGATGCCGAAGATCTTTTAAGAAAAGCCAGGCAACAATTTCCGCAAATGCTCATTGGCGCGGGGACAGTCTTGTCGGTCCTGCAAGGTGAGGCTGCCATGCGCGCAGGGGCGCAATTTTTTACTTCACCGGGTTTCGATTTTGAACTGGTGGACTGGTGCTTTGAGCACAGCTTGCCGATCATCCCAGGGGTAACCACGCCCAGTGAGATCATGCATGTGATGAAAACTGGCTTGAGGCTGGCACAATTCTTTCCAGTGGAAGCGATTGGCGGGGTACCGGTATTGAAATCCGTGGCGGCGCCTTTCCCGGAGATGCGTTATCTGGCAGCCGGGGGAATTAACGCGGACAATTTAGAGGATTACCTGCGCTTGTCCATTGTTGCGGGGGTTACCGGAACCTGGATCTCCAAACCGGGATTGGCATCCGAACCGGATTGGGGTGGGGTAGAAGGTTTGGCCCGCCAAGCAGCCGAGCTGGTTAAGAAGGTAAGAGCGTAACGCCTCAAACAGTTAATTGTAAATAGAGGAAATCTAAAGAGAAGACCTCTGCAAACACGCCGATGTAATTCTAAATGAATTCGCTGCGAATCGCTCCCGCAGGGTGTTTGATGTGGATGTTGATTTTCAACCAATCACGTCAATACCTTGATCAGTTTCTTGTTTCCTTGGCGTGCGGATGCCTGCATATTCACTTTGTCGCTGTTGCTGCAGCGCGAATGGTTGGCTTGGTGAAGTGGATCGCGCGGTTCTTTCGCCAGTTATGGATTGACTGAAGAAGATGGTGAGAAGAAACACCCCCAAACTCGATTTTTGTTTGGGGGTGTCATCGCTTATAAATTGAATTTGAATTAAGCCGCTCGCTTTACCAATTCGAGGAACCATCTATGAAAGCGGTCATCGCCGGTGAGTTCGGGATGGAACGAGGTGGCCAGCAGTTTTCCCTGACGGGCGGCGACAATCCGGCCATCCTCCAGGCTGGAGACGACCTCTACCTCGGGACCCACTGAGGCAATAATGGGCGCGCGGATGAACATGGCGAGGTAAGGTGGATTCTGGTCTTTACCATTCAAATTTGCCAGAGCGGGCACCTTCAACGCGGCTTCGAAACTTTCCACCTGACGGCCAAAAGCGTTGCGCTGGATGGTCATATCCATCAGCCCCAACAGGGGTTGGTCGCGGCCGGCATCTTTGGAGAGCAAAATAGCTCCGGCGCAGGTGCCCCAGATGGCTTTTTGGCGGCCAAAGGCACGCAGCGGCTCAAACAAATCGAAGGCCACCATCAATTTGCCGATGGTGGTCGATTCGCCGCCGGGCAGGATGATGCCGTCCAGGCCGTCCAATTGTTGTGGCAGGCGCACCTGGCAGGTATCCACTCCCAGACTATCAAGGATAATCTGGTGTTCGATAAAAGCGCCTTGCAAGGCGAGAATACCGATTTTCATAGGCGATCGCGTACTACCAACCACGCCCAGCGATGCGCTGCGCTTCAGGGATCTCGGTCACCTGGCGGCCTACCATGGGCTCGCCCAGGTTGCGGCTGACTTCGGCCAGAATGGCGGGGTCTTGATAGTGGGTCACGGCTTTGACAATGGCGGCGGCGCGTTTGGCGGGGTCGCCCGACTTGAAAATGCCGGAACCAACAAAGACTCCATCCACACCCAATTGCATCATCAACGCGGCGTCAGCGGGGGTTGCCACACCACCGGCGGCAAAGTTGACCACTGGTAAGTGGCCAAGCTGGCGCACTTCCAATACCAATTCATAGGGCGCGCCGATCTGCTTGGCGAAGGCCATAATTTCTTCATCTTGCAGAGATTGCAGGTGGCGGATATCTCCCATCACCTGACGAGCATGGCGGACGGCTTCGATCACGTCTCCAGTGCCGGCTTCGCCTTTGGTGCGGATCATCGCCGCGCCTTCGCCAATTCGGCGCAAGGCTTCACCGAGGTTGCGTGCGCCGCAGACAAAGGGCACTTTGAAATTGTGTTTGTAAATATGATTCTGGTCATCGGCGGGGGTGAGAACTTCGGACTCATCAATATAGTCCACGCCCAATGACTCAAGGATTTGTGCTTCCACGAAGTGCCCGATGCGGCATTTGGCCATCACCGGGATGGTAACGGTGTCCATGATTTGAAGAATCAATTCAGGATCGCTCATTCGCGCCACGCCCCCCGCTGCGCGAATATCGGCTGGGACGCGTTCAAGCGCCATTACTGCACAGGCGCCGGCCTCTTCAGCAATACGGGCATGTTCAGGAGTGACGACATCCATAATGACGCCGCCCTTGAGCATTTGCGCCAAACCTTTTTTCACTGCAAAAGTACCAGACTGCTGTTCCAAAGGAAACCTCCTGGGGGATTTGAGTAGCATGGTGATTGTACCACGCTGTGACAAGAATGGAATTAAGGGAATCAATGAAACCCCATTCCCATATATGAGGTGCTTCATATCTCTCTTGGGAAGAAAAATTGACGGGGTAATCTCCCTATGAAAAAGTTTTCAGGACACGGTGAGCGCTGAAGGTGAGCCAGGCAGATGGCGCTTTCTTTTGAGCGAAGTCCCACCCTTTCCAGGCCATCCACACCGATGTGGGGGTGAATAAGCCATCTGCATCCTGCTGGCTGGAGAGTAAATTTGCTATTTCGTATAGGCGTGGATCCGTTTGAGCGAATTGAAAGCGGCTCAATACATTTAGCACATGCAGCAAATCATACCAAATGAGGGGGTATTTGAGTTTGCTAAAATCGGTGCCCATCCCAAATAAATAATATTTCCGCTCTTTGCGTAAAGCCCAATGATTTAACAGCATTTCCACGCCAGCTTGCACCTCAGGACGGGCATGCGTTTCTGGCAGAAGCGAGAAAACGCTTAAGCAGATCAATGTCGCATAAGGGCAGGGATCGTCTTTGCGGCCGGGACCGCGGAAACCCTGCCAGGCGGGGTCGCAGGCGCAAGGCCAGCCAATCTCCCGTGCCAAGCTGAGTAAATGTGTGCGATTGATTTCTAAAAGCGATTGATCATTCAGCCCGAAAGCCAGCAAAGCGTGCAATACAAGGGGCAGGTCGCAAAGCATCCAGCTCCATTTTGGTTCTTCACTTCCCCCATATTGCGGGGAAACGTGTAACAATGTTTGGAGAAATCCTTGGGGGGAGCGGTGTGCGGTGACCTTTTCCACAAGTTGGCTGATGCCAGGGTCCTCCAAGGTGAGGCCAAAATCTGCCAGCACTCCCAATGTATGCAGGGGGTGGTTGGCATCATTGTGGCGTTTTAGCGGGTAGTTTGGCCATTCTGACGCGCGGGCGATAAGATTTTTTACCGCCGGATGTGAAATTAACGCAGCCCGGTCTGCAATCACTTGCGGGTCATTTTTGGGAATATTGAGCAAATCAATCCGGGTGCGGTAGCGCACCCAGGGTTCGGGCTGGGATAATAGCCAGGATATTGGAATATTATTCTTCATAACGGATCTCATTTATACTATATAGAATAAAGGTTCAAACAACAAGTGTCTTTGCAAACGCAAACGCTTATGTGATAATTTGAATCTTGAAATCGCTTTGCCGCTCTTCGGTGAAGTGGAGAACTTGGGAGAGAAAGTATGAAAATTCCGGTAGATTATTTACAACGTGTGTACGC
>Ga0209269_1000486_pt1 | contig 37045 bp, 28 predicted proteins | sample MTBAKMMethaMetaG_FD_187455 | JGI IMG/M metagenome (GOLD analysis project Ga0209269, IMG submission 187455) | Enrichment culture microbial communities from Arthur Kill intertidal strait, New Jersey, USA, that are MTBE-degrading - MTBE-AKM (Arthur... | ecosystem: Environmental > Aquatic > Marine >... | reverse complement strand
GCCATCACCGCCTCGGCAACGGCCATCAGGTCGGCATCCGTGACCCGCATCCCACGGTCACCGAGCTCCTTGATCCTCCTGACGATCTCCTTCAGCTGCTCCTGATCCGCGTGGTAGTGCAGCTCGGTAAGCGCTGCCTCTACTGATGCCGACCCGGAATGCTTGCCGAGCAGGATCCGCCGCTTCCTCCCGATCATCTCCGGCGGCACCGGCTCGTAGGTGCTCGGTTCCCGGAGCACCCCGTGGGCATGGATCCCGCTCTCGTGGGTGAAGGCCATCTCTCCCACGATGGCCTTGTTGGTCGGGAGGTCAACACCGGTCAGCCGTGACACCATCACTGAAAGGGGGTAGAGATCCCTGGTCCTGATCCCGGTCCGGTGGTCGTACAGGATCTCGAGCGCCATCACCAGCTCCTCGAACGCCACGTTGCCGGCCCGCTCACCGAGGCCGTTGACCGTGGTATGGGCACAGGTCGCCCCTGCCTTGAGGGCGGATACGGTGTTGGCCATCCCCATCCCCAGGTCGTCATGGCAGTGGATGGAGAGCGGGGCAAGGCAGAGCGGGGGGATGATCTCTGCCACCCGCTCGGGGGTAAGCAGCCCGACCGTATCACAGAAGCAGAGCCGGTCAGCTCCGTGATCGAGGCCCCCGGCATAGACCTCCCGGATGAACGCGGGATCGGCACGCGATGCATCCTCCCCCGAGAGCTCTACGATCAGGCCCCGTTCCCGGGCATAGCTGACCGCGGACATGGCCATAGCATAGACCTCTGCCCGGGTTTTTCTCATCTTCTTCTCAATGTGGAGGTCGCTCACCGGGATGACCAGGTGCACCGAATCGGCACCAAAGTCCGCTGCATAATCGATGTCCAGCTGCACGGCCCGGACATAGGTGCAGATCTCTGCAGAGAGACCGGCCGATGAGATGAGCCTGAGCGCTTCACGTTCCCCTTCGGATGCTGCCGCTGAACCGACCTCGATGACGTGCACGCCGATATCGGAAAGACGTGACGCAATCTCCAGTTTTTCGTCGGGTTTCAGCGAGACGCCGGGGGTCTGTTCCCCGTCCCGTAAGGTGGTGTCAAAAAAACGTACTCCGTTAGTGAATAAAACGATCTGTCATGGAAATTCCACCACACGTACAGCTGGTGACGAGGGATACTTAACAGTTTGGATAAAAAAAGGATTCAGGCCATGACCGGGGCTGCCGGCTCGCTGCTCTCGTAGAGCAGGGTGATATACCGGGTGAAAAATATCGTGATGAAGGGCGAAATGATGAGCTGGATTATTCCACCAATGTAGGGAATCACCCCCAGAATGACCTGGACAATGACAATAATGGCGACTACGATGATCAGGGCAAGGATATAAGTACCCCAGCCGATTTTGCTGATAGTGGCCATGATGGCCGAAAAATTGAATGCTTCACCGATACTTCCCGTCCGGGCAAACCGTACAACGCCAATGATGGCAAAAAGTCCGATAACGAATGCAACGATAAGTGCGACGAGAATACCGATTATGACACCTCCAATAAGTGGGAGAAGGGCATCGAAGTTGGATCCTGCGGACATAGCAGCCATGAACGCAGCTCCGAGTGTCACTGCAAGAATGATGAGAACCGGAAGTGAATAGACGATTTGAATAACGGTGTACTTGATACCGTCAGTAAATAACGCGCTAAAACCGGTAACTGCAGGCAATGGTGTTTCACCCCGGAAGATCTTCAGCATATAGCCCATGTAGAATGCACCAAGCGCAATTGCCACGATGAGAGCAACGATGAATACCACACCGATCGTCGTAATGTCCGGTATCGTTCCAGTCATCAATGAAGGTATTAGGAATAGGACCCCAAGGATGAACGGGATTACCGGCAGGAGGGCCAGGATAATCAGCAGGATCCACGTTGCAAGGTTTCCCAAAAGACCATCTTTCGTGTATTCAAATGAGTCGCCAATGAGCTTTCCAAAATCCATTATTATCACCTGTTTCTGTTCATAGATTCGGATAAAGGGATAAAAAAGATATCGTGGTGAAATGGCGTTCAAAAACGCCTAATGCCGGAAGTAGCGCACCCCGGAAAAGATCATGGCCATGTTCAGGGTATTTGCCGCTGCAATCACCTCGGCGTCCCGGATCGACCCGCCGGGCTGGATGAGTGCCGTGGCGCCGGCAGCAGCGGCGATCTCGAGGGTATCAGGGAATGGCAGGAAGGCATCGGATGCGACCACCGACCCGACCAGCGAAAAGAGCGACTTGTCGATAGCGATCTTTGCAGCGTCCACCCGGCTCATCTGCCCGGCCCCGATGCCGAGGGTCCGGTTCTGGTCGGCGAAGATGATGGTATTGCTCCTGGTGTGCTTGCAGACCTTCCAGGCGAGGCCGAGTGCCGAAAGTTCCTCCGGGGTGGCATCGCGGTCGGTGATCACCTCCCAGTGCTCGCGGTAGGGAGGAGTCTCCTGCATGAGGAGGCCCCCGTCGATGGTCCGGAGCTCGGGTCCCGGTGAGGGGCCGGGGAGAATCAGGACCCGCATATTCTCCTTCTTCTTCATGGATGAGAGGGCGTCGGGCGTAAAGGACGGTGCTGCGACGACCTCGACAAAGGTTTCGCAGATCTCCTCTGCGAGGGGGAGTCCGATTTCGCGGTTGATGGCGACGACAGATCCGTAGGCTGATATGGGATCGACATCGCGGGCACGGACGTAAGCTTCGAGGGGATATTCGCCCACGGCAACCCCGCAGGGGTTGTTGTGCTTCACGATAACCGCGGCTGGTTCCTCAAACTCCCGCACCAGCCTTGCGGCAGCATTGAGGTCGAGATAGTTGTTGTAGGACATCTCCTTTCCCTGGAGCGGCACCGCTGCCGCGATACCCGTCTCGCCAAAGACTGCGCCTTTCTGGTGTGGATTCTCCCCGTACCGGAGCCGTCTGCCATTCCGTACCTGGATAGTGAGGATCCCCGGGAGATCCCGACCGACGGTCTGGAAATGGTTGCTGATGGAAGCGTCATACGCTGCCGTCAGGGCAAAGGCTTTCTGTGCCAGTGAGAAGCGCTGCTCCTGCGAAAATCCCCCTGATTCGAGAGCACGGGAAACCAGCCTGTAGTCAGCCGGATCAGTGATCACTGCAACGTCGCGGAAATTTTTGGCAGCCGCCCGGATCATAGCCGGGCCGCCGATATCGATGTACTCGACAAGGTCAGCGAGATCGGAAATTGTGGCCGACATCTCCTCGAAGGGGTAGAGGTTTGCCACCAGCAGGTCGATGGGGTGGATACCCTGTTCGGACATTGCCGGGTCGTCAACCCCCCGCCGTCCGAGGAGACCGCCATGCACCTTGGGGTGGAGGGTCTTGACCCGCCCGTTCATCATCTCGGGAGAGCCGGTGTATGCCGAGACTTCGATGAAATCGATACCTGCTTCACGGAGCAGGGTTCCGGTGCCTCCGGACGAGAGGATCCCGACCTTGTGTGAGGCAAGCGCCCGGGCCAGATCGACGATTCCCCGTTTGTCCCATACAGAGATCAGAGCCCACTTCATGAGAACTACTGTGCCATGATCTGTTATTTAGGTTGATGCACGGTCCAGGTTTCTTCACGGGGAGCAGGCCGGGATGAGGTTCTCCCTTGTGAAGGGTTATCCCCTCCGGTGTATAACGTGTGGATACGATGAGAGAGCCGCCCGTCAAGAAGGTCCTGTACTGGTGCCCCCGCTGCAATGTGCCACTCCTCGGGCGAGGGTGTGCCTGCGGGGCGGAAGGAGAGCGGATGCCGCTCCTGCGCCCCTACGATGTCCGTCCCGCTCTCGGCACCGACCGGAACATCCTCGCCACCCTCCTATCAGAACGGTTCGGGACAGGGGACCTCCCGGAAATTGTCCTCTTCAACAAGACCGGCGGGCTCGACCGGCACGATCTGGTGATTGCCAACGGGGCCCGGTTCGGGTGGCTCTCGTTCCACCCCTGCGACAAGCGCTGGAGCTTTGTCCCTGAACTGGAAGCGCTCCCCTTCCTGCTCCCCCGGGCCCGGTCCGGGGTCATCTATCTCGAGGATTCATACCGGGGAAAAGAGGCCATCACAGACCGGAGGATTGGAGGAAAACGGCTCCCGGTCCAAACGAATATCCCGGATGGCCCGGTGATCGTGCGGTTCCGCGGCCAGGCCGGAACGGGATTTCTCTCCGAAGGGTATTTGAAAATCCGGAAGATCGGCAGAATTCAGGAGAAGGACTACCCTGATCCGGCATGGGATGTGGCGGTGGAGAAAAACCGGTACCACCTGAAGAACCTCGAACGGCATGCCGTTCGGTTCATCCGGCAGCATATGCACGACCGCCCGCGCGTGAATGTCTCCTTCTCGGGGGGGAAGGACAGTACCGTGGTGCTCGAGCTGGCCAGGAAGGCCGGAGTGACCGAACGCTACTTCGTCGACACCGGGATGGAATTTCCCGAGACGCTCTCGTTTGTGGAGGAGATGGATATTCCGGTGCGGCTCAAAGGAGGGGGCCTCCTCAGCCACATCAGGAAGCAGGGCCTGCCGACCAAGGACAATCGCTGGTGCTGTGAAATGGTCAAGCTCCGCCCGGTAAAGCAGTGGCTGGGTGACCAGGGGGACTGTGTCACCGTCCAGGGGAACCGGTGGTATGAGTCATTCTCCCGGGCCGGCCTGCCATCGGTCTGCGAGAACCCGTACCACCCGGGCCAGCTGAACATCTCCCCTATCCGGAACTGGCGGGCTCTCGAGGTCTTCCTGTATATCTGGTGGCGGGGTCTCCGGGTCAACCCGCTCTACGAGATGGGATTCGAACGGGTCGGGTGCTGGATGTGTCCGGCAATGCTGGAGAGCGAGTTTGAACTGGTCAGGACCATTCACCCGGATCTCCACAGTCGCTGGATCTCTGTACTGAGAGAACACGCCAGACAGAAAAGACTCCCCCCTGAATATATTAGCTGCGGGCTGTGGCGCTGGGAGAACATTCCCCCGAAAATGCGGGAGATTATCCGGGAGAAAAGGGTGCAGGCCGGCTGAGATGGGTGTCCTGCCACTCTCCCGGAACAGTTCTGCACATTTCTCCTCCATTCCATGTTCTGAAGAGAAAAAATGCCACGGCCCGTCGGTTTTTCAGGCGTGTAAAGAAGAGAATGAATTTATAGAACTACAATGCAATAGCTATCTGATCGACCTATGGCTCAGGATACAGAGGAGGAATTTAATGAGTCAGTTCAGGAAAAGAACGATGAATCTTCCCCTGGACCGGTATCCCCCTCCCCTGGGGAGCTGCAGAGAGAGTACCAGGAACTGAATGACCGGTTCCTTCGTCTTGCCGCTGATTTTGAGAATTTCCGCAAACGGACGGAACGTGATCTCGATGCCAGGGTCAGGTTTGCCATCGGAGAGTTCGCCAGCGAGCTCCTCGAGGTGATCGACAATTTCGAACGGGCCCTGAAAGAAGAGGACGAAGCAGGCAGGGAGGGGCTGGTACAGATCCACAAACTTTTCAGGAGCATCCTCGAACGGCACGGGATCCGGCCATTGGAATCGGTGGGAAAACCGTTCAACCCGGCCGAACATGAGGCGGTTGCCTACATCCCCTCTGAGTGTGATGAGGGGACCATTATTGAGGAGTTCTGTCGGGGATACTGCATGCAGGATCGAGTAATACGCTGTGCGAAAGTGGCAGTTTCGAAAGGAAAAGAAGGTGAATGATATGGCAAAGGAAAAAGTACTTGGAATCGACCTCGGTACCACGTTTTCCTGCATGGCAATCATGGAAGCAGGAAAACCGCTCGTTATCCCGAATGCAGAGGGTGGGAGGACTACCCCGTCAGTCGTTGCGTTTACCAGGGAAGGTGAGCGGCTGGTAGGGAGCCTGGCGAAACGGCAGGCGATCACCAATCCTGTCCGTACTATCCAGTCCATCAAGCGCAGGATGGGCACCTCCGGGAAGGTAACGATAGATGACAAGGCCTATACCCCCCAGGAAATCTCGGCGATGATCCTGCAGAAGATGAAGATCGATGCAGAAGCCTACCTCGGTGAGAAGATCACCAAGGTGGTGATCACCGTTCCGGCCTACTTCAACGACGCCCAGCGACAGGCAACAAAGGATGCCGGGAAGATTGCCGGGCTGGATGTGCTCCGGATCATCAATGAACCCACGGCGAGTGCGCTGGCCTATGGTATTGACAAGGAGCATGATGTGACCGTTCTTGTCTATGACCTCGGGGGAGGGACGTTTGATGTCTCCATCCTGACACTCGGTGACGGGGTCTTTGAGGTGAAGGCAACATCCGGGAACAATAAGCTCGGGGGCGACGATTTCGACATGCGGATCGTGGACTGGCTGGTGGAGGAGTTCAAAAAGAAAGAGGGCGTGGATCTGAAATCAGATCCCATCGCCATGCAGCGGCTCCGGGATGCCGCTGAGAATGCCAAGATCGAGCTCTCCCAGAAGATGAAGACCACCATCAATCTGCCCTATATCACCTCCACCCCGTCCGGCCCCAAGTTCCTGGACGTCGACTTAACCCGGGCAAAACTCGAGCAGCTCATCGGGGATCTCGTTGAATCCACGGTCCGGCCGGTCCGGCAGGCCCTGGCTGATTCCAAGCTGAAGCCCGAGCAGATCGACCATGTCCTGCTGGTCGGGGGATCGACCCGGGTGCCGCTGGTCCAGGAGACGATTAAGAAGATCCTTGGCAAAGACCCTGACAAGGGAGTCAATCCGGATGAGTGCGTTGCTCTCGGAGCTGCCATCCAGGGAGGGGTTCTTACCGGAGAGACAAAGGACATCGTCCTCCTCGATGTGACCCCGCTCACCCTGGGCATCGAAACCCTTGGCGGTATTGCCACCAAGCTCATCGAGCGGAACACGACGATCCCCACCCGGAAGAGCCAGATCTTCAGCACCGCCGCAGATGGTCAGACCAGCGTCGAGATCCATGTGGGTCAGGGTGAACGGGCGCTGGCAAAGGACAATTTCACCCTCGGGCGGTTCCAGCTGACAGGAATTCCCCCGGCACCACGGGGGATACCCCAGATCGAGGTCACCTTCGATATCGATGCCAACGGCATCATCCATGTCTCGGCAAAGGACCTCGGCACCGGCAATGAGCAGGCCATCACCATCAAGGGCGACAAGAAACTTTCTGAAGACGATATCAAACGTATGGTGGATGAAGCAAAAGGGTTTGAATCTGAGGATAAGGAGAAACGCGAGGAGATCGAGATACGGAATATGGCGGATTCCGCGGTCTTCAATGGCGAGAAGATGCTGAAGGAGAGCGGCGAGAAGATAGAGCCTGCCGACCGGGAGAAGATCCAGAACGGCATCGATGCAGTCCGGAAAGCGCTCGAGGCGGACACTACGGAAGAGATCAGGAAAGCGATGGAGGCGCTCACCGAAGCGGTGTACGGGGTGACCACCAAGCTCTACCAGAAGGTGCAGGCAGAACAGCAGGCGAAAGCCGGACAGGAGCCGGGAACGGCAGCCGGGAATGATGACACCGTGGTTGATGCCGATTACACCATGAAAGACGAGTGAGGCAATGGTCGCGGGAGACTACTACGAGATCCTGGGGATCCCGAAGAATGCCGATGAGAAGGAGATAAAGAAAGCCTACCGTAACCTCGCCCGGAAACATCATCCTGACGTCTGCAAAGAGGAGGGTGCCGAGGAGCGGTTCAAGCAGATCAACGAGGCCTACAGCGTCCTGTCCGACCCGCAGAAGCGCGCACAGTACGACCATATCGGGCATGAGAGCTTCACCCATGCCTCCAGGGGGTCGTATGCAGGGGGAGGAGGCTTTGGAGGCTTTTCTACGGATTTTTCCGGCTTCGGCGATATTTTTGATTTTTTTGGGGGAGGGTTTGGTGGCCAGCGCCAGACCGGCCCCCGGGGCGGTGCCGATCTCCTCATGAGGCTCCAGATCACCCTCGAGGATGCGGTCTTTGGGACCGAGAAGGAGATCGAGGTTTCCCACACCGAACCGTGCCCCGCCTGTGACGGGACCGGGAGCGAGACCAAAAAACGGGTCAGCTGTACAACGTGCGGTGGCAGTGGGCAGCTCCGCCAGATGAGCCAGACAATTTTCGGCCAGTTTGTCAGGATGAGCACCTGCCCTGACTGCAGGGGTGCAGGCAAGGTTCCTGAGACCCGGTGCCATGCCTGCCGGGGGACAGGAGTCACCCAGGTCAGGAGAAAAATCCAGGTCCGTATCCCGGCAGGTATCGATTCGGGGATGCGCCTGCGCATGGAAGGGTACGGAGAGGCGGGAGATATTGGGGCGGAAACCGGGGACCTCTTCATCGAGATCCAGGTGCAACCCCATGACAGGTTCACCCGCCACGGCGACAATCTGGAGATGGTGGCCGAGATCACCCCTGCACAGGCGGTGGCAGGATCGGAGATTACCGTTGAGACCCTCGATAAAAAGCAGATCGAGCTCACCATCCCCCCCGGGATCCAGCATGATACCGCCCTGAAGATTCCGGGAGAGGGTGTCAGGCGGAGAGGCAGGCCCGGGGATCTCCTGGTGCGGATAGCGGTACGCATCCCCCGTCAGCTCTCCCCCGAACTCCGGGAACTCTATGAGAAGATCCTCGAGATCGAGGGATCGAAGGCCGGGCAGGAGAAGAAGGGATTCTTCTCCGGGTTCATGGGAAAGAAATAATCCCCCTCATCCCTGGACCAACGTGCCTGATTGTCCCCGATCGTTCTTCTTTCGTCACTAGCTATTTGGATACCCTTCTTCCACTCTATATGGAATGAAGCTCATTGCCGAGCTCTCCGGCGAGCATCCCGGGCTGCCGTTCGCGGAACTGGAACTGGTCGGTCAGGTCCTTGAGAAAAGACCCCAGGTCGCGGTGGTGGACTGCCGGTTTCCGGGAGATATCGACCGGCTCTCCCTCACCCATGCCGTTCTCGAGTACCTCGGCGAGTGTGACGCTGATTCCGGCTCTTTTACCGATCTGCTCAGGGATCTGGCCTTGAGTGCAGACGGCACCTATGCCGCCCGGGTAAAGAAGGTAGAGGGATCGGCCCTGGCTGCACCGGTTCCGGAGGTCGAACGCCTGATGGGCTCTCTCATCCGGGGGAAGGTACAGCTCGGGAACCCGGGCAGTGAATACCGGGCGGTATGCTCGGGCGACCGGTGCTACGTCGGCAGGCTGATCCGGAGAATCGACCGCGGGTCCTTTGAACTCCGCAGACCGGGAGGCCGGGCGTTCTTCCATCCCGGAGTCATGATGCCCCGGATGGCCCGGGCGCTGGTCAACATCTCCCTCGTCCGCGGGGGAGAGTTCCTGTTCGATCCCTTCTGCGGGACCGGAGGGATGGTTCTCGAGGCCGTACTGGTCGGCGCACAGGGAATAGGGAGCGATATCGACCCGTTTATGGTGTCAGGGAGCAGGAAGAATGTGCCGGAGGGATTTTTTTTCCGGGCCGATGCTACCGCACTCCCTCTCCGGAATTCATGTATCTCTGCGGTGGCAACCGACCTTCCCTATGGGCAGTCGGTCTCTATCGCCGCCGGGAGTCTTGATATCCTGTACACTGAGGCGCTTGAGGAGATACGGCGCGTGCTCATGCCAGGGAGGAGGGCAGTGGTGGTCACCCACCGGGATATCTCCCGGTATGCCGGTGACGTGATGGAGATTGTCGCCTCCTATTCGCAGAGGGTTCACCGGAGCCTGACCCGGAGAATGCTGGTGCTCAGGAAATGACCCCTCAGCCAGGAACGGGAACCTCAAAAGAATAAAAGAGGAACAGTGCACAATTTCTCTAAGAGAATGCATCAACCCGGAGCCGAACACCGCATGGAAAGATACCAGTTCCATGCCTGCAGCCGGTCTGTCGCCGGCATCAGGCAAGGTAATGAGGATGCCTGTGATGTGAGCCGGATCTCCCATCCCTCGGAAACATTCCTGCTGCTCGCTGTCGCAGACGGAATCGGCGGGCATCCGGCAGGGGAGGTGGCAAGCAGGCTCGCGGTCCGGACACTCGGGGAGATCGTGCGCGAACAGCTCTCGCTGATCCGCGAGCCTGACCGGAAATCCCTGGAAGCCCTGATGGAGCTGGCCTTCCAGGAGACGAACCTGCGGGTCCTCTCTGTTTCTGAACAGGAGGAAGCGTGGCAGGGAATGGGAACCACGCTTGTCGCCGCCCTGATCAACGGGGCAGACGACTGCATTATCGGGAATGTCGGCGACAGCCGGGTCTACCGCATCGGAGAACACCTGGAACGGCTGACCCGGGACCACTCACGGGTCCAGGAACTCGTTGAGGAGGGGGTCCTCAATTCCCACGAGGCGGAACGCCACCCGCTCAAGAATATCGTGACCCGCATCATCGGGCGCAAAGGAGACCGGGCAGACATTACCAGCTGCCGTCTCGGGAATGCCCGGATCCTGCTCTGTTCGGATGGCCTGCTCGATGGTCTGACGGAGCAGGAGATCCTGACCGTAGCCGGGGAACAGAACTACCCTGCCGTCTGTGACGCGCTCATCGAGGCGGCGCGGGCGAGGAGCAGGGATAATATCACGGTGGTTGTTGCCGGGCGGTCCGGTACCTGAAAAGAGGAATTATTTTTTCGATCCCGGGGCCTGGGTCACGATCCGCACCGCCTCCACCATCTCAGTGAGGAGCTCGGCCGGGAAACCCATTACCATCTCATCGTCCTCGATACCTGAGAACTTCCGTGAACCGTCGCAACCCATGGAGTAGTTGGGCCTGCCGGAGAGATAGGTCTGGGCGGTGGCGTCGGCACAAACCGACTGGATCCCGGAAAATTCGGAGTTAATTCTCCCTCCCAGCCGGAAGAGCGTTGCCTGGGCGAGCTTGAGCATCACCCGTGGTGCTGCAATGATAACCACCACATGGGGGACGAAGGGGGTCTTCTCGAGCGGAGCATAGAGGGTTGCGTAGGTGGACCCGGATTCAAGGTGCGGAATACTTTCGATGGTCCGCTTGCAGGCCGGGGCGCTCTCGAATTTGCCGAGTTTGAAGTAGAATTCACCGGTCTTCAGGCTCTCGGATATCTCACGGAGCCCGAGTGCCCAGGCACCGCCGAAACATTCATGGTTCTCATCGGTGGCGTAGAAGATCTTTCCCTCTTTGCGGGCCAGGGTCACCATCATGCAGTGCCGGATTGTCTTATCCAGCTTCTCCATACCGGCAGGGATATCCTCTTTCTTATGGACAAACCGGAGTGCTACCGGAGAATATTTCAGGCCGAGCGAAGTCCTGAATGCTTCGGATGCTCCGGCAAAATCAATCTCATGCATCATGCCTTCCTGCACAGTTCATCACCTCGTTTGCACCGATCTTCTGCAAAAGAGCTGATAAAATCGCCCATTCCGTCAAAGCCGCCGGAGCTTCTGATCGACCTTCTCGAAGAAATTGCGTCCGATGTCCGCGATGAGTGCAGGATCACGCGATTTTCTGACAACGATGGTGGCTTTCGTGCCAAGATCGATACTCTTCTGCCCGTCGATGACCATGGTTGCCGGTTTCGCACTCTCCAGCCGTATCTCGAGGCTCCGGTCACTGCTGATGACGTGGGGGCGGGAGGAGAGCATGTAGGGAGCGAGCGGCACCATGAGCACCCCTTCGATCCGGGGATCGACAATCGGGCCCCCGGCACTCATTGCGTAGGCGGTTGAACCGGTCGGGGTGCTGAGGAGGAGCCCGTCTGCCCTGAAGTGCTCGGAGAGGACGCCGTCGATGATAACCCCGAAGGAGAGCATCTTTGCCGGTCGGCTGGTCACCACCAGCACCTCGTTCAGGGCATCGCCGACATGCCGGCCCTCGACCGAGAACGAGAGCCGCATTCTCCGCTCGACAGAAAAACCGTCCGATATGGCCAGGAGGACATCGGCGGCCTCACCAGGTTCCACATCTGCGAGGAAACCGACCTCCCCCCAGTTGATGCCGATGATCGGGAGCTGCCGGGTCATCTTCTGCACCGTGAGCAGAATCGTGCCGTCGCCTCCGACAACGACCACCAGGTCGGGATCCGCCCCCGTGAGGGGGATTCCGGGAATGCCGAGGGCAGCAGCCGTCTCTTCTTCAAAGAAGACCCTGTGCCCGGCACCCGTCAGCTTCGTCCCGAGTGACTCCGTGAAGGAGAGCGCTTCCCGGGTATCAATCCGCGAGACCAGCAGAAACTTCATGCCATTCACCTCAGGTATTCGATGATCTTTTGATGCATCACGCTGTTCGTCGCCACCATGCACTTCCCGATGGTGACCTCGTCCGGAAAGACCAGGGGCTTTCCTTCAAGGTCGCTCACCCTTCCTCCCGCCTCCGTGCAGACCAGCATCCCGGCTGCGGCGTCGGTCACGCGGAGCGTTCCCCTGAGATCGATGAACCCGTCAATCCTCCCGCAGCCGATGTAGCAGAGCTCGAGTGCCGAGGCCCCGAGAAGCCGCCACCGCCGGATCTTCTGGCCGAGGTTGAGAACCCTTCCCGGGTTAAATTTCCTCCCATAGATCGAAAGGGCGCTCTTCTCCAGGGATGAGGTCTTTGATACGGTGATGTGTGTTCCATCGAGAAATGCCTTCTTCCCTTTCTCTGCGCTGAAGGTCTCTCCTCCCGCCAGGTCCCGGACATACGCATTCCGGATCACGCCGTCTTTGGCATAGGCGATGGAGAGGGCATAGAAGGGGATTCCTGCCACCGCATTGTAGGTACCGTCAATGGGATCAAGGAAGAGGGTTCCCTCGTCGCCGTCCATCTCCACCCTCCCGGCCTCCTCGCTGATCAGCGTTCTTGCCAGGGGGTGGTCTTCGAGGTAGGCAAGAATGCAGGATTCGGCGACCTGATCGATCCGCTGGGTCGGGGTTCCGTCTGCACCCATGCCGGTCTTCTTTCCGGCCTCCGGGGTACCTACGAGGGGGCTGATCGCCTCGGTAACCGCGTCAGCCAGTTCATTGCAGCAGGTGAGGAAATCCATGGAAAGGTTCCGGATGACTAGTAGGTGTATTTTATCTAATAATATAAAGATAAACTAAGTCTACCGTACGAGTGTGAATACATGAAAGAGCAGACAGAAGTAGGGAAGCTCAAGGAAGGCCGCTGGGTGGTGATCGATGACGAACCCTGCAAAATCCTCGGGATCTCGATATCAAAACCCGGTAAGCACGGTGCTGCAAAAGCCAGGATCGATGCCGTCGGACTTTTTGACGGGGTAAAGCGGTCGATCGTGCAGCCGGTTTCCGCAAAGACCTACGTGCCGGTCGTCGAACGGAAGAGCGGACAGGTCATCACGGTCAGTGGGTCCACTGCCACCCTCATGGACATGAAGGATTACAGCAATTTCGAGGTGGAAATACCTCCGGATAAGACCCAGCTCTTTGAGATCGGAAAGGAACTGCCCTATATCGAAGCACTGGGAAAGAAAAAGCTCGATATCGATTGACCTGTCATCAATACTTTTTTACCCACTCATTCCCCCGCAATCGTTCTGCCCGCCTTTTATCGTGAATAGAGTGCCGTGGTATCGCCGAACTGGAGGACATGGCCATGCATCGCCACGATCAGATCGGCTTTGGTCGCACCCGGTGCAAGGTCGAGCAGGGTATCGAGTCCATACACCTTGAAAGCGTAGCGGTGGGTCGATCCCGGCGGGGGACAGGGGCCGTCATACCCGATATTCCCGAAGTCATTTCTTCCCTGAACCGCGGAAACGGGAGCGGTCACGGTTCCCCCCTTGGGAATCCCGGGAGGAATCTCGCCGGTGGGAGGGAGGTTCCAGATCAGCCAGGGGCAGAAGGAGCAGCAGGAAGGCTGGAACGGGTTGACGGCCATCACCGCAACAGATACCGCAGATAGCCCTTTGATCCGTAATCGCGGGGAGGCGTTCTCGCCGTCACAGGTGTTGGTTGGCGGAAAGATCAGGAAATCGAGCGATACGACCAGTTTATCCATGGACTGATGTCTCCTGACGGCTATTTAGCCGTTGCTCCGGTCCCGGGAGGAAAGAACCATATTCCCTCACCCGAAAGACTACGAGATTGCATGGAGAGCCGGGAAATCAGCACACTTGCCTGCTATACGGACGGGGCCTCACGGGGAAACCCGGGCCCGTCGGCGGGCGCTTATATCCTCGTGACCAGCGGTGGCGATGTGGTTGAGGAGCGTGCAGTCTCCATCGGCCGGGGCACGAACAATGAAGCCGAGTACCGGGGTCTCATTGCGGGGCTTTCCGCCGCGAAACGACTGGGGGCAATGCGTCTGGAGGTTTTCTCGGACAGCGAGCTGATGATCCGGCAGATGGCAGGCACCTACCGGGTATCATCGCCCCGTCTCCGGCCGCTCTATGAAGAGGCACAGGCCCTCATCCGGCACTTCCGGGAGGCCACCTTTCAGTCCGTCCCACGGGAGCACCCGCTGATAGCGAGAGCCGATCGACTGTGCAACCAGCTCCTCGATGCCGAAGGGGGTCGGGCAGACCGGCAGGGATCCTGAAGGAGCGGTTGCTTTTGCCTGTAAGTATATATCTTTATTTTTATATCCCCTATAAGGAATGACAGGCAGACAGTGAGGCTTTTTTATGACTGACAAAGGTAAACCAACGCCCGAAGAATGCGACCAGCAGTGCGAAGGCTGCCCGAGCGCCACGACCTGTGACACTGCAAAAAGCAAATCGGCAGGACTCCCCAAAAAGGCTGAGATCGATGTGAAGCATGTTATCCTCGTACTCTCCGGCAAAGGGGGTGTGGGGAAGTCCACGGTGTCCGTGAACCTCGCATTCTCTCTTGCAGCACATGGCTACAGGACCGGCCTGATGGACCTCGATATCCATGGCCCCAACCTCCCGAAGATGCTCGGGATAGAGAGCCAGCGTCTTACCACCCTCGGCAACATGATCGAGCCGATACGGGTGACCGGGAACCTGGCCGTGGTCTCCATGGGATTCCTGCTCCCTGACATCAGCACGCCGGTCATCTGGCGGGGCCCGATGAAGATGAGCGCCATCTCCCAGTTCCTCTCGGAAGTGGACTGGGGCCCGCTGGACTTCCTCGTGGTAGATCTCCCGCCGGGAACCGGTGACGAAGCCCTCTCAATCATCCAGCTGGCACCCAACGTCCGGGGTGCGGTGATCGTCACCACGCCGCAGGACGTTGCCACCATGGATGCTCTCAAGGCGGCCAAGTTCGTGGAGAAGCTCGACCTGCCGGTGATCGGCATCATCGAGAACATGAGCGGTCTGGTCTGCCCCCACTGCCACGAGGAGATCGATCTCTTTGGCCATGGCGGCGGAAAGAAGATTGCCGAGCAGCTGGGGGTCCCGTTCCTGGGATCAATCCCTCTTGACCCGGAAATGCGGAAGGCCGGTGATGAAGGCCGCCCGTTCGTCATCCGGAGCAAGGACAGCCCCACCTGGAAGAGCGTGGATGCGGTCATGGAAGAGCTCGTGAAGGCAGTTGAGGACTGAATGAAGTACCGGGACGTGCTGGAAGGGGGAAGAGACCCTCTTGAAATCTATGACGACATCCTGGCGGTCCTTGCCGACGTCCAGCTCTTCCCAGGCTCCATTGAGCCGATCTACCGGAAGGCGATGACGTTCTCCGAGGAAGACCTCGATCGCCTCCGGTTTGCCCTGCTCCGGCTCCAGGTATTTTCTGATATCAACCGGACCATGGATATGGAGCAGGCGCAGAAAATAAAATACATATCCCAGGTGCTCGAAAAGATCATTTTCGGGTCGCTCCTGATGGAGCACGAAGAACTCGAACACGGGTGAAGAGCGCCCCCTCCCCCCTCTTTTTTCAGCACCCTTCCTCCTGTATCCTCCTGAGGACAAAAGAGATGTTCTCCCGCACCAGAGTATTCTGGTACTTCACGGTGGCTCCATGGCGAAATACTCATTTGTTGCGAGAATGCCCAATGATCCCGGCGCGCTCCACACTGCTGCGGCGGTGGTGACCCGTGAGCAGGGGAACATCAACCGCGTCCAGTTTGACCAGAGGATCGATCCCCACACCGTCTTCTTCGAGGTCACCTGCCCTGAGGAATCCTATGCCCGGATCGAGGCGGGCCTTGCCGAACTCGGATACCTGCAGGACACCCTCCGGCCCCTGCATATTCTCAAATTCTCCCTCCACCTTCCCCACGAACCCGGTGCACTCTGTGCCTTCCTCGACCATACCACCTCATCCCGGGCCAATATTTCGTATATCGATTTTGATGACCGGGGTCGGCACCCGGACCGGGTGACAATCACCCTGAGTGTTGAGAAGAGTGCCGCAGCAGAACGACTGCTTGATACCCTGAAGTCACGCTACCGGATCGAGATCCTGGAATATGATACCACCGGGAAGAAGCTCGATGATACCGTCTTCTATCTCCGCCTGGCCCAGCAGATCAGGGAGATCATCGGCGATTCTGAAGACCCGTTCCTCTTTTCATTCCTCGGGGACATCAACCATGCCGTCCAGGAACTGATGAACCTCGGTGAGGACCCGAAGAAGATCTTCGAGAGCTTCCTCCTCACGGGGAGGACGCTGACTGGTACGACCGGCGACCGTTTCTCTGCCGACATCCAGACGATACCGGTGTCCCCGGATCTCACACTGCACTGCATCCAGCCACCCTGTGGCGGGAACATCTTCCTCATGGAGGCCCCGGACGGGATATCGATGGTGGATACCGGTTACGGCATCTATACGAAGGATGTCGCACTGCTCCTCGACGATCTCGTCCCCGGATGGGACCGCCGGATCTCGGACCTGATCATCACCCATGCCGATGCCGATCACTGTGGTGCGGGCGGAGCATACGATGTCCCGGCACGGCTCCATCCCGGGACCCTGGAGATCATCAGGGCGGCAAACCGTGCCTATGGATCGCGGAGCGAGGCCTCGGTCCTTGAGGAGATCTACACGACCATGATCAACCTCTTCTCCCGGTTCAACCCGCCAGGGCAGGTCGCTCCCTTCAGCACGCACCCCATCGGTGAGCGGGCGCGATTCCCGGTTATCGCGACGGTGGACATCGGCAGGTACCGTTTCGAGGTTCTTGAAGGTCTCGGCGGGCACCTCCACGGCCAGGTGTACCTGTACTGCAGGGAGATCGGGGTCCTCTTTTCAGCAGATACCATCATCAACTTCGGGTACCTCACTCCTGACCGGGCGGCATACAACACGCTCGCCGTCATTCTTGTCACCTCAGTGAATGTGGACAGCGAGGTGGCAAAACAGGAACGGCGCAGGCTCCTTGACCTGGCCCGGGAATCTCCCGGTTCCTGCCAGGGAGGCAGGGACTCCTGCCTCATCTGCTGCGGGCACGGGCCGGTCTCCGTCCTCACAGGGAATGAGCTGGTCCCGTTCGGGGAGATCCGAACCTACACTCCCCGGGGGTGAGACTGCGGGTCGTCCGGGGGAAGGATCTCCAGCGCTGCGATCACCAGTGCATGGGAGGCATCCCTGATGATCGCCGGGTCGGGAGCAAACCTGCTGCTGTGCAGGAACCCGCAGGAGCCATCACCGCATCCGACACGGAAGTAGCAGATCGGCACCGGGGGATCCACCTTCCCGAACATGCCGAAGTCCTCACTCCCGGTGACCGGTTCTATTCGCCTGACCGTGTCCGGACCACATGCCTGGAGAAATGCCTCCGCCACCCGTCCGGTGAGCTCAGGGTCGTTTTCCATTGGCGGGACAGACTCCGGAAGGATGCTGATCCCCGGCAGGCGATTGGGGGGCAGCCCGGCAGCCCGGGCGCACCCCTCGGCTACCCGTCGGATGGCGGCGAGGAGCTGGTCACGGACCGCTTCACGGAAATAGCGGATATTGATCTGCAGGGTGACCTCATCAGGGATGGCATTGTGCTTGGAGCCCCCGTGAACCGAGGCAACGGTCAGGATGGCCATATCGGTTGCTGCGATCTCCCTGGAAACGATGGTCTGGAGGGCGAGGATGATCTGCGCAGCGAGCACCACCGGGTCGTGGCTCATCTCCGGGTGGGCTGCATGGCCCCCTACTCCGTAAACAACCATATCGAGAGATTCCCCTCCTGCCGAGATCAGGCCTTCCCGGTATCCGATACACCCGTTCGGGAGATCGGGTGCCACGTGCAGGGCGATAGCAGCGTCCGGCCGGGCGAAGCGGGTATAGAGCCCGTCCGCGATCATCCGGGCCGCCCCGGAGACCGACTCTTCGGACGGCTGCCCGATCAGCATCAGGGTTCCCTGCCATGAGGAGCTGAGAGCGGCGAGTGCCCGGGCCGCCCCGACAAGCGCGGTCATGTGGAGGTCATGGCCGCAGGCATGCATCACGTCAACTTCGCGGCCCCGGCTGTCCCGCATCCGCACAAGGCTCTGGTAGGGAAGCCCCGTCTCCTCCCTGACCGGCAGGGCGTCCATATCAGCACGGATCATCAGCACCGGCCCCTCCCCGTTGTGGAGAAGGGCGACCACCCCGGTTCCCCCTATACCACGGGTGACCGAGAATCCCGCATCCTGAAGTTCCTGTGCGAGGCGTCCGGAAGTCCACTGTTCCTGGCCGGAGAGTTCGGGATGGGAATGGAGGTCCCGGTACAGGAGTTCCAGGGACGGATATTCCTGGTCAAGGATCCCGGATGCCAGGAGAGCACGGTCCGGGGTGGATCCGGGCATGTCAGATCGCCTCGTCATCGGTGCAACCGGCATCCTCCCCGTCGCCGCTTCCGGTCCGGGATTGGACCAGGTCGCGGTACCGGGCAAGGGAGAGGTCGAGGAACTGCGGCTCCGTGTCGATGCCGATAAACCTTCGTCCGGTCGCACAGGCTGCAATCCCTGTCGTTGAACTCCCGGTGAATGGGTCAAGCACGAGGTCACCTTCCCGGGAACAGGCAAGGATGATCCGTTTCAGCAGTGCACAGGGTTTCTGGGTGGGATGGCTGCCGTACCTCTTCTCCATTCCCCGTGGTGAGGGAATACTCCATACCGTCCTCATCTGCCTGCCTGCTTTCTTCAGGTCGTCTCCAGGCCAGTCTCCGGTCTTGAGGAGCTGGTAGTTGAAGGTATGGCGGGAGCCCCGCCCCTTCCGCGCCCAGATGAGGGTCTCGTGACTGGCGGTGAAGTAGCGGATCGAGAGATTCGGCGGGGCGTTGGGTTTGTACCAGCAGATATCATTCAGGATATGGAATCCGCTCTTCTGGAGGGCAAACCCGCAGGAGTAGATGGAATGGTAGGTCCCGCTGACCCAGATCGAGCCGCTCTCTTTGAGGATCCTCCGGCATTCCCGGATCCAGTTTTCGTGAAACCGGAAATCCTCTTCAATTCCGGAACTTACGTCCCATGCTCCCTTGTCGACCGGTACCCGCCGCCCGGCATGGCAGGTGAATCCCCCATTGGAGAGGTTGTAGGGCGGGTCAGCGAAGATGAGGTCGACAGATTCATCGGGGAGTTTACTGAGTATCCGGAGGCAGTCTCCGCTGTATAGCGTAAACGTGCCATCCGTGAAGTACGGCTCACTGCTCATGGGATCATCATCACGTTCCGGGATTGCGGCATTCTGGTTCAGATACCCGGGCTCTCTTCAGAGAAGAGTTTGAGCCCGGACGCACATAAATCATTACCAGAATCTTTGGGCACCTGCGAAATTTCATGTAGTATGCAGGATCATCCTGATCGGAAATGTTGCACAAACAGAGAGTGCAGGATATGATGCGCCTGATGGCCTCAAAGATCCGGTCGACTGCCAACCACCTCCGGGATGAAGAGATAGACGCGTTCATCCAGGAAATCCTTGCGGCCGACCGGATCTACGTCATGGGAGCGGGACGGTCGGGTCTCGTGGCCAAGGCGTTCGCCATGCGCCTTATGCACATCGGTTTCACCGCCTTTGTGGTGGGCGAGACTATCACCCCGGCTATGCGCCAGAACGACCTCCTGGTCATCTTCTCGGGTTCGGGCCGCACCAAGACCATCGCCGATATCGCGGAAACCGCTGAAGAGATCGGAGGCAGGATCGCGCTGATCACATCGAACCGTGAATCGCGGATCGGAAAACTTGCCGATGCCATGGTGATCATCGAGAACCAGCGGGACGAAATCAGGGATGAGACCGCTGAGTTCGAGGTGCGGCAGATGACCGGTGAACACAAATCCTTTGCACCTCTGGGCACCCTGTTTGAAACGGCGTCCATGGTCTTTGCAGACGCCTGCATCTCCCAGCTGATGGAGGTATCCATGGTGGACGAGAACGAGCTGAAGAACCGGCACGCAAATATCGAGTAGGAGACAGGCATGAAAGAATACCGCATCGCAGAACGGTGCCTCGGCATCGAAATCTCCGGGATCCGGAAACTGTTCGAAGCGGCGGGACCCGGGTCCATCAACATGGGACTCGGCCAGCCGGATTTCGACACCCCCGAACATATCAAGGAAGGCGCAATCAGGGCAATCAGGGAGGGAAAGACCGGCTACACCTCAAACATGGGTATCCCGGAACTCCGGGAAGCGCTCTCAGCCAAATTCAGGAGCGAGAACGGGCTTGAGTACGCGCCTGACCAGATCATCGTCACCGCCGGGGCGAGCGAGGCTCTCCACATCATCATGCATGCGATGGTCGAGGACGGCGACCGCGTGCTCTTCGCCGATCCTGGGTTCGTGTCGTACGGAGCGCTCGCCATTTTCGCAGGCGGGAAACCGGAGGGCGTTCCCCTTGACGCGAATCTCTGTATCGATCTCGAACAGGCGAAGGCCCGGCTTGACGGTGCACGTTTGTTTGTCCTGAATTCGCCCGGAAACCCGACCGGTGCGGTCGAGACCCGGGAGTCAGTCCGGGCCCTGGTCGAATACGCGAACGATGCCGGGGTCACGGTGGTGAGTGATGAGGTATATGAACACTTCATCTACGAGGGAAAGCACTGGAGCGCCGCCCGTTTCGGTGAGGATGTCATCACGGTAAATGCCACGAGCAAGACGTATGCCATGACCGGCTGGAGGCTCGGGTACCTTGCCGGGCCAAAAGAGTACACCGAACAGTGCCTGAAGGTCCACCAGTACGTCCAGGCCTGTGCCACCTCAATATCCCAGTATGCGGCGCTGACTGGCTATACCGGACCCCAGGACTGTGTCGGCGCCATGCGGGAGGAGTACCGGTGGCGGAGGAACTACCTGTACGCTGCACTGAAAGAGATGGGTATTGAATTCCCCCTGCCCGGGGGGGCCTTCTACCTCTTCGCCCCGCTCGGAACAGACCTGATCGGAAGGATCCTGGCAAAAGGGGTGGTCATTGTTCCCGGGGAGGCTTTCGGTTGCAATGCACCCGGGTATGCGAGAATGAGCTACGCAGCTTCACGAAATGACCTGCAGACCGCCGTTGAGCGGATACGGGCTGCACAGGGTGAATGACATGGTACGGGAACTGATCAGGAAACTCTCCAACGCCCACGGCCTCTCCGGAAGTGAAGGGAGCGTGATGGCCATCATCAGGAAGGAACTGAAGAAGCATGTCGACGAGTTGCACGAGGATCCGCTCGGAAATCTCATCGCGGTCAAAAAGGGCAATGATTTCAAGATCATGCTCGCGGCGCACACCGATGAGATAGGGCTGATGGTCAAATCCATAGATGAGAAAGGCTTCATCAGGTTCGTCACCCTCGGCGGGTGGTATCCTCCCACGCTGTACAACCAGCGGGTCATCCTCCACGGGACGAACGGTCCCGTTCCTGGAGTGCTCGGGGGAAAGCCGCCCCACAAGATGGACGAGGAGGAGCGGAAGAAAGGGGTCAAGGTCGATGAGATGTTCATCGACATCGGGGTCACGAACCGGGAGGAGGCTGAAGTGGCCGGCATCGAGATCGGCACGCCGGGGACGATGGATCGCCAGGTGGCCGAGCTCGCCAACGGTCGCCTGACCGGCAAGGCATTCGACAACCGGGCGGGGGTGGCGGTGCTGATCAGGACCCTCCAGCAGGTCAGGTCACCCTTCACCATCTATGGCGTTTTCACCGTGCAGGAAGAGGTCGGGCTGAAAGGGGCACGGACGAGCGCCTATTCGATTGACCCGGACTGTGCGGTGGCAACCGATGTCACCTTCCCGGGCGATCACCCGGGCATCGACCAGAATGATGTGCCGGTAGAGATGGGGAAGGGACCGATCATCACCATCGTTGATGCCAGCGGACGAGGGCTGATTGCCAGCAGGGCCATGGTCGCATGGCTGAAGGATACGGCGAAAAAGAATGATATCCCTGTCCAGCTGGAGGTCGGGTCAGGGGGGACCACGGACGCGACGGCAATCCATCTCGAGCGGGGAGGGATTCCCAGCACCACGCTTAGCATTCCCACCCGCTACATCCACTCCCCGGTCGAGGTTCTCGATCCCGCCGACATGGAGGCAGCGGTGGAGCTCCTGGTCAAGGCCCTGAAGGTGAAGCCGAAACTGTAGATCCGCTCACCGCCCGGTCCGGAGAACTACCTCCCGTTTTTATTTATTTTCGCAGAATAAGTACAAACGATTACCATATTTACTTCCCCTGAACAATGAACAGCCTTTTTCAGGCCGCACAGATGCAATGAAGGGTGGATTATGACTCTCTATAGTGTCACATGTCATCTCTCATTCCAGGTTAAGCTGATAGACCTCTGCCGGGATCCCTCTCTGGTTCCGGTTTTACGAATCTCCCTTCTTTTCCCGTCATTGAACCCCGAATTTGTCGATTTCAGAAGAAACAAATATTGAAGTTATTTTCCAAAAATATCGGTAAATATTTATTTTTTCCGTAATCGAGACTGATAAGAAGATATTTATCTTGTATATATTGTTAAGCTGTTTTTTATTAAATTTGAGAATTGTACAGGTCGTGTCAATTGTTCAACAGTCTTCTTCACGGTCATGAAATCCGATGATACCGCAGAGACTTTTTGTACATTCAGAATTCACCCCCCATTATGGGTTGTAATGAAGAAAAAAGGCCATATTTTCCCCGTTTTTATGGGAAAGGTTTATATATATTACGAGAGACGATATGATGAATACATTTATATCATGGATTTGAGGTTCAAATTGGCTCTCATTTCATGATTGGAGAATGTATGCACATCATGCATGATGAGGTGTTCATATGAACATGAAAGGGGTACTGCAGATAACAATACTGATGCTGGCAGCCACCCTGTTGGTGCTCCCGGTCTCCGGGGCATTTACAGTGACCGGCATAACCCCTGACAACGGGATTAATACCGGGACGTTATTCGTCACCAACCTGTCAGGAACGGATCTCCCCCAGGAGGCCAGTGTGAGGTGCACCCTGGCCGGACAGTCCAACATCACCGGACAGTTCATCACCTGGGTGGACCCGACCCGGATCACGTGTGTGCTTGACCTTACCGGGAAAGCAGCAGGTGCCTGGGATGTCGTCGTAGTGAATAACACCGACGCTGAGGAAGCGGTCCTTGCAGCCGGGTTCTCTGTCCGGAACCCGGCTCCGACCGTCACCGCGATCACCCCATCTGAGGGTGTCAATACCGGGACGGTTCAGATCACCAGCCTGGCTGGAACCAACTTCCTCGCGAATGCCAGTGTTGTTCTGGTGAAGACGGGCCAGACCAATATCACCGGCACCAGTGTGGTGGTAACCGGTCCGACCGAACTCGGATGCGAGTTTGATCTGACCGGGGCAGCAACGGGAGCCTGGGATGTCGTGGTCACCAACAGTGACGGGCAGTATGCGACGCTGCCCGGCGGATTTACGGTCCGTTATCCGGCTCCGGTGGTAACCGCCATCACCCCCGCGTCAGGGAAGAACAACGAGGTCATCGGCATCACCAACCTTGCCGGGACCGGTTTCAGGGAGGGCGCTTCCGTTGTCCTGGCTCGTGACGGTGAAGCGAATATCACCACTATCAACGGCCCGATCGTGAACCCGGATAAGATCCTCTGTTTCTTTGATCTTTCCGGCACAGCTGTCGGGGCATGGAATGTGATGGTGACCAACCCGGATGGCCAGTATGATGTACTTCCCGCAGGATTCACCATCTTCTACCCCGAGGCTCCGACGGTCACCGGTATCACCCCGGCAACCGGGGAGAACAGCGGGACGGTCGCCATCACCGATCTTGCCGGAACCGGGTTCCAGCCCGGCGCTTCCGTGAAACTAACCCGATCCGGCCAGCCGGACATTCCGCACACCGTGGTGGATGTCACCAGTTCCTCGAAGATCACCTGCGAGTTTGACCTCTCCGGTGCACAGACCGGAACCTGGAATGTCGTTGTGGCGAACAACGACGGGCAGTCAGCAACCCTTGCCGGTGTCTTCACCATCACCTACCCTGCACCGACACTTTCAGGGGTCTCTCCTGACAGCGGCCTCAATTCCGGCCCGGTTACCCTCACCAATCTCTCAGGAACCGGGTTCCTTGACGGGGCAACCGTCACCCTCTTCCGCGGAGGGGAACCGGATATCGATGCATACCCGGTGAATGTCGAGACTCCTGAACGTATCTCCTGTACGGTGAATCTCAGCGGAGCAGAGCCGGGATTGTGGAGTATCCGGGTAACCAATCCCGATGCACAGGCTGCTGAGCTGCCGGATGCCTTCACCATCGTCTATCCGCCCCCTGCTGTTTCCGGGATCGCGCCCACCTCGGGAACGGTTGGAGAGATCGTTCCTGCCAATGTGAGCGGGAACTATTTCCTGCCCGGCGCGACGGTCAACCTGACCAGAACCGGCGAGGCAAATGTAACAGCCGCAGTTTCCGGGACAACTCCGACGAAAATAACCTGTGAGATCGATCTTTCCGGTGTCAAAGCCGGGCTCTGGAGCCTCACGGCGACCAATCCTGATGGCCAGGAAGCCAGCCTTCCGGACACCTTCATTGTGCACAACCCTGCACCGGTTGTTATCGGTGCGTCTCCGGACACCGGCATCAACAGCGGCAATACGGGGATCATCACCCTGACCGGAACCGGGTTCCTCGACGGGGCAATAGTGAAGCTTGCACGGAGTGGAGAAACGGACATCGCTGCAAAGGGAATCCCTGTCGTGGAGAATGATACCACGATCCTCTGTTTCTTTGACCTGAGCGGGGCCACGGTAGGGTTCTGGGACGTTGTTGTCACCAATACCGATATGCTCTCCGGAAGCCTGCCGGATGGGTTCTTTATCTCCTATCCCGCAGCTCCGTCAGTCACCGGAATAGACCCTGATAGCGGAGTGAATACCGGCCCGGTCGCAATAACCAACCTCTCCGGAACCGGTTTCCAGAATGGTGCGACCGTGGTCCTCCTGAAATCCGGAGAGACCAATATTACGGGAACAGGTGTTTCGGTGGTGGCGCCGGACCAGATCACCTGCAATTTCGACCTGACCGGTGCAAAAACCGGTGCGTGGGACGTGCTCGTCACCAATGATGACGGGCAGCAGGGCATGCTTGCCGGGGGGTTCACCGTCCGCTACCCTGCCCCGGTGGTTGGGAGCATCAGCCCTGACACCGGTATCAATACCGGCCCGGTAACCATTACCAACCTTTCCGGATCGGGATTCCGTTCGGGTGCCACGGTCACCTTCACCAGGCTCGGGGAGCCCGACATCGATGCGACCGGGGTTACGGTGGTGCACCGCGGGAAGATCACCTGCACGGTACATCTTGCCGGGGCGGCAGCCGGCCTGTGGAACATCGTGGTCGCCAATGACGACGGCCAGTACGGGATCCTCACCAATGCATTCAGCGTTGAATATCCTGCCCCGACCGTTACCGGCATCACCCCCTCGAAAGGGGCCAATAACGGTTCGATCTTCATCAGCGCAGTGACCGGTACCGGGTTCCGGACCGGTGCAACGGTCCAGCTCACCAGGAATGGGCAGAGTCCCATCCAGGCAACCGGGGTTACGGTGGTGAATCAGAACACCATCAACTGTACGTTCGACCTGACCAGCAAAGCTACCGGCAAATGGAACGTTCTCGTGTTCAACACTGATTCTAAATCCGGAATTCTGGCATCAGGATTTGAAATCACTCCGCCTCCGCCAGTCCCCGATTTCACGGGAGAACCTGTCCTGGGTACGGCACCATTGACGGTCCAGTTTACCGATCTTTCAACAAACAGTCCCTATCTCTGGGTATGGAACTTTGGTGACGGAACTTCCGTGGTAGGTCTTGACCAGCAAAATCCCGTCCATACATACCAGACACCAGGGCAGTATACTGTTCTCCTCCAAGTGACAAATAGGGGCGGTACAGTCCAGGTTGTGAAGGAAGCGTATATCACTGTATTGTCCACACCCATCGCAAGCTTCATTGCAGAACCCGAACAGGGCCCGGCGCCGTTATTAGTCCAGTTTACTGATACATCAGACGGGAAACCCACCAGATGGCTCTGGAGATTTGGTGATGGAGCATACTCCTCACAGCAGAATCCCTACCATCTGTATGACAAACCCGGCCAGTACACCGTATCGCTGACCGCGTATAACAAAGCCGGATCAGATACCGTTACGAAGACGAACCTGATAACGGTGACTTCGCGCCCGGTTGCCGCATTTACTGCAAACCGCACGACCGGGATCAGTCCTTTCGCGGTTCAGTTCACCGACCTTTCAACAGGATCTCCTGCCAGCTGGACATGGACGTTTGGGGATGATGGCGTATCAGCCGAACAGAATCCCCTCCATGTCTTTACCCAGCCGGGCATCTATTCCGTGCAGCTTACCGTTGCCAATAACGTAGGAGAAAGTACTGAGGTGAAAGAAGGTTACATCACAGTGAATCAGGGTCTTATGGCGGACTTTGAGTATACGACCAGTAATCCCGACAATACTGCCCCGCTCACTGTTGCCTTTACCGACAGGTCTCTCGGCAAGCCTCTCCTGTTCACCTGGAGATTCGGTGACGGGTTTAGTACCAATGAGAGAAATCCGATACACAATTACGCGAATCCCGGTAGCTATAATGTCACGCTTTCGGTAAACGATCTCTCAGGGAGCAGTTCAAAAACCAAGACTATTGTGGTCAAATCCCCCCTGAAAGCTGAATTCTTTGCCGAACCAGTGAAGGGATCAGCACCGCTCACGGTGGTTCTTACGGATACCTCAATTGGTCAACCTTCGCAGAGATACTGGGTTATCAATAAGGAAATGAGCGTTGTTGTTCTCAATCCGGGTGAAAAGCAGCAGCTCTATACCATCAATGAACCCGGCCTGTACAACATATCCCTGTACGTGCAGGATAACTACGGCGCAGAAAGTGACATGACGAAGACTAATTATATCAATGTACTCGAGTTCCCGCCGGTGTAACCGGGAATCCCTCAATTTTTAATAGTGATTCAACCCTTCTACCCATGTGATACTCGCTCTTTCAGGCTCCGGATCCGGTCACGGATGCGGATGGCCTCCTCGAACTCGAGGTTCTCGGCGGCTACCTTCATCTTTGCCTCGAGCTCCACGACCAGGTTCGGGATATCCTGCCGCGGGATGTGCTTGGTATCTTTCAGGTCGACCTCCTTCTCAGGGATCGCCTTGATGATGGTCTCCGGCCGGATATTATGGACCCGGTTGTACTCCACCTGGAGGGTTCTCCGCCGCTCGGTCTCTGATACCGCCTCACGGATGGAATCGGTGACTGAATCGGCGTAGAGGACGACCTTTGCATTGACATTCCGTGCCGCTCTCCCGATGATCTGGATGAGGCTTCGGGCATCGCGGAGGAATCCCTCCTTGTCGGCATCGAGAATCCCGATAAATCCTACCTCCGGGATATCGAGCCCTTCACGGAGCAGGTTGATTCCCACCAGTACATCGAACTTCCCGAGCCGGAGCTGCCGGATGATCTCGGTCCGCTCCAGGGTGTCGATCTCCGAATGGAGGTAGCGGGTCCGGATCCCCTTTCCGGCAAGGAATTCGGTCAGTTCCTCGGCGAGCCGCTTGGTCAGCGTGGTCAGCAGGATCCGGTCACCGCGACCGATCGCGGTCCTGATCTCCTGCATCACGTCATCGGTCTGGCCGGCAATCGGGCGGATCTCCACGACAGGGTCGATCAGTCCCGTCGGGCGGATGATCTGCTCGACTACCTGCGAAGAGACCGAGAGCTCGTACGGCGCCGGGGTTGCCGAGACGAAGATGACATGGCGCATGTACTGCTCAAACTCGCGGAACATCAGGGGGCGGTTGTCAAAGGCGCTCGGCAGGCGGAACCCGTAGTCGACCAGTGCCTGCTTCCGTGACCGGTCACCCCGGTACATCCCGTGGAGCTGCGGGATCGTCTGGTGGCTTTCATCGATGAAGAGGAGGAAATCCTCGGGGAAGTAATCGAGGAGACAGTAGGGCTTCTCTCCCGGTTTCCGGAAATCGAAGTGCCGGGAGTAGTTCTCGATCCCCTTGCAGGTTCCGGTCTCCTCGATCATCTCGAGGTCGTAGAGCGTCCGCTGCTCCAGGCGGTGCGATTCCAGCATCCCGAGCTCGGGGAGGCGCTGCTCAAGCTCCTCGCGGATCGAGGAGAGCGCCAGTTTCTGGAGCTCCGGAGGGATGACGTAGTGCCGGGCCGGAAAGACGTAGAAGTAGGGCATCCTCTCCACCAGGGTTCCGGTGGTCCGGTCGATCTCCGAGATACGGTCGATTTCATCCCCGAAGAGCTCGATCCTGATGATGTTGTTGAAGTATCCGGGGACGAGATCGATGGTGTCCCCCTTCACCCGGAACCGCCCGGGAACCAGTTCGAGGTCGTTCCTCTCGTACAGGCTGGAGATCAGGCTGGTGAGCAGATCCTTCCGGGTGATCCGGTCACCGGCGCTGAGCTCGAACCCCATGTTCCGGTAGTGCTCCGGCCGGCCGAGCCCGTAGATGCAGGATACCGAGGCGACAATGATGACGTCGCTCCGGGAGAGGACCGATGCGGTGGCCGAGAGGCGGAGCTGCTCAATCTTGGGATTGATCTGGGCATCCTTCTCGATGTACTGGTCTCTCTGGGGGATGTAGGACTCGGGCTGGTAGTAATCGTAGTAGGAGACGAAGTACTCGACACGGTTTTCAGGGAAGAACTCTTTGAATTCATTCCAGAGCTGGGCAGCGAGGGTCTTGTTGTGGGCGATGACCAGGGCCGGTTTCTGCACCCGGTCGATCACATTGGCCATGGTATAGGTCTTTCCCGACCCGGTCACCCCGAGCAGGGTCTGGAAGCGTTCATTCCGGTTCAGGCCCCTCACCAGCTGTTCGATGGCTTCCGGCTGGGAGCCGCGGGGGGAGAACGGTGCACGGAGCGAGAACCCGCTCATGCCACCATCTCCTTCTTCCGGAGCAGCCGGTGGTAGGCGATGGCGAACCGGTGGGCCTCGTCCCTGATTTCCTGGAGGTAGAGGGATCCCTTCTCCTTCCGGGAGAGCGGAAGGGGATAGGCCCGGCCCGGGACGTAGATCTCTTCGTTCTTCTTGGCGAGCGCGATCACCGGAACCCCGAGCCCGAGGGCATTCATCTCCTTCTGGGCGGCATGCATCTGGGTTCTCCCGCCGTCGATGAGGATGAGGTCGGGGAGATCGCCCCCTTCCTGCACCAGGCGGGTGTACCGTCGCCTGACAACTTCGGCGATGGATGCCGGGTCGTCGATTCCCTCCACGGTCTTGATACGGAACCGGCGGTAGTTTCTCTTGTCAGGCCGCCCGTCCCTGAACCGGACCATGGACCCCACTACCGATGAGCCCGAGATGTGGGAGATGTCGAAGCACTCGATAACCGCGGGGGGGGAGTCGAGGGTCAGCGCTTCCTGGAGCTCAAGGATCTTTGCCTGGTCACCAAAGTAAATGGCCTCGATATTCCGGGCGACCAGGTCCAGGAGCCGTTTCTTGGCCCCGATCTTCGGGACGGTGACCGTGACCCGCCTCCCCTTCTTCACCGAGAGGAATTCTGCGAGTGATTCGCCGGGGTCTCCCGGGAGGATGAGCTCGGAGGGGACCGGGTTGTCAGAGTAGTACTGGACCAGAAACTCTTCGAAGAAGTCGGGGTGCCAGTCAAAGGTGTACTCGCTCTTGTTCCCGAGCATTCCCCGGTAGATATTGAAGAGCATGAGGTACACCGTTCCGCCACGGACGGCGTAATTGATGATGTCTTCGTCGCCCTCTTTTCTCCGGGAGATGTCCTGCCGTTCCGAGAGGCGTTCGAGCGCCCGGATCTGGTCGCGGAGCTGGAGGGCATGCTCGAACTGTTCTGACCCTGCCGCGGCACCCATCTCCTCCCTGAGCGAGGCGAGGAGCTCCCCGGTCTTTCCCTTCAGGACGAACGAGGCCTTCCGCACCGCGTCATCGTACTGGTCCTGCGTCACTTCACCGATACAGGGTGCACTGCAGGTATGGATGTGGTAGCGGAGGCAGGCCCGCTTCGGGAGCTTCCGGCAGGTCCGCAGCCGGAAGGTCTTTCGCACCACATCGCGGACATAGTCGCGTTCTGCGGCAGAGACAAAGGGGCCGAAGAAGTGCCCGTCGCCGGTCGCCCGCCGTGCGATCCTGAGTGCCGGAAAGGGTTCCGCGGTCAGCTGGATATAGGCGTACTGCTTTGCATCCCTGAGGTTGATGTTGAACCGCGGCTGGTGCTTCTTGATCAGGGAATTTTCCAGGATGAGGGCTTCGACTTCCGTGCTGGTGACGAAGAAGTCCAGACCGGCTGCGGACTCGAGCATCATCCGGGTCTTCTGGTCGTGGCCGCTCTTCCGGAAATAGCTTGCCACCCGCTTTTTCAGGTCTTTTGCCTTCCCTACGTAGAGGATCCCGTTCTCCCTATCCGTGAAGAGGTAGCAGCCCGGGTCATGGGGGAGGGGAGGCGGGGCGATCATGGGTGTGCCAGCATCTTCTTCAGGAAGAGTCCGGTATAACTCTTCCTGTTCGAAGCGACCTCTTCAGGGGTGCCGGTGGCGACCACGGACCCGCCCTCATCTCCCCCGTCCGGACCAAGATCGATGATGTGGTCTGCCGACTTGATGACATCGAGGTTGTGCTCGATGACCACCACAGTGTTTCCCTTGTCAACCAGCTGGTTCAGGACGGCGATCAGTTTCTTCACATCATGGAAGTGCAGCCCCGTGGTCGGTTCGTCGAGGAGGTAGAGGGTCTTTCCGGTGGCTTTCTTGGAGAGCTCCCGGGTGAGCTTGATGCGCTGGGCCTCGCCGCCCGAGAGGGTGGTCGAGCTCTGGCCGAGCTTGATGTAGTCGAGCCCGACCGCCGAGAGGGTCTCGAGCTTGTGGCGGATGGACGGGATGTTGGCGAAGAGCTGGAGGGCCTCTTCCACGGTCATGTCCAGCACATCGGCGATCGATTTGCCCTTGTACCTGACTTCGAGGGTCTCCCGGTTGTACCGTTTGCCCCGGCACTCCTCGCACTCGATGTACACGTCGGGCAGGAAGTTCATCTCGATCTTGATCAGGCCGTCGCCCTCGCAGGCTTCGCAGCGGCCGCCTTTCAAATTGAAGGAGAACCGGCCCGGCTTGTAGCCCCTGATCTTCGCCTCCTTTGTCTCGGCGAAGACCCGGCGGATCTCGTCGAAGACCTTGGTGTAGGTGGCCGGGTTGCTCCGCGGGGTCTTCCCGATCGGGCTCTGGTCGATCACGATCACCCGGTCGATCTCTGCGTCGAACTCGAGGCTCCGGTAGGCGCCGGGGGTGACCCGGGAGTGGTAGAGCTTCTTCTGGAGGGCCTGGTACAGTGTATCGTAGATGAGGGTCGACTTCCCGCTCCCCGATACCCCGGTGACGACGGTGAAGACCCCGAGGGGGATCTCCGCCGTGATGTCTTTTAAGTTGTTCTCCCGGCAGCCGGAGATCCGCAGGTACCGCTCATGCGGCCGCCGGTGTCCGGGTGTTTCGATGGAGAGCGTTCCGGCCAGGTACTGGCCGGTGAGGGAGGCTTTGTTCCTGGCAATCTGGGCCGGGGTTCCTTGTGCCACGACATGGCCACCGTGCAGGCCGGCGCCCGGACCCATGTCAACGACGTAATCGGCGCTCCGGATGGTGTCCTCATCATGCTCTACCACCACGAGGGTGTTTCCCAGGTCCCGCAGGCGCCGGAGCGTGTCGATCAGCTTCTGGTTGTCCTTCTGGTGGAGCCCGATGGAGGGTTCATCGAGGATGTAGAGGACGCCCATCAGGTTTGATCCGATTTGGGTGGCGAGGCGGATCCGCTGCGCTTCGCCACCGGAGAGGCTGCCGGCGTTCCGGGAGAGGGTGAGGTAGCCGAGTCCGACTTTCTCCAGGAAGTCGAGCCGGCTGGTGATCTCCTTCAGGATCTGGCGGGCGATCTCCGCCTCCTTCTCGGTCAGTTTGAGCTCCCGGAAGAAGCGGATGCAGGCTGCGATCGAAAGGTCGGTGATATCGATGATCGACCGGTCGTGAATCCTGACCGCCAGAACCTTCTCCTTCAGCCGCTTCCCCTGGCAGGTCGGGCAGGGCGAGATGCGCATGAACTTCTCCAGTTCCCGTTTCCGGTACTCGGACTGGGTCTGGTGGTAGAGCCGCTCGGACTGGGGGACGAGCCCCTCCCATTCGCCGGTGTGGGCCCAGTGGGCATCCCCGTTCTTCATCCGCATCGAGAACCGGATCCGGGCGTCAGACCCGTACATGAGGGCATGGTACTGCCCGGGCTCCAGGTCCTTAATCGCGGTGAAGATGGAGAACCCGTAGTGTTTTGCCACCGCAGCGAGGTACTGGCTCCGGTAACTGTCAAGGTAGTTCCGGTACAACGCGACGGCACCGTCCGCGATGCAGAGGCTCCTGTCCGGGATGATGAGGTCGGGATCGAAGTCCATCCTGATGCCGAGCCCGTTGCAGCCTTCGCAGGCGCCAAACGGGCTGTTGAAGGAGAACATCCGTGGCTGGAGCTCCTCGAAGGTCATCCCGCAGACCGGGCAGGCCATGGTGGATGAGAAGAGGGACTCCTTCCCGGACTCGTCAACGGCGATGAGCAGCCCCCCTGATTTTGCCAGTGCGTTCTCACAGGCCTCGACCAGCCGGGTCCGGTCGGAAACGTCCAGCCGGTCGATCACCACCTCTATGTCGTGCTTCCGGTAGCGCTCAAGGGTGAACTCCTCATCCGTCCTCCGGATCTCGCCATTGATCCTGACCCGCATGTAGCCTTCACGGTTCAGGTCTTTGACCAGCTGCTGGTAGGTCCCCTTCTTCTGCCGGACCACCGGGGCGAGGATGGTGACCATCCCGGTGGTGTCCGCACCGATGAGGTCGGCGATCCGCTCCGGGGACTGGGCCTCGATCCTGATGTTGTGCTCCGGGCAGGAGGGGATCCCGATCCGGGCGTAGAGCAACCGGAGGTAGTCGTAGATCTCGGTAACGGTCCCGACCGTGCTCCGCGGGTTCTTGCTGGTGCTCTTCTGCTCGATGGAGATGGCCGGGGAGAGCCCCTCGATAGCATCGACGTCGGGCTTGCTCATCAGCCCGAGGAACTGCCGGGCATAGGCCGAGAGGGACTCGACGTAGCGGCGCTGCCCTTCGGCATAGATGGTATCAAAGGCCAGGGTGGACTTGCCGGACCCCGAGAGCCCGGTGATCACGATGAACTTGTCCCTGGGGAGTTCTACGGTGATATTCTTGAGGTTGTGCTGCCGTGCTCCCCGGATGACGATCTTCTTCATTCTTCTGCGGGATCACGTTTCCTCTGGAAGCATAAAGAGATCAGTATCAGGGTACCTCAGCAGGATTCCAATGATGGGTGATCAGGGGGGTGCCATATCCCGTAAAAATGAGATCCATCCAGCCGAACCGGACACCGGATGCTCTTTTTGGTGACTATCACGTATCGGAATTATCCCTTCTCCTGACTTATGAGATTGAACCGGGCGGAAACCCCTTCCCAGTACGGGTCGTTCGGATTGGACCATACCCATACCTCATAGACATTGGGGAGCAGCGTTGTGCTGTTGACAGCATAGTACCACCGGGATGCGCCATTCCGATACTCTACCGTCTGTATCATGTCAGAAATCGTGGTCTTCGGCCCGGGGTGCTCTTCCCATGGGGGTGGTTTGAAATCGATGGGCCGGATCTCGATGAAGAGGAGATTGGCGGCAGGAAGAGGAGATGTTCCGTTGACGGTAAATACGTCTCCGACTACATGATCGCCAACAGGGTTGATGGTCGTGGTATTCGAAGGATGTTCGACAGGTATTCGTTTCGGCTGGGGCCAGATAGAAACCACAGTACAGTTCCTGACATCGACGTAGGCATGGACGAGGTTGCCAGAGGTATCGACCATGACGTCAACCGTGTCGATTGTCGAATATGTTCCATCCAGAGGCACTGTTGTTGTTGCGTTCGGATTCACTTCAGCGATGGAATATGGATCTGCCAGGTATGTCCTGACCTCTGAATCACTCATGGCGATACCGATGGCTATGGCAGTATCCTCACAACAGTCCGGACAGGAAACCCCGTTTTCAACCGGAGTAAAAACCCCGGAATCCTCTATGCACCCTGTCATCATGACACCGATCACGAGCACAATACAGAGGATGACGAATGGTTTCATGTCGTTCATGGATGTGTTTTCTTAACCTGAATAAAACTGTCCATGCCAGATACAGGACGATGACCGGATCCAGAAAAGCTGGTAGCGATGCGGCAGCTGCCGGTCACCCCCGGGAAGTTCGACGCGCTCCAAGTGGTGGCGGTGGAGGAGGGGGGATTCCGCACCACAGAGCCGAAAGTTATTTCCTTTCATTACCGTTTCCTCATTCCAACCATCACCGGTATCTATATCGGAGCCGGACCGGGATTATCTGTTCATGCGATGGATGGGGCCGGTGATCGTATCCGGATGCCTCATCGGGCTGATCCTGGTTGCAGGGTGCGTCTCTCCGGATGACGGTGCCGGGCCAACGATGCCGGGGACCGTCCCTGTAACAACCGGCGAGGCCCCGCCGCGGACACTTATCGGTGTCACCCATCCCGGGCCGGGAGAGAGGACCTACACATTCTCGCTCCAGCTTGACAAAAACATCATACATCCGGGCGAACCTGCGGCGGTGAACATTACCATCGGGAACCTTGTCAGCCGGCCCCTGACCATACGTCCCTTTCCTCCGGGTGTCCGGATGGTGGACAGCTGCCGTTCCGTTGTACGAACCATTCCATTCGGCCCGGGCGATCATGTCATCCTTCCGGGAGAGACTCTTGCCTATGTACTCGAATGGGACATGAAAGACGATCAGGGGGTGCCACTGCCGCCCGGCCGGTACCGCGTCGTTCTCTTTTGGGAGAAGGAACTTCCTCCGTTCGACAGGACAGTGCAGCCTCCGCCCCCCATACCGACCCGGACCGGTGACATTTTCATTCCCGAATGGGATGCAGGGGCAGTCGTCATACGCTATCCCGAAGGAGCGTTCGACCGTGTCATCGATGTGAACCAGACCCTGACCGTCGCCGGTCTCCCGGTGACCCTGGAAAGGCTCGAATGCAGCGAGGAAAACGTCCTGGTATTCTTCCTCTGCCCGATTCCGTCCGGAACGCTCCCGCCCGGCATACCCTCGGCGGCCATTACGCCGCCTCCTCCCGATACCGGTCCGGGGCTGTTCAGCATCGATGGGGAAGAGGAGTGCCCCTTCCCGACCATGCCGGTCACACCGGTACGGGGCCTCTGGCGGGTGAAAGGAGATCTCCCGCCGGTATCGCAGAACGCGAGGAACCTGACGCTCATCATCCCCGAACTCGCCGGCCAGACGGGGCCATGGGTCTTTGTTGTCGCGCTCGATTGACGGTGGGACTCCTGGTCCCTGGCGATTGGACGGGGTGAATAGGGTATTCATCCTTATGCCAGCCCCCGTCTGATGATTTGAACAAGTGGCTGATCAGCAAGAGAGCCGATCCCTGGTATGGATGAGATCACGTTACCGCCCATGTGCGGAGCCGAAGAAAAACACCTTTTCGTTCACCGAATGTATCCGGAAGGCGTTCACCGAATGTATCCGGAAGGTGAACATTAAACCCCTGTACTCCCCACACTTGTAAGACTATGACGGGGGGAACCATATGCACCAGGTGTACGTGATAGGGCACCGCCAGCCTGATACCGACAGCATCGGCAGCGTAATAGGGTACGCCGCACTCCTCAACCGCCGCGAACCCGGTACGTTTCTCCCGGCCTCTACCGGCGACCTGAACGCGGAGACCCGGTATGCTCTCTCCTTCTTCGGCCTCGATGCCCCGCAGCCAATAACCAGCGTCGAGCCGTGCGTCAGCGACATCCCCTTCTTCTATACCCAGCGGGCAGGGGCGGATATGCCGACCATCGATGTGGCGGCCATGATGGACGAATACGAGGTCCGGAACATCCCCGTCACCGATACCGAGGGCCGGTTCCTGGGGATTGTCAGCGAGCACGGCCTTGCCAGGGCCTACGTCACCCCCCGCAGGGAGGCACAACTCTCCATCGGCCCGATCCCGCTCTCCACCCTCGCCCGGATACTCGATGCCCGGGTCTGCAACTGCGGATGTGATGAGATCTGCGGTAATGTTGCCATCGTCATCGACGCCCTCCATGTCGCCCTCTCCCGGCTTACCCGGGACGATATCGCCGTGGTGGGGGACAACGAACCGGTCCAGCTGGCCCTGATCTCCTCCGGGATAGCCGCGCTGGTTATCGCCGAAGACGCCCCGGTAGGGACCCGGACGCTGGAGGCTGCCAGGGAGAAGGGGGTCTCTATCCTTGCAAGCCCGCTCGATGCGTTCTCCGTCGGCCGGATGATGCATCTCTCGCTCCCGGCCGGACAGGTGCTGGCAACCGATGTCCCGGTGCTCCGGCCGGAGGACCCGCTCTCCTATGCCAGGAAGCTGGTGACCGATTCCAAGTACCGAACCGGGTGCGTGGTAGACCGGGAGGGAAAGCTTCTCGGCATGATCTCGCGGAACACCTTCCTCGAAGAGATCCAGAAACAGGTGATCCTCCTCGACCACAACGAGTATGCCCAGGCCGTTGACGGGATAGAGTCTGCCGAGATCCTGGAGGTTATCGACCACCATCGCCTGGGGGCGATCTCCACCCTCAAGCCGGTACGGTTCCAGAACGAGCCGGTGGGGTCCACCTCCACCATCATCGCCCGGAAGTGGAAGGAGGCCGGGCTGGAACCCGA
>Ga0209269_1000485_pt1 | contig 37253 bp, 28 predicted proteins | sample MTBAKMMethaMetaG_FD_187455 | JGI IMG/M metagenome (GOLD analysis project Ga0209269, IMG submission 187455) | Enrichment culture microbial communities from Arthur Kill intertidal strait, New Jersey, USA, that are MTBE-degrading - MTBE-AKM (Arthur... | ecosystem: Environmental > Aquatic > Marine >... | reverse complement strand
GCACCTTCCAGCAGGGCTACATCGACTACACCGAGCCGGTGGCCCCGGATGGGTTCCATCCTCACCCCAACGTGTACAAACCCTACATCGGCGCCCAGCAGTGGGTCGCAGGTACCAAGTATCCGGTCGAGGCGGTAGTGGTCAGCAACGCCACCGCTCCGGGCACCACGGTGCAGCAGACCGCGCAGCCGATGGTGTACAGCTAGGAAGAAGCGACGAAGACCTGAAGAACGGGTCGATGCTGGCGGCGGTCGTGACTTCGGTCACGACCGCCGCTTTGCCCGCACCAGCGGCACGGGCCGGGAACCGATCGTGAGTTGCGGGGGACCAAGCGGAACAGGCATGTTGTATTCGCGACACAAAGGGGAGGCCATGTTCGACAAGGAAGACAGGACCTACAGTCGTCGTGATTTTCTGAAGATCGCCGGTGTGGCCGGCGTAGCCGTGGGCATGGGTGCAGGTCTTGGCGGCCTGATGGCCGCCTGTGGCGAGGAAGCCGAGACCACCACTACCACCGCCGCCGCCGGGGCTGATTCGACCACTACCACCGCGGGCGCGACCACCACGGTCTCGACCGGGGCGGAAGCCGGTCGTCTCCTGAAGGTGGGCGTCACCGTCCCGATGACGGGGCCGCTGGCGGAGTTCGGCAAGCCCATCGAGTACTGCATGAACAAGGCCATGGAGGCTCTCGGCGGCAAGGTGCTCACGGCGGATGGCATCGAACACGAGATCAAGTTCATCACGGCCGATACCCAATCCGACTCCAACCGCGCCGCGCAGGTGACGGGCGACCTCATCACCAACGACAAGTGCGACATGGTCATGGCCGAGGGCGGTCCCGACTCAGTGGTCGGCCCCGCCGACCAGGCGGAAGCGCTGGGATGTCCTGGTCTCTTCACCAACGTGCCCTGGACGGCTTTCGTCTTCGGCCGCGGTGGAGACATGGAGACCGCGTTCAAGTGGACCTACTGCCAGGGCATCGGGACCCAGGAGAACGCCGTAGCCCACATCGATGCCTGGAACCGGTTCCCGGGAGGCACGAACAAGAAGGTCGCGCTCCTCTACCCGAACAACGCCAATGGGATCGAGTACTCCGACCCGGACAACGGTGTGCCGCCGATCCTCGACGCAGCGGGTTATGACTACATCCTCGCCGATCTCTATCCTCCCGGATCGGAGGATTTCACGCAGCAGATCTCGCTGTTCAAGAAGGAGGGGTGTGAGATCGTCGACGGTAGCGGGGTGACCCCGGAGTTCGCCAACTTCTGGAACCAAGCCCAACAGCAGGGTTTCCGTCCGAAGCTGGTGACCAACGGTATCGCCTTGCTGTTCCCCGCGGCCGCCGAGGCTATCGGCCCCACGATCACGAACGCGATCAAAGAGGTCGTCTTCCATCCGACGCTGCCGTACACCTCCCCGCTCACCGGCCAGACCTGCCAGGAACTCGCGGACGACTACGAAGCCGTGACAGGCTTCCAGTGGACGGGCATCCTCAACGTGCTCAAGTTGTTCGAGTGGGCAGTCGACGCCTTCAATCGCACTCAGGACCCGGACGACCCGGAATCCATCCTGGAAGCGGTGAAGGCGACCAAGATGGACACCATCCAGCACCCCATCGATTTCACCCTGCCGATCGGCGACAAGCGGCGCCCGCACCCGAATGTCTGCCTCACCCCGGTCATCCCCGGGCAGTGGCAGAAGGGCACGGGCAAGTGGCCCTTCGACGAGGTGGTCGTGGGAGATGGCGGTTGGACGGAGTTCGCTCCGCCCGTCGGTGGCGAAGTCCTCGCCATGCAGTATTCGTAGATCGCTTTCTTCGAGCGGGGAGTCCTTCGGGCTCCCCGCTCCTTTGTTCGAGGTAGGAACGAGGAACCGTACACCACGCCCTCGGTAGACGTAGCAGACGAACCGTCCAGACCAGACAGACCCGAGGAGGTTGCCTGTGTATTCGAAGACCCTGAAGCCGCACATCATGTCCACCATGCTCCCCAAGGGCTTCCCAGAAGACGAACTGAGCACGCCCGAGTACGGCGTGACCGTGGAGCGCGACGTGATGATTCCCATGCGGGACGGCACCCTCATCGCGGCCAACATCTACAGGCCCGATGCCCCCGGCACGTTTCCGGCCATCCATGCGGCCGACTCGTATCAGAAGGACTTGGACCACCTGCCGCTCCTCCCGATCTTCCATATGCGGGAGACGAACGACATCGACTACTTCGTCAGCCGGGGATACGTCTTCGTCCACACCGATTCACGCGGCACGGGCCATTCGCCCACGGGCCAATGGGACCTCTTCGGCCAGGAGATGCAGAACGACCTCTATGACATGACCGAGTGGATCGCGGCCCAAGACTGGTGTACCGGCAAGGTGGGGATGCTGGGTGAGTCGCAGCTCGCCTGGAGCCAGTGGTTCTGCGCCGTTCAGCAGCCGCCTCACCTCGCCTGCATCCTTCCCTGGGACGCGGGTGCCGATCTGTACCGGGACATCGCGTTCCACGGCGGCATCATGGCCGTGGGCTTCCCGACGGCTTGGCACATGTGGGAGATCCGGGGCCACTACCGTCTGGGTATCCCCGATCGCTTCGGTACGCCTGCTCCCAACCCGGAGATGGGCAAGTGGGACATGGTCTGGAACGAGATCAACCATCCTACCTACGACGAGTTCTGGAAAGTCCGCAATCCGGATTTCAAGAAGATCCAGGTTCCCGTGTTCGTGGTCGGCGCCCTCCACAAGGTGGGTCTGCACCTGCGAGGCGTTGTGCGGGGCTACGAAGAACTCGAAGTCCCCAAGAAGATGATGCTCATCCACGGCCTCCAGGACGGCGACGAGATGGCCATCTACAACTCCCGCGAGATGCAGCTCCTCATGCTCCGCTGGTACGACCACTGGCTGAAGGGTATCGACACCGGTTTCATGGACGAGCCCCCGGTCTCCACCTTCGTCCGCGGCGCCGACGAGTACCGCTTGGTCGAAGACTGGCCGCTCCCCCAGACCGAATACCGCAAGCTCTACTTCCGACCGGGGCCGAGCGGAGCCGTGGACTCCCTCAACGACGGAAGACTCTCGTGGGAACCTCCCACCGAGTCCGACAGCTCGTTCACCTATTCCTACCCGGACCAGGATTGGACCCACTTCTCCGGAGGCGGGACCGCGGTCATAGAGGAGAACGGCGTCGTCTACGGGCAGAGGCGCATCCCCACGTTCGTCACCGAGCCGCTGGAGGAGGATCTCGAGGTGTCGGGCAACATCGTGCTGACCCTCTATGCGTCTTCCGACCAGCAGAACACCGACTTCCTCTGCCGGCTCGTCGACCAGCTGCCCGATCCGGAGCAGGTCCCGGGGATGCCCCCCCAGGGCCTGATCCTGACCCGTGGTTGGCTGAAAGCTTCCCACGCCTGTACCAAGAACGAGGCGCTGTCTCGGGCGGACCGTCCCTACTACGACCACGACGCGCCCAAGCCCATAGAACCCGGGAAGATCTACAAGTACGAGATCGAGGTGTGGCCGACCTGCAACGTATTCAAGAAGGGACACCGCATCCGGATCGACATAGCCTGCGGTGACTCGCCGGCGCTCGACTTCGGCGGCCACTACTACGGCATCAAGGTGGGCACCGACACCTACTATCACGACAAGGAGCACCCTTCGCACATCACCCTGCCGGTGATCCCGGCCTGACCGGCCGACACCGGAGGTCGACGTCGCCGATAGCGCCCTCTCTCGAAAGTGATGGAGAGAGGGCGCTATCGCGCCGAATGAGCTACGATGCGGATGGTCGGCGCGCGAGACCGGGAGCACCCGCTCCGGTCCAGGAACGGGAGGCCGCCACGAAGACGGTGGGATCAACCACGGAACATGTTCGAAAGAGGATGACCGCCGAGCAGCGAAGGCGGCAGATCATCGAGGTCACCATGGGTCTGGTGGCGAAGTACGGAGTGCCGGGGACCACGACCTCTCGCATCGCGACGATGTGCGGTGTGTCCGAGGCCACCCTCTACCGCCATTTCGCCACCCGCAACGACATACTCGTCGCGACGCTCGATCTCGTCTACGAACGCATCTTCAAGCTCATCCACGCAGCCGATCAGGAGAGCGCTCTGGAGCGTCTACGGGCCATCGGACGCTTCCATTCAGCCATCCTCAGTTCCGAGATCGAGGGATTCGTGTACCCGCTCTTCGAGTTCGTGGCCGCCCCTCCGGAGTTGGGCCTGCGCGAACCCTTAGCCGAGCACCAGCGAGCCGCCATCAGGACGCTCGCGACCATCGTCGACGAGGGCAAGGACCAGGGCGTTGTCCGATCGGAGGTGGATTCCGAGCAGGTGGCCTGGGAGCTGGTGGGCGTGTACTGGGCCCAAGACATAGCCTATCTCATGGGTCTGACCGAGTTCGCCGCGGCCGGCCGGGGGCAGGAGACGTTGGAACGTATCCTCGACAGCATATCCACGACCGGTTCCTCGAAGGGCTTGACAATATGACAGAGCACGGTATTGTTACCTGAGTGAGTGCTCACTGACTTACGCCGCAGGGAGCACGCACCCCCTTTCCTGACCCGCGGGCTCTCCCGCCGGCTTAGACCGGCCCGCGGGTCATTTTTTCGGAGGGCCGGAGACTAGACCGTAATGAGAGTCCGCATCCCGACCGGTAGCGGACCGAGACCAGGGGGAGCACAGCCTGATGAGATTCGACATCGAGAACCACTTCGCCACCCAAGCCTACGTCGACGCTCTGTACAAGAATCCGGGGTACCCTCGCTTCGTCGACGACAAGACCGCCGGGGGGCGGATCGTCTATCACTCCGCCGACTACTGGCAGCCGTTTGGCGACGCCCTGGTCGACCGTCTCCTCGATCTGGACGAGTTGCGGCTCGCGGCCCTCGACGCGGCCGGGATCGACGTGGCCGTCATCTCTCATACGGCTCCTGCGCTCGAGCAGCTCGAACCCAAGGTGGCCACGGCGATAGCCCGCGACGCCAACGACAAGCTGGCCGAGGCCATCGACCGTCATCCCGACCGCTATCTGGGCTTCGCCACTCTCGGCCCCCGTGAGCCCGAAGAAGCAGCCCGAGAGCTGGAGCGGGCGGTCAAGGATCTCGGCTTCAAAGGCTGGAACACGCATTCGAACTACGGCGATTCCTATCTGGATGACAAACGCTACTGGCCGATCCTGGCCAAGGCCGAAGAACTGCGGGTGCCGATCTACCTACATCCCACCTTCCCGAAGATCGCCGAGCTCACCGATTACGGTCTCGCCTTGTCGGGTCCCGGGTTCGGGTTCGGCGTGGAGACCTCGATGGTCATGATGCGGCTCATCTTGAGCGGAGTGTTCGACGCCTTCCCGAAGTTGACGATCATCCTCGGCCACTACGGCGAAGCCCTCCCCTTCCTGCTCACCCGGGTCGACCGCTCGTTCCTCCAGTACCACGTGCCCAAGGGGTCGGGGTCGATGCCACAGATCGAGAAGAAGCCGAGCGAGTATCTTCGCGGGAACATGTACGCCACCACCAGCGGCAACTATCTGGCGGCGGCGTTCGACTGCACGCGGGCGACCATAGGGATCGAACACATGATGCTGGGGACCGACTATCCGTACGAGAGCACGGGCGAGATCGCCGAGTTCCTCGACGGGATATTGATGACCGAGGAGGAGAAGTCCAAGCTCTACGAGGAGAACGCGGCCCGCTTGGGCTTCGTGATCTAGACGTCCCACACGAGCGACCACTAGCGAGGGCGACAGCCAGGAGGTAGCGGATGTACACCAAGATCCTCGACCCCAAGATCATGTCCACGATGCTCCCGCAGGGATTTCCCGCGGACAAGCTGAGCAAGCCGCAGTACAAGATGGTGGTCGACCGCGACGTGATGGTCACGATGCGGGATGGTGTGCGGGTGGCCTGCGACGTGTTCAGGCCGGACGCACCTGGGGAGTTCCCCGCCATCTACACCACCAGCGCCTATCAGAAGGACCTGGAGTACCTTCCGCAATGGCCGGTCTTCCATTTCCGCGAGACCAACGACATCGAGTGGTTCGTCTCTCGCGGATACACCTACGTCAGCCACGACATCCGCGGTAGCGGCAAGTCGGTGGAGGGCGAGTTCCAGCTCTTCAGCCGCGAAGAGCAGAACGACTTCTACGACATGGTGGAGTGGATCGCCGCCCAGCCCTGGTGCACCGGGAAGGTGGGCATGATCGGTGAATCGCTGTTGGCCTGGGTGCAGTGGTTCACCGCGGCGACGCAACCACCTCACCTGGAGTGCATCGCTCCGTTCGACGCCGGCGCGGACATGTACCGCGACGTGGCTTTCCACGGCGGGATCATGGCGTTGGGGTTCCCCGCCAACTGGTGGACGGCCGAGATCAGAGCCAACTACCGGCTGGGCAAGCCCGGACCCTCTCCCGACGTGGGCAGGTGGGACCTCCCCTGGAACGTCATCCACCATCCTACGTGCGACGACTTCTGGAAGACCCGCAATCCCGATTTCACCAAGATACAGGTACCGGTCTACAGTATCGGGATCCTGCACAAGGTGGGCATCCACCTACGCGGCAACATCCGCGGATACGAGTTGGTCAAGACACCCAAGAAGCTCCTCCTCTGCCACGGAGACTTCGAGGGTGACGAGATGGCCATCTTCAACGCCCGGGAGATGAAACTGCTCCATCTTCGCTGGCTCGACCATTGGCTGAAGGGGAACGACACCGGCTTCATGGACGAAGACCCGGTCAGCGTGTTCGTACGCAACCGCGAGGTCTACCGGCCGGAGAAGGATTGGCCGATCGCGCGGACCGACTACCGCAACCTGTATCTCGCCCCCGGGCCGAGCGGCGCCGTGGGCTCGCTCAACGACGGGGCCCTCACCTGGGAAGCACCGACCGTGGCCGCGGCGCCGGCTCCGCCTGCGCCGCCCGAGTTCGCCGGTGGCCCCGCCGCCCCGGACGGTCGACCCCTCATAGCCTGGACCCCGGAGGACGTCATCGCCCGCGGAGAGACAGCCGCGACCGTCTTCCCCAGCTCGACCAGCTACGATTATCCCGATCCGGACTGGTCGCACTTCTCCGGTCTGGGCACCGCGGTGATGGAGGACGGCATCCCCAACCCGGTCCGCAAGATCCTCACCTTCGCGAGTGAGCCGCTGGCCGAGGATCTGGAAGTCATCGGAAGCATCGTCCTCAATCTCTGGGCTTCGTCCGACCAGACCGACACCGACTTCTTCGTACGGCTGACCGATCAGCTGCCCGACGCCGAGCAGATCCCGGGGATGGCCCCCCGCGGGATCATGCTCACCCGAGGCTGGCTGAAGGCATCACACGCCTGCACCAAGGATGAAGCGAAGAGCCTGGCCTACCGCCCCTACTACCGGCACGACGCGCCGAAGCCCATCGAGCCGGGCACGATCTACAAGTTCGAGATCGAGGTCTGGGCGACTTCCTGTCTTTTCCCCGCAGGACACCGCGTGCGGGTCGACCTGGCCTGCTACGACTCGAACGCGTTCGACTTCGGCGGCCACTACTACGGCCTCAAAGTCGGCCGTGACACCATCTACCACGACAAGGACCACCCGTCCCACATCGTGCTGCCGGTGATACCTAGCGAGTAGCTGCCGGCAGGGGGACGCTGAGCGACGAAACCCGGAGTGAAGTCGGGGCCCTCGACGGTCCACCGTCGAGGGCCCCGTGTCCTTCCTGATCGCGCGACCCAGAAGCTCCCGCTCCCTACCCCTTCCAGAGCACGATATCCCCCAGGTTCTGGTCGACCGTGGTGGCATCGATGGGTCCCAGCTTCTGGGTGAGATAGCCCGTCTTCTCGATCCGGATGGTATAGGTGCCGTCGGGAAGGTCTTTGAGCCAGAAGTCACCGTAGTGGTCGGTCTCAGCCGAGGTGGTCTCCCCGGTCTGGGTGTTGACGGCGGTGACCGTCGCCCCTTTGGTGCACTCATCGGCCTCGGAGTCATAGACCGCTCCGGCGATCCATTTCTGGGGAAGGTTTAGGTAGTAGACCCGGGGACGGGTGGGAAGCTCCGGTCTTAGGAGCTCGGCTCCGGCCATGAGGGCTTCTATCTTGGGGTCGTCTTCCTCTCCGAAGGTAAAGGCTCCGGTGGGGCAGGCATCCGAGCAGCGGGTCTCGGTCCAGCCCTGGTCTAAGAGGTGAGCGCAGAAGGTGCACTTCTGGGCGATGTTGAGATCGTCGTTATAGTAGATGACGTTCTCATACGGGCAGGCCTCGATGCACATCTGGTTGCCCCGGCATTTGTCCGGGTCGATGATGACGATGCCGTCGTCTCGTTTGTAGATGGCCTTGGCCGTGCAGGCTTCGATGCAGGGGGCATCGTCGCAGTGCTGGCAGATGGAGTGGTGGTAGGTGACCTGCACCTTAGGGACGGTGCCTCGCTCTAGGTTGATGACCTTGTTCCAGAACTGGCCGGTGTCGGGTTGGGGTTTGGCGATGGGGGACCAGTCGTTAGCCACGTGCTCGTCTTTACAGGAGACCTGGCAGTTGTGGCAGCCGTTACAGATGGCCAGGTCTATGATCATGACTTTTGACATCATTTCACCCCTTCCGTCAGGACTCCGGCGAGACACGGTCCGGCGGCCGGGTGGCATTCCCGTCCCAGCGCCTCCGGATACTTGGCCTTCATCGCTTCCATGTCGGTCTTCTCCACTTGGGCAAGGAAACCAGAGACCGCGTGCCCGGCGGCATTCTTGGAAAGCACGTTCCGGGGCACGATGGTGTTGATGGCCCCGCCCCGGTCGATCTCGCCGGGCACGATGGGGTCGTACTTGGCCCCGTGGTCGATCCCCACGGCCCCGGGCATGATGCGCTCGGTGACATACGCCCCAGCCAGAACGATCCCCCGCTCGTTGAAGATGGAGACGACATCACCTTTCTTGATCCCCCGCTCGGCCGCGTCCACCGGGTTGATCCACAGCGGATGGTACTGATAGCCGTCGGGTCCCTTGACCTTGCAGGTCTCGATCTCGCGCAGCCACGTGATGTCGTCGTGCTGGGAGTGCACTCCCCAGCGAGGGTGGTTGCTCATGACCAGCAGCGGATAGGCCTTGGAGCGCTCGGTCCCGACCGTCTCCTCGTGACTCTCCCCTCTGGGGATCCACTTCGGCACCGGCGGCCGCTCCTCGTCGTCGGGGAAGTGCTCGGCCAGACCGGTGGCGAAGAACTCGATCTTCCCGGTCGGCGTGGACAGCGGATGGCTATCCGGGTCGTCGTAGAACTCTATGAGGCCGGCCGGGATCTCCTCCCAACCGGGCGCCGGCGGGATGACGTAGTAGCCCTTGTCGTTCAGTTCCTCCCAGCTGATGAGGTCGGCCACACCCGATGTCTCGTAGCCCAGCCTGATGAGGTCCTCGACCGACCTGCCGTCGGTGTACTCCTCGAGAAGCCCCAGCCGTTCTGCGATCTTGCAGACGATCTCGTAGTCGCTCAGGGATTCGCCCAGTGGCTCGACACACCGAGGCTCGGGGAAGAGCATGTTCATCTGACCGCTGAAGAGGTCGCTGCCGATATCGTCTTCTTCCAGCATCGTATTGGCCGGCAGGATCACGTCCGCGATGAGAGTGTCGTTCTCCATCCAGGGATGCTGGGCGAGCACGAACTCGATATCTGGATGACGCATCGCTCGGATGAACTGGTTACCGTCGTTCCAGCAGGTGATCCACGAGGGGGAATCGGTCCACACCATGTGGATCTTCGAACAGCCGTCGGCCGGATACTCGTAGTGGACGAACTGGTCGACCCGGTTCGCCAACTCCTGTTCATTGCCGTACCAACCGATCTCACCCTCGAGGATGGCCTTGGGCACGAGGCACTTGGGGATGAACGACGGGTGGTTCGTATCCAGGGGGGTACCCCCGGTGTACGCCTCCAAAAGATCGGTGATCACGGACGGGAGGGGCGGAGATTCCTGATCGGGCTCGCCGAGCAACCCCCACTCGATCATCTTGGCCTGGTTGCAGCCGGGTCTTCCCAATCCCTGCATCGCCAGGCAGAGGACCTGGAGGCGTGCGGGTTCCGAGGCGTAGGGGCCGCGGATGCCGGGGCCGCCGTTGCCGATGCAGATAGTGGTGCGGTTGCAGGCCCAGTCGCTGGCCAGGGCCTTGATGATGCGCGAGGGCACCCCGGTGATGGGTGAGGCCCACTCCGGGGTCTTGGGCTCCCCATCCTCGCGGCCCATGACGTAGTCCTCGAACTTGTCGACGCCGTAGGCGTGGGTCTCGAGGTACTCCTTGTCGTAGGTGCCGTCCTTGATCCACTGATAAGCGATGGCCAGATAGAGGGCGGCGTCGGTGTTGGGTAGCACCGGTATCCACTTGTCGGCGTGGACCGCGTTCGCGTAGTTGCAGTCCGGCGAGATGTAGATCTGGCGGATGCCGAGTTCGGTCCACCAGTAGCTCAGGCGGCTGGGGAGTTGACCTTGCCAGCCCCAAGGGGTGGTCTCCTGATCGCAGCCCCAGAAGAGCAGGAGGTCTGCGTTCTTCGAGATATCGTACAGCAGGTTCTTCTGGGGCATCTGCTGGCCGACCGGCTCCATGCCCCATGCATGCTTGGCCCCCCAGGTCCAGCCTTCCCAGCTGTCGGGGTCGCGGACCTGCAGAGTGTAACCGCCCAGAAGTCTGAGCAGCTTCCTCCCGCATCCGTGCGGACCGTGCACCACTTTGTTCTCGCCGTGCTGGTCTGACTGGTAGAGGATGGCGGTCGGGCCGTAGGTATCCTTCGTCCGCAGGATCTCAGACGTCACGATGTCGAGAGCCTCGTCCCAGGAGATGCGCTCGTACTTGCTCACCCCGCGGCTCTGTGGGTTGCGCTCGCCTTTCGGGTCGAAGTCCACCCGCTTCATCGGGTAGCGGATGCGGGCCGGTGAATAGACCCGCTTCTTGTAGGCGATGCTGAGGGGGGGCGCCAGGCTCTTGTCGCTCGGTTCGAACGTCTTGCCGCGGGCCTTCATCACCCAGGGCTTGACCTGCTCTCTTGTGTACTTGTCGTAATAGCGCGCCGGTCGGATGCGCAGCATCTTGCCATCTTTCACATCCACCATGCAGGCGTTGGCGCCGTTCCCTACCCCGCACCAACTGATGTCACGCACGATCGTTCGCTCGTCCCCATCCTCATGCTTCCCGTTTTCGGGCATGTCTTCCCCTTAGGCCTCGCCTGTGGAACCGGACTTCCGCGCAAGTAATAGTATGTTCACTATCGGGACTTGTAAAGCGAGACCCGCAAATGCGCTATACTTCCCGAACACTATTACAGACTCGGTTGTCCAACCCGCGCTCTTGCCAGAAGACTCGATCGGATCAACTGCGTCTACAACCGCAGTGCCTCTATCGAGACGCACGGCAAGGAGCTACATCTTGAGTTTCGAAAACCTCGGCCTGGACTCAGGCCTCCTGAAGGCTGTCCAGGCTCTCGGCTACACCGAGCCTACCCCTATCCAAGAGCAGGCCATCCCCATGGCCCTCTCCCGTCGCGACATCCTTGGCTGCGCCCAGACGGGCACCGGCAAGACCGCCGCGTTCATCCTGCCCTCGCTGCAACTCATGGGACGCCGCAAATCCATCGGGACCCTGGTCGTCACTCCCACCCGGGAACTGGCCGGCCAGATCGAAGAGGTCGCGCGCGGTTGTTCCCGCTTCACCGGCCAGCACATCGCCGCTGTCTACGGCGGGGTCGGCTACGAACCCCAGGTCAAGAAACTGCGCCGCGGCGTAGAGCTTCTCGTGGCCACGCCCGGCCGCCTGCTCGACCTGCAGCAGCGTGGCGACGTGGACCTCTCTCAGGTGGAGATCCTGGTCCTCGACGAGGCCGACCGCATGCTCGACATGGGCTTCTGGCCCGACGTGAGGCGAATCATCAATCTCCTGCCCCCCAAGCGGCAGAACATGCTCTTCTCGGCCACCCTCAACCGGGAGGTCATGCGCATCGCCGGCCCGATGCTGAGCGACCCGGTCCGCATCGACGTCGCGCCCAGCGCCACCCCGGTGGAGGCCATCACCCAAGCCATCTACCCGGTGGCCGAAGTGCAGAAGACCGACCTGCTCGTCAGGCTGTTGGAGAAAGAACAACTCGATCGGGTACTGGTCTTCACCCGCACCAAGCATCGCGCCGACCGGCTGTGCCGTCATCTCGAGCGCAGCCGCATCAAGGGCGCCGCCATCCACTCCAACCGGACCCAGTCGCAGCGCCAGCGCGCGCTCGACGGTTTCAAGAAGGGTGAATACCGCGTCCTGGTGGCGACCGACATCGTCGCCCGCGGCATCGACGTCGACCGCATATCGCACGTGATCAACTACGACCTGCCGGCGGTGGCCCAGGACTACGTCCACCGGATCGGCCGTACGGCCCGAGCCGGCGCGACCGGCACCGCCATCAGCTTCTTGGCGGCCGAGCAGATAAACGAGCTTCGTCAGATCGAGGTCTTGATCGGATCGACTCTGCCCTGCCGCGACCTCGACGACTTCGCCTATCTCCAGCGTGTGGTGCCCGCCGAAGACCGAGTGGCCCGCAAACCCAAGCCTCGCATGGTCTACAACGGCAGCGCCCGGAGACGCTTTCGCTAGATCCCCCGGTCGACCTCGGGGCCTGGAGCGCACAGATCGCGCCCGGGTCCCTGGGGGCCGCCGCGATCGCGGCGGCCCCGGCACCTCAGGTCATCAAGAGCCGCGCGGCCTCCAGGTACTTCTCCCGAGTCTTGGTGACAACGTCGTCGGGCAGCGGGGGAGCCGGCGCCTCCTTGTTCCACTTGATGGACTCCAAGTAGTCGCGCACGAACTGCTTGTCGAAACTGGCCTGCGACCGGCCGGGCTCGTAGTCGTCGGCCGGCCAGAACCGGGACGAGTCGGGCGTGAACATCTCGTCGATAAGGATGATCTCCCCGTCGTCGGTGAGACCGAACTCGAACTTGGTGTCGGCGATGATGATCCCCCGCTCGAGGGCATGCTCGGCGGCGAACGTATAGAGGGCGATGCTCGTATCCCGGACCTTCTCCGCGATCTCGTCGCCCACCGCCGAAGCGGCTTCTGCGAACGAGATGTTCTCGTCGTGCCCTGAATCGGCTTTGGTCGAGGGCGTGAAGATGGTCTCCGGCAGCCGCTCCGATTCCCGCAATCCCACCGGCAGGTCGATGCCGCACACCGTGCCCAGCGTCTGGTACTCCTTCCAGCCGGATCCGGACAGATATCCGCGCACGATGGCCTCGATGGTCAGCGGTCTCGCGTTGCGAACGAGGACCGTTCGCCCTTCGAGCTCGTCGTAGTACCAGTCGACGTCCGGATACCATTTGGGTCCCGGGTTCGGATCGACGATGTGATTGGCGATGATGTGCCCGGTCTTCTCGAACCAGAAGTTGGAGATCCGAGTCAGCACGCGTCCCTTGTCCGGGACGGGCGTGGGTAGGACGTGATCGAACGCCGAGATCCGGTCGCAGGCTACGATGATCAGGTGCTCGTCACTGGGCTTGTACACGTCCCTGACCTTGCCTCTCCGGTAGAGGGGGAGGCCTCGCTCCTGCGTCTCGAACATCGCCGCTTGCGTCTTCACCGATCATCCTCCTGTTCCGCTGTACCCGCCCTTCATATATAGCATGGGCCGCAGTGATGCTAGCATTCCCATCATGAGCGAAGACACACGCAGCAGCCGCGACGCCCAGACCCGCGACGATCTGGTCGGCGCCAACCGGGAATTGTGGGAAGGTTGGACCGAACTCCACGTCCCCAGTGAGTTCTACGACGTCGCCGGTTTCCTCGAGGGGCGTGACAGCCTCGACGCGGTCGAGGTGGAAGGCGTGCAGGGGGCAATCGGCGACGTGAAGGGTAGGTCGCTCCTCCATCTGCAGTGCCACTTCGGTCTCGACACTCTATCGTGGGCGCGTCGGGGCGCCCGGGTGACGGGCATCGACTTCTCGCAGAAAGCGCTCGGTCATGCTCGGCGTCTGGCGCGAGAGCTGGGTATAGCGGCTCGTTTCCTCGAAGCCGACGTGACCGATACCGCGGCGGTCATCGCGGCCTTGGCCGGCGACCGGTTCGACGTGGTGTTCACGTCGCACGGCACCATCTCCTGGCTGCCGGATCTCCGCCCTTGGGCCGACACGGTCGCGGCGGCGCTGGCTCCGGGGGGCACGTTCTTCATCGCCGACTCGCATCCCTTCACGTGGATGTTCGACGAGACGACCGAGCCCGAGTTGCGCTTTCGTTTCGACTACTTCGACCGCTCCGCCCTCCGTTGGGAGGAGAAGGGCTCGTACGCCGTCCCCGACGGAGACTTCGCAGGCGTATCGTACTCGTGGCAGCATGGTCTGGAGGAGATCGTGGGGTCGCTCACCGAGGCGGGGTTGACCGTCACCTCTCTGCGCGAATACCCCCATCTCGCCTGGCGATGGTTCCCCTGGATGGTCAAGGACGAAGAGGGCTACCGACTCCCCGAACACATGCCTCGGATACCGCTGATGTTCTCCTTGACCGCGACCGCTCCGGTCGAGGCGGCCCGGACATCCACCACCGACCGAGGCACATCATGAAGATCGGTCTCGCCCATGCGTCCGACATCGAGGCTGTCCTCGCTCTGATCGAAGAGTTGCTCGCGGAGTTGGGAGAAGAAGGGGAAGAATTCGCCCGGATAGACCGAGAGAAGCTCCATGCCGACATCCGGAGGGACCTCTATTCTGGTCGATTCATGGCCCTCCTGGCCCTGGACGCTTCGGACACCCCGATCGGAGTCCTGACCCTTTCCGCGAGCTTCGCCCTCTACGCGGGCGGCGAGTACGGCGTTATCGACGAGATGTACGTGCGGCCGGAATACCGCTCCGCGGGCGTGGGACGGCGGTTGATAGAGGCGGCGGTGACCCTGGCGAGGAGCAAGGACTGGTTCCGGCTCGACGTGACCGGCCCGGTCGCGGCGTTTCCCGGGAGTCCCGATCGGGCCGTGGCCTTCTACGAGCGGGCCGGTTTCGAATACACTGGTCCCAAACTGCGGCTCCTTGTCCCGACCGACGAGCGAGGGAAGGCACGATGACCGAGTGGTACCGCCTGGAGGTGGATGAAGCTCTTCGCGAGGCGGATAGTGACGTCCAGGGCCTCCCCGAGGCGGAAGCCACGCGGCGCCTCGAAGAACACGGACGGAACGAACTGGTCGAAGCCGGGACCAAGAGCCCGTGGCGCATCCTTCTCGACCAGTTCACCTCGCTCCTCATCATCATCCTCGTGATCGCGGCGATCGCGTCTGCCGCCCTCGGCGACTACAAGGACGCCGTCGCCATCGTCGCCATCATCATCCTCAACGCGGTGCTCGGTTTCAGGCAGGAGTACCGCGCCGAGAAGACCATGCAGGCGCTCCGCCAGCTCTCAGCGCCCCTGGTCCGTGTGAGGCGCGACGGTCTGGTCCGGGAAGTGCCGGCGCCCGAGTTGGTCGTCGGCGACATAGTCCTCCTCGAAGCGGGCAACATGGTCCCCGCGGACTGCAGGGTGATCGAGTCGGCCAGTCTGCGCGTGCAGGAAGCCGCGCTCACCGGGGAGTCCGAGCCGGTGGAGAAGGCGGCCGAGTCGCTCGACCAGCCGGAGGTCTCGCTCGCCGACCGGCTCAACATGCTCTTCATGGGCACGGCGGCGACGTACGGAAGAGCGGAAGGCTTGGTCGTCGCCACCGGCATGGACACCGAACTGGGCAAGATCGCCGGGATGATCCAGGGCGTCGAGCGAGAGGCGACCCCCCTTCAGAAGCGACTCGCCCAATTGGGCCGCTGGCTGGCGGCCGCCGCCCTGGTGTTGGTGGTCATCATCTTCGCGGAGGGGCTCATCCAGGGCGAAGGCGTGCGGATCATGTTCCTGACCGCGGTCAGCATGGCGGTCGCCGCGGTACCCGAGGGCCTGCCCGCCATCGTCACCATATCTCTCTCGCTCGGAGCCCAGAGGATGCTCCGGCGAAAAGCCCTCATCCGCAAGCTGCCGGCGGTTGAGACATTGGGTTCGGTGACGGTGATCTGCTCCGACAAGACCGGCACGCTCACCGAGAACCGGATGACGGTGATCATCCTCGACGTCGTCGGTGACGAGGTCGACCTCCAACAAGAGATGCGGCACGGTCGGCCCGCCCCCCTTGCTTTGACGGAGGCCGACGAGGGAGCCCGGATCCTCCAGGACAAGCCCGCGGTCGCGCTTCTCGTGGCCGGCGGCGCACTGTGCAACGACTCGGTCCTGCAGATAGCCAGCGTGGGTGAGAACTCCGACGTGGCCACCAAAGAGCTCCGGGCGCTGGGCGATCCCACCGAGGGCGCCCTCGTGATCGCCGCGGCGCAACTGGGCCTGCTGAAGTCGGATCTCGGCCGGGCCATGCCGCGGGTGAGGGAGGTCCCCTTCGAATCGGAGCGCAAGCGGATGACCACCGTCCACGCCGCTCCCGACCAACCTCCCTACGGCCTGGAGGAACTCGCCGCCTTCCTGGCGACGGAGGACGCACGGTTCGTGTCTTTCACCAAGGGGGCGCTTGAATCGCTGATGCCCAACGCGGTCGGTCACTGGGATGGGGAGCGCATCCTGCCCCTCGACGACGTCACCCGGGCGCGCATAGTACGTGCCAACGACGATCTCGCCTCGCGAGGGATGCGGGTCCTCGCACTTGGCTTCCGGCCTCTCCGGGAGACCGACCGCCTGTCGGGGGAGGATCTGGAGAGAGACCTGTGCCTGGTCGGTCTGATCGGCATGATCGACCCGGCCCGCCCGGAGGCGCGGGAGGCGGTCTTGACTGCGCGGTCGGCCGGTATCCGTCCGGCCATGATCACCGGCGACCAGCCTCTCACCGCGGCCAGCATCGCCGTACAGGTGGGCATCGCGACTCAGGAAGAGGCGGATTCGCCCGACTTCAAAGTGCTGACCGGGCTCGATCTCGAGCGCTTGACTCACGAGGAACTCGAACAGACCGTCGGCGACGTGTCGATCTACGCGCGAGTGGCACCCGAGCAGAAGCTCAAGATCGTCCAGGCCCTCCAAGAGCGCGGACACATCGTGGCCATGACCGGTGACGGCGTCAACGACGCTCCCGCTCTGCGCAAGGCCAACATCGGCGTGGCCATGGGCATCACCGGCACCGATGTGGCGAAGGAAGCGGCCGACATGGTGCTCATGGACGACAATTTCGCCACCATCGTCGCCGCGGTCAGAGAAGGCCGCACGATCTACGACAACATCCGCAAATTCATCAAGTACCTCATGGCCACCAACGTGGGTGAATTGGCCGTCATGCTGGTCGCTCCGTTCTTGGGCATGCCCCTCCCCCTGCTCCCTCTACAGATCCTCTGGATGAACCTCGTCACCGACGGATTGCCCGGCCTAGCCCTGGGTTTCGAGCCGCCGGAACGGAACGTCATGCAGCGCCGGCCTCATCCCCCGAACGAAGGGATATTCGCGCGCGGTCTGGGGACGCACATCCTCTGGGCAGGGCCGTTGATGGGTCTCATCGCCCTCTTCACCGGATGGGCCTACTGGCGAGCCGGGGACGACTCGTGGCAGACGATACTCTTCACGACGCTGACCATCTCCCAGGTCTTCCACGTGATGGCCATCCGGGTGGAGCGCGAGTCGCTGTTCAAAGCGGGACCGTTCTCCAACCGTCTCCTCTTCGGAGCGGTCCTGCTCACCATCGTGCTCCAGTTCGCCCTGATCTACGTGCCCTTCTTGCAGAGCGTATTCGGCACGCAGGCGCTCGACTGGTCGCACTTCCTCGTGGCGTTCGTGGTGAGCTCGGCTATCTTCTGGATCATCGAGATGCAGAAATGGGTGGTGCGGATCCGCGGACGGCGTCGATAGCGCGCGGTCGCCGCAGCGTCGCCGACGCTGCCCGGTTCGCGTTGACCTCATAGGTCGAGTTGATGATGGTCCCATCCGAGCTGTCGACCACCCTGCACAGGGTCTCGACCACGAGCGGGTCGAACTGCGTCCCGGCGTTCTTCTTGATCTCATCGAGCACCTTCGCCGGCTCGGAGCCCTCTCGGTAGGCGCGATCGGAGGCCATCGCCTCGACCGCATCGGCCACTGCGAGGATCCGGGACTCGAGCGGGATCTCCTCGCCTCGGAGACCGTCGGGATAGCCCGCTCCGTCATAACGTTCGTGATGATGAAGGACCATGCGGCCCAGGTGCCTCAGTGACTCGGATTCACCCAAGACGTCCGCCCCCGCTCTCGGGTGCTGCTTCATCTCCTCGAACTCTCCGTCGGACAGCCGCCCAGTCTTCATGAGGATCTCGTCGGGGAGGGCGAGCTTCCCGATATCGTGCAGCAACCCCGCCGCGCGCACCTGCTCGACCCGCTCCGCTCCCAAACCGAGTCCGTTCGCGATCAACGCTCCATAGCGGGCCACGTGGCGGGAGTGCCCGAGGCCGTACGGATCCCTGAGGTCGACGGCCTTCGAAAGGAGAGCGAGCAGTCCCTCGCTCAACGAATCCTTCACCTCGGCCCGTCTCCGCACCTCGGAATTGATCTTGCGTAGCCGCGTGACCGCCTCTCGAGTGTGGCTGACATACTGCTTCTGACCGAACAGCAAGACGAGTACTGGAGCCAGCACGCAGATAGCACCGACTGCGCCCGTGTACTCATAGCCGATGACCAGCGCGAAGACGAGAGTGCTCAGACCGATGTAGTACGGGACCCGCCAGCGAAGCTGCCGGACCCACGTCTGCTTGAAGCCACCCCCGCGACTCGGGCCGGCGCCGCCGGCGGCCTCGCCGGCCGGCCTCGCGGGTCTGCCGACCTGTGCCGGGATCGCCGGTGGCGACGAAGGGGGAGCCGCCAGAAGTGCGGGAACGGCGCGAACGGCGCCTTCGCCCGCCGATTCGCCGGACACCTCGACCCCTGCCGGCACCCCCTGCCATCTCTGCTCTCCCGGCGTCTCGGCGATGCGGGCGCGATTCCGGCCTTCGGTCTTCGCCCGGTAGACGGCGACGTCGGCATCGTGCAGTAGTTCCTGGGGTCCCGCGTGCTCGAAAGAACGGCCGGCTATGCCGAAACTCATCGTCGCCCGTATCGGCTCAGGGCTGGTCGGCACATCGAATTCGGCGGCTTCGATCGCCGCCCGGATCGCCTCCACCCGAGCGGCCGCGTCCTCGACCGTCGTCTCGGTGAGAAGCATCGTGAACTCCTCGCCCCCGAAACGGGCGACCACGTCGAACTCCCGGACCGACCGTTTGAGTATCTGAGCCACCCCGGCGAGCACGACATCTCCGGCCAGGTGACCGTAGACGTTGTTGATATTGCGGAGGAGATCGAGGTCTCCCATCACCACCGTCAGGGGATGGCCGTAGCGTTCGGCGCGGGCCATCTCCCGCTCCAGTGCATCCTGGAAGTAGCGGGCGTTGTGGAGACCGGTCTTGGCGTCGCTCGTGGCTTGGCGTTCGAGGGCGGGGATCTTCAGGGTCGCTGAGATCAGATAGACCGGCGTCAGCGCGATCACTAATACGAACGGGTTCACCTGCCACACCGCCGCGGCCGCGGCCCCGGCGGCCACGAGCGCGCCGTCGATCGCCAGGGTGAGACCACCCAACACCCCCGATTCCGCGATGCTCTCGCCGGTGTTGAGACGGATGGCCAGGGCTACCATGACGTGATTCACGAGGACGAACGTGGCGATGGCCCCTACCATGCGGACCGCGCCCGTCAGCCCTATCTGGGAGATCACTTCTCCGCTCCGACCGTACACCAGCCCAGCAGCGGTGGCGGCCAAGACCATGGAGCAGACGTTGAACAACTGGATGTACCAGAGGGTCTTGTGGAACAGCCAGTCGGCGCCCAATCCGACGAGGGCCACCACGACAGCCGCTTCCGGCCCCAGCAGGACGAGGACGAACCCGTACACCGCCAACGCCAGATCGTAGCTCGACTTGGGAGTGGCCCCCTCGACTTTCCGTACGTACGCCAGCGCCGCCACGACCCCGCACGCCTCGAGCAAGATCAGTTGCGAGGTGTCCAACGGATCACCAAGCCGGCTGCAGGCCCACCCGACGGCCGCAAGGCCGGCGACGAACACGAGCCCGAGGTAGACCCGGGATGTGATAGGGATGGTCTTCATCGATCCTGTTCTTTCACCTCTGCGACCGGCTTGAGCGGCGAGGACCTCGTCGGCCTCGCCGCTGCGCGCCCGGTCACCAGCCGCCCCGCCGCGTCACCCACACAGGGGACACGACGGGGCCTTCTCCTTGTCGTCATCCCCACTTGGACCAGTGGATCGCTTTCGACCGCCAGGGGACGGCCGCGTCGGCGGCGGGAGGCGTGACCGCGTTGGACCGCCATAGCACGGCCACATCGTCGGTGGGCGCCACCGGATCCACAGACACGACGCCCGCGTTCGAACGCCACAACACGGCCATATCGTCGGGGCTCGCAGATGTCGCCACCAGCGATCCGCACACGGCGATCGCCGCGATCAGCATCACGACCGAGATCAGCCCTATCGACCGCAGTCTCTTCTTCAGCATCGTACTTCTCCTTCCGTCCCTTCCCTTCCAGGAATCTCTGCACGTCGCTGGGGATTCCTGTCGAGGACGGCAACAACAGAAAAAGCCTCGGCATCCGACGAAAGCGGTGTGCCGCGGCCCATGAAGAAGTCGCTCGTGCTGCTCATCCGTCAACCACCCCCTTTCGCAAACGTGGGCGCCGACCCGGGTCGCCGCCAAAGTGCGTGAGTGTGCCTTCGGCAGCTCGGCCATCCTAGCTTTCGCCTTAGACCCGGAGCTTTGCGCCCCCCGGTTTCCCGAGGTTTGCTCTTGTCGGGGCAGTGAACCTGCCGTTCCGCTGTTCCCTGGGCGATCTCCTTGTTTGGTTGCACCTAGAGTAGTCGGATTATCGGCAGAGTCGAACACAAACTTTAGCGCCGCGTGGAGAAGGGGGCGGAAGAACTAGAGGATGTGGGCGTCCCGCATCCAGTCCAGGGTGTCGGCGATGGTCTCCCGGAACGGGCGGGAGACGAAGCCGAGCTCCCGTCGAGCCTTGTCGCTGCACATGAGACTGTTCGATGAGATGACGTCCAGCGAGTAGCTCGTGAACAGAGGCTGCTCGCGCCGCAGACCATAGTAGGCGGGGAGGATGAAGCTCACCGAGCGGGTGACGCCGAAGGGCAGACGGAACCGGGGCGCAGACACGCCTGTGAGCTCGGCGATAGTGCCCATCAATTCGGCCACACTCACCTCGTTGCCGGCCAGCACATAGCCTTCGCCCCGGCGGCCTCGCTCGGCAGCAGCGATCGTCCCCTGGGCCACGTCGCGCACGTCGACGAAGTTGTACGCACCGTCGACGTAGACAGGAAGACGGCCCTTGGCGCAGAGACGAACGAGGTTCCCGGTGTGAGAAGGTCGGAGATCGTAAGGACCGATCACTCCGGAGGGGAAGACCACGACGGCGTCGAGACCCTCGGCGGCCGCTGCGAACACGAGCCTGGTGGCCTCGGCCTTCGACTTGGCGTAAGGACCTCGGACCCCGGCGGGATCCAATGGGGCCTCCTCGTCGAGGGCGATCCCCCGAGCGGGCTCGGCCAGGGCGTGCACCGTACTGGTGTAGACGAGACGGCCGACCCCAGCCTCCCGGCAGGCGGCCAACACGTTGCGGGTGCCTTCCACATTGGTCGCCCGGAGTCGTTCCAGCCCGCGAGAGCCGATCGACACGATCCCGGCGGTATGAAAGACCGTCTCGGCCCCCGCGAACACCCGGAGCAAAGAATCGTGGTCGCGGACGTCTGCCCGAGCCGTCTCGACGTCCAATCCGGCAAGCGCGTCGACTCGGCCACTGGGTCCCACCAGGGCGCGCACCCCCGTGTACCCGGCGGTCAAGAGTCCCCGCACCAATACGCTGCCGACGTGGCCCGTCGCCCCGGTCACCACGGTCGCCCCCGTCACGAGTGTCACGAGAGCGTACCGATCACCTACATCCTACCTATCTCGATCGCCTTCAGAGGGCAGGCGCGCGCGCAATCGCCGCATCCTTGGCAGGGGAAGGGGTCGGTCATCGGCGCCTCGTAGGGCGCCTCCTGACAGAGAAGCTTGCGGGGACAGGCCAGGACAGCCGTGCAGACACCCCGCTCGCATCTGTCCGGTTCGCACCGACGGTAGTCGACGAGAGCCGTCTTACCGGGCATCGTCTTCCGGCTCCTCGGTCCGTCGGGCTTCCTCGAGTTCTTCCTCGAGTTCCTCGAGCTCCTCCCACATGAACGGCGGGACGGAATGAGCGGGCCACCTCGCCTTGAGTTCAGCGATCTTCTGCTCTATCTCCGTGATCCGATCCATGTTCGCCACCGCCCTGACGATCGTCCGCCGTCCAGCCCCCGATGATACTCCGGGCCGGGGAGGCTTGCAGCCCCGGAAGCCACGAAGCTCCGCTACCAATCCCCTCCCATCGTCCGTTCCCAATCGTGCATGAAACTCCTACGCGATCGGAAGCGCGCCCATCGTTCCCGGAGGGTCATGGCCCTGTCCCCGCCGAGAGTATCCTCCAGGGTGAATCGACACTCTGCCGGTCTCGGCGCGATTCTGAGCGACGCTCTCATCGGCCCATGACCTCGGCTCGAGGCCGCGCCTTCCCGCGCCGGGCGGTCTTCCGGGTCTCCCGGTTCCGTTCGGCGTTCCGCCGGAGTATCCGCAGGCCCAGGCCGGCCTTCTCGAGGCATCCTCCCGCAGAGAGGGTCCCATCGGCTTCGCCCCTGAAGCAGTACCAGCAACCCGGACACGACCGCACCTCGGCGAGGGCCGCCTCCGAAGAGATCACCGAGATGTCGTCTCTCAGCACATGCCCGACGGCCGGGGTGTCGACGCAGGGATGGAGCCGGCCGAAAGGATCGACGCTGAAGTACTTGCGGCCGGCGTTGCAGGCGCCCGGCGCGTCGCCGGCAGCCAGAGCGGGCAGGGTGCGCAGGTAGCCTTCGGAGTTCAGCATGCCCCCGGACGTCCGCCTGAGATCGACCAGGGAATCGGCCAGCGCGAAGGGGACCGGGGCGAAATGGGCAGCGCTTCCCGTCTTCTGTCCGTGGTACGGCTGGACGAGGATGTACACGCCCAGGCGATCGGCCAGTCCGACCAGTTCGGTGATGGTCTGTAGGTTGCGCGAAGAGATCACCGTCATGAAACCGCCCGTCCGATGGCCGACGAGGAAGTCGTCCGCGAGCCACTCGAGGCAGCGGAGGGCCTTCTCGTGCGCCCCCGCCAGACCGCGCCCGGCATCGTGCACCGCGGGGTCGGTGGAGTCCAAGGAGACGAGCAGGCTGTCGAGCCCGGCCTCGCGAAGAGCGACGACCCGCTCCCGAGTGAGAAGGCTTCCGTTGGTGACGGTCGAGGTCCACATCCCGAGCGACGAGGCATGAGCGACGATCTCCTCCAGGTCGCGGCGCAAAGTCGGCTCGCCCCCAGTGAAGTTGACCAGCCTCGCGCCGTACTCGGCCACCTTGTCAAGACCGGTCTTGACCTCGGCCGCGCTCAGTTCGTCCCGAGGGTCGCTCGGATGCTTCCAGTAGCTGCACATGGCGCAGCGGGCGTTGCAGCGATAGGTCAGCTCCCACACGCAGTTGAGGAACCGCTTCGACCCCAGCGCCGACGCCCCGGCGGTGAGACAGAAGCGCATCCAGTCACCGGTCGTCCTCATCCCTGTCTGCCCTCCAGGGGGTCCGTCACCTGACCCAGGAACAGGATCGATCCGGTGGGCAGATGGCGGATCACGAACAGGAACGGACGATCCAGAGTGATGCTGCCCGGGCCGATCCCGCCGACCTGCACTACCATGGAGGCCGCGGCCGCCTCGATGCCGCTTTCGTCGATGGCGATCGTGCCTCCGTGATAGACCTCGTCGACCCAGATGCCGGTCGGGCCGCCCGCTTCAGCGCCTTCCGCGGGCTTGTAGGCGCGGCTCAGATCGGCCTTCTCGCCGGCGAAAGCGTCGATCATGCCCAGGGAGATCAGGGCGTCTTTGAGTTCGATGCCCGTGCCGAACTCGAACTTGGGAACATGCACGGCGATGAGGTCCCGGGGCATGTCGGTGAGCAAGGTCTGGAGGCTCTCCGCGGTCGTGGCGGCCACCGCCTGGTCCAGCGATCCCTCTTTGGGAAGAAGGAAGACCATGGAGAGATCGCCCCATTCCCTCTCCTTCGCCCCCTGGAGGGGCAGTTCGACCGCCCCCCACGTGTCGTCCTCGGCATAGCCGAAGTCCATGGTGTGCCCCATCATGGGCACGTCGACCGTGGTGCCGTCCTCGAGATGGAAAGGCGCCGGCTGAGTGTTGCTCGGGGGGAAAGCGTAGGTCCACGACGCCTTCAGGTACAGCGCGTTCGCGAGGACGAGCGCCGTGTACTCCTGGGGCAACGAGCCCGGGGGGAGGATGTCGGTGATCAGGCCCTGGGTCTTGTCGGCGGCCCAGGCGTTGATGATCTGCCGCGCCTCCTCGGTGTTCGCCGGGGCCTGGTGGAGTTCGGCGCCGTAGTCCTGGGCCAACAGGTCCAGATAGCCCGGGAGTATACGATCGAAGACCGGCGGAAAGACCCAAGCCGAACCGGCGACGGTGAGCTTCTCCACCTCGGTGTCGGCGATGTCGAGATCGAGAGCGTCGAAGGCCAGGTGGAGCGATCCCTGGGGAAGAGTGAAGTGGAGGACGTCGGCCATCTGTCGCTCGGTCTCGCCGCCCGCGCCCGCGTAGGTCATGGCCAGAGCCAGCGAGAGGCTGTAGGGCGAGAAGACCAGGTTCTGGCCCAACTGGTCGTCCGCCTGCCGGGCCACGTTGAACAGGTCGAGCGCGAAGGCGGTATTGCCGACGACCAAGGCTTCGACATCGCCGGCGGCCACCTGTGGATCGGTGATCCTGACTTCTGACGACGCGGGCAGCGAAGCATCGCCCGAGTCCGATGGACCCGCCGTACCGCAACCTCCGGCCCCCAGCGCCAGCATCGACATCAGCGTCAACACGAGCATCGACATCAGTGCACGTCGCATCTCTCCTACCCTCCTCTCAGCGTCGGCCGGTCGTCAATCCGCCGGTCCGACGACCTCGTACAGGATCTGGACCACCTCGCCCCGCCGGGCGAAGATGTTGGGGTCCCAGCCGGGACCGAACCCGTCCAAATGATCGAGAAGACCGTTGAACTCCGCTACCCGCACGTTCTCCACATGCACCGCCGGTACCCCCGCCACCGAGCCCACGTACCCGGCGGGTGGTGCCTCGAGCACGTCCGGCTCCACTTCGCGGATCGCCCGCACCGCCACCGTCACCATCTGGGCTCGGGTCAGCCGGTCCCAGGGCCCGAAGGTGGTGGCCGAGTATCCGCGCATGAGCCCGGCCAAAGCCGCCGCCGCCACGTATTCGTGGGGATAGAGATTCTCGGGATCGTCTGGCCCCAAGTCGGAGAACGGGCTCGGGACCACGAACCGTTCGTCCACTGGAAACCCCAGAGCATTTATCAAGATCTTGGCCGCCTGAGCCCGGAGTAGCGGATGACCGGGGTGGAAGGTCCGGAACGTACCGTTGAGATACCCCGAGATGAATCCTCGGTCGGTGAAGTCGAGGATGGCCGCCCGACAGGGGTCGTTCGAAGCCACATCGAGGTAGTAGTCGTAGGGCTCGGCGTCGTCGGGTTCGGCCAGCCACAGCTTCGATCCCCCGGCGTCGAGGCGTTCGACGAACACGACCCGTCCCCGGTCGACCTGGGGCTCCGCCATGCCGGCCCCGGCGGCCAACTCGATCGTCTCGCCGCCGGCCGCGTCGTACACCATGATCCGGCCGAGATAGCCTTGATCACCCGGCAGTCCCGCCGCCGACACCCACGCCACCATCCCGTCGTCCACCGAGAAGCCGAAGGACGACGTCGGCGATCCCGCCAACGTCGTCACGGCGTCCGTCGACAGATCCCGCACTGCCAACACCTGTCGCCCGTCGTCGGTCGAAGTCTGGGTCACCAGCAGATCGCCGTCGAGTGTCGCTTGGATATGGCCGGAGGTGCTGGCGACGAGTCGGACGGAACCGGTGACCAGATCCACCAGATAGAGCGACTCCCGGTATTCGTCAACGCTCGGCCATCCATGGGTGACCCAGACGGCCCTCCCGGCATCGACCTGGGGCTCCAGCGAGACGGTGAGGTTGATGGCGCCTGACGGCTCCGCCCACAGCTCTCGTGTGACCCCGGTGGAGAGATCCAGGTGGAGCATCCGATGCCGCAGGCCGTTCCAGCTCTGCCAGACAACGTCGTCGCCATCGATGTCAGGGTACCCGCAGGCCTCCTCCCGACCCGGACTGAGCTTGCGCACAAGGCGGGTGGCCGAATCGTAGAGCATGACCTCGGGTTCGTACTGGAACCCGAACTGCGACCACACAACCCGGCCGTCGTCCACCACGGGAATCCCGTTCGTCAACTTCAGGAACAGCGGCATGGGCACTTGGGCGCCGACCCCACTCCCCAGATCGCGGACATTGAGATCAAGGACCCACTCGTTCGGGTCGGTGCCCGGACGTTCCGACCCGAAGGCCACCAGACCGCCGTCCATGTCGAAGAGGACTCCGCGTACGTAGTCGTACAGGACCCCGCCGTCGTCGCCGGACTGAGTGACGCTCGACACGGCGCCCGTCGCCGCGGAGCCGCAGGTCGTCGAGAGCGTCGAGGCGTCGGCCGCGACGCCGGTCGAGACCGCACCACCCCCCAGGCGGTAGACATCGTACGTCGACTCGAGCGAACCCGCTTCGGCCTGACCGGTCGACACGACCACCACACCGTCGTCGAACTGGAAGCCTTCGATCGACGCCGGCCCGGCGAGCGCGTGGACGCTCCAGCCGGTCGGCGGATCGGGGACGTAGCCCGCGGCCTGCGTGGGTCGGGGCAGCGCGAAGAGGAGAAGGGCCGCGGCCACGCAACCCCCGACGATCATCAGCCACACTCCTGGCGGCAAGGTCCCAGCGGAACGCTGCCGGTCGGGCCTGAAAGCCCTTGAACGTCGACCCGCGGCACCGCTGCCGCGCAGACCCGCACCGATGACCCGCCCCATACCGAATCACCTCCGTCTCGCCGTCCTCATACGACGCGGTTCGGGCGCAGAAGGCTCCGGAGTCGAGACCCCGATCGAGCACCGCGGGTGGCCTATCTGATCGACTCCTCCGGGAGAGTCTCGGCGAAGTCGGCCCCCTGGGGCAACGGCATGAGCTCGTCGAACACCAGATGTGGCGGCTTCGGCGCCGGGCTGCCACCGGCCGAGTCCATGACTGTCAGCGACGCTTCCACGTCGGCCGTGGTCACGCCCAGTTCCTCCAGGGCCCACGCATACACGCGGATGTAGACACCCCGCCCGCCGGTCATCACCATCTTGGCGTAGCCCGGGACCTGGTGATCGTCGGACCACGCTTCCTGCCAACCCGTCCGCAACTCAGCCGGCCATTCTGCGGCCGCCTCCTCAGGATACTCCTCGAGTTCCGCCGCGATCCGACCAGGCTGGACGTCCGTCGAGTAGCGGATGCCCGTAACCTCCACATCCACCCCCATGGAGTGCAGCCGCAGGCCGTCGAGAGCGAGCCCGAAGACAGGGAACCCGCTGCTGCCGGCTTCCGCGAGGGTCGCCGCCCAGTCGGCCTCGGCATAGGAGAACACCTCCTCGGGCGCCGGTAGCCGCACCGTGCCCAGCGGGACGAGACGCCGGGTGATCTCGACCGTCCCCCGGTAGTCGTCCCATTCTTGGCTCTCCCACACGACGAGCCCCGTCGCCGGGTCGATGCGGGCGGAATAGCTTCCAGGACGCGAGCCGTCGTGGGTCTCCTTCAACGTCGCCGTGCAGGTGTCGCCCTCCCACTTCAGATCCTTCAGCGAGTAGGGACCGTCGTAGGTGAGCGGTGACTCGAGGAACGCCATCCTCAGGGGATGGGGCTTGCCCTCGAGGATGGAGCCGCCTCGATATCCGAGTTGCGTATCGGGAGTGCGCACGGTGATCAGCATACCCGCCGACCCGACACCCACCTCCTGGAGCTCGATCCGGAAGAGGCCCATCTCCGGGACGATCAACGCATCCACCCGAGCTCCGTGACTGGTGGTGGCCACGACCTCCAGGGCGTGGCCCGCCGGGACCGCCTCGATCCCGTTCACCCTCTCCGGGTCGGGGCCGCCGCAGCCCGAAGCAAAGGCCGAGACCCACAGGAGTGCCGCCACCAGGCTGAGCGTCAGAGCCACCGAGGCCGGTTTCATCCAGACCAACACACACCCGCCGGTCTGCCTCTGCAGGTTCATCGTCGTTTCCCTCCAACATCCTCGATGACCTTCGCCCAGGTCGAGCCGTCAGATCTGCCGATGTGCCTGGTCCCTGACGAACTCCACATGCGTGTAGACGATGCGGAAGCCCTGCCGTTCCATGTTTCGCTTGGAGTCACTACCCGGCACCGCTTCGGTGACGGCCAGGTCGCAGCCCGCATCGCGGGCCAGCTCGAGCCGATGCCGCTGGATCGCCGTCTGGATGCCGCGCCTACGGAAACGCGGCAGAGTGGAATCCCCGGCCAGCCAACCCACTCCCCCGTCGATCACCAGGCTGCCGGTGCCCGCCGGCTCGTCGCCGACCCAGGCCATCACCAGCAGTGCGTCGTCACGCGCCGCCATGATCCGACCGAACTCCTCATGTCCCCGCTCGGAGGAACGACCGTCGGCGAAGCCACGGGCGGCGGTCTCGCCCCACATGGCCCGCTCCCCGGGCCTGCAGACCCGCACCTCAAGGCCGGGGACCTCATCGGTCGCGATGGACGGGCCCACCGACGAGGTCTCCTCAGGCGGCGGCGACCCCTCAGGCGGCCGCCGAGAGGGCCGCGCTCCGTCCAACTCGAGAGCGAGCAGGTGCTCGAAACCACTCGCCCGCCACCCCCGCCGGCTCAGACCTCGAATCAACGACTGGTCCGCCAACGGACAGATGCTGACACCGGGAGTCTCACCCCGCGCCGTGAAGAAGTCCTCCAAGAGCGCCAGGTCTTGATCGTCCACGGGGCCGGTCACGCCCACACCGGCGGCCACATTGACGGGCGACCCCGCCCCCAACCACAGAGCCACACCGTCGGCCACATCGACACATTCGGCCGGGACCCCGGGGAGCACGGTCCGAGCGATCTCCGCCAACCGTCGGAACTCCGCGCAGATGAGGGCCTCGAGACGACGGGCGAGGGCCAGGTCGGCGTGGATCATGATGGCGCTCCCCTCACCGTGGAGGCCACTTCCTCGCGAAGGCGGCCGAAGCGCCGGAACGGATCGCCCGTCCGTGGGCGAAGCAGGCGACGGCGAAATCGAGCCCGCCAAGGACCCGGAGGCTCTCCATCCCCGTGTCGAGGTCCTCGTGGATAGGGGAGCGGACGAGCCGGACCGTCCTCGCCGCCGCGTCGCCCACGAACAGCACCCCGCCGTCGCCGGGCCACAGATACGCCACATGTCCTCGGGTATGGCCCGGGGTGCACACCGGGATCATCCCTCCCGCCACCGGTATCTCCTCGCGGTCGACGATCTCCGCGTCCACCGTTGCCGGCGCGATGCGCGACGGGCCACGCCCGCCGACCAACTTGAAGAGCCAGCCGACGGGGTTTCCGGGGGTCGGCTGATAGGGCCGAGACGCGAGTCCCGTCCGCACCATCTCCGCATCCGCCCGATGCATCCAGACCCGAGCGCCGGTAGCGATCTGAGCCTCAGCCAGACCGCCGGTGTGATCGGCATGGAGATGGGTGACGACTATATCGGTGATCTCCTCGGGACGGCGTCCCGCATCACGGATAGCCGCGACTATCCGCCTCCAGCTGCCCCTGACGCCCGCATCGACCAGAGTCAGACTCTCCGGACCGGAGATGAGAAAGACATTGACGAAACCCAACGAGATCCTGGAAACCCTATCGGTGACCGGTCTCAAGCTCATTGCCGTCCTCCTCGTCTCGAAACGCACCGAGCGTCGGTCCGCCGGGGGCTCGTGCCGGCCGCATCTATCAGTTTAGCGCCGCTCATGAGAACCTATACGGCAACCAGGAGGTGTCTTTGAGCGAGAGGACCGCAGTGAGCCGCGGGGGACGTGTGTGACCGGCCTCACCACCGCAGAGGTTCGCGACCGAGTAGCCGCGGGGCAGACCAACGTCACCCCCCGGCCGGGCGGCCGCACCACCTGGGACATCGTCCGCACCAACACCTTCACGTGGTTCAACCTCATTCTGGGTGTGCTGTTCGTGTTCATGGTGACCTTCGGGTCGTACCGGGACGCGCTGTTCGGCAGCATCATCGTCATCAACACGTTCATCGGGATCATCCAGGAAATGCGGGCCAAGATCGCCCTCGATCGTCTGACCCTGCTCACCGCTCCCGCGGCCAGAGTCTTGCGCGACGAGAGCGAGATTGAAGTCCCTGTCTCGGATGTCGTGCTCGACGACGTCGTGCGGGTCTCGACCGGTGACCAGATCGTGGCCGACGGAGAGGTGCTCGAATCCCGGAGCCTCGAGGTGGATGAATCGCTCCTCACCGGCGAGTCGGTACCGGTGACCAAGGAGAGGGGCGACCATCTCCTGTCGGGGAGCTTCGTGGTGGCCGGCGGCGGACTCTTCCGCACGACTGCGGTCGGGGCGGACGCCTACGCCCAACGGTTGACGGGAGAGGGGAAGCGCTATGTCCGGCTGCGGTCGGACCTGATGGTGGGGATCAACAACATCCTCCGGGTGATCGGGATCGGCATACTCCCGATAGGCGGCCTCCTGATCTGGGCCCAGTTCCGCATGGACGCGACCATGGAGCACGGGGTGACGAACACGGTGGCTGCACTCGTGGCCATGATCCCCCAGGGACTGGTGCTCCTTACGAGCATCGCTTTCGCCGTCTCGGCCATCGCTCTGGCCCGGCGCAACGTCCTCACCAGAGAACTGCCGGCAGTGGAAGGTCTCGCTCGGGTGGACGTGCTCTGCATCGACAAGACCGGGACCATCACCGAGCCGACCCCGGGGTTCGAACGCTTCGAGACGCTCGATTCGGAGCCCGATCTCGAGCCTGCGGCCCTGGCCGCCCTGGGAGCTCTCGCGGGCGGGGCATCTGGGAAGAATTCGACCCTCGACGCGATCACCGCGGCCTTGCCGACGCCATCCGACTGGGTGATGGAAGACGCCGTACCGTTCTCGTCGGCCCGGAAGTGGAGCGCGGCGCGCTTCGCGCGCCACGGCTCATGGGTGCTCGGCGCACCCGAGATCGTGGGGGCCGCCGGCACCGAGATCGACGCATCGGCCGCCGAAGCCCGGGGACGAGCGGCCGAACTCGCCGAGGAAGGGCTGCGGGTCCTTATGCTTTCGCGGACAAGGGATCCGCTCTCAGGCGAGACGCTGCCCCCGGGTCTGGTCCCAGCCGGCCTCGTGATCTTGAGCGAGCGGGTCCGCGAGGATGCGCCTCAGACCCTCGCCTACTTTCGGCAGCAGGGCGTCGCGATCAAGGTCATCTCCGGAGACAACCCGGCGACGGTGGCCACCATCGCCGCGAAAGCCGGGGTCCCGGGTGCAGAGCGGGCGATCGATGCCCGGACCCTTCCCCAGGGCGAGCAACTGGCCGACATCATGGAGACCACCACGGTCTTCGGTCGGGTCGACCCCGACCAGAAGAGCGCCATGGTCGAAGCGCTGCAGAGCCGGGGTCACACCGTAGCCATGACCGGCGACGGGGTGAACGACGTGCTCGCACTCAAGAAGGCCGACATGGGCATCGCGATGGGCACGGGGACCGCCGCCGCGCAGGCCGTGTCGCAGTTGGTCCTGGTCGACTCCCGGTTCTCGACCCTTCCCGGCGTGGTGGCCGAGGGGCGGCGGGTGACGGCCAACATCGAACGGGTCGCGCACCTCTTCACCACCAAGAGCGTGTGGGCGGCCATCCTCGCCATCTCGATAGCCGTCATCAGCGTCTCGTATCCGATCCTGCCGCGACATCTCACCATCATGGACGCGCTGGTGATCGGCATCCCCGGCTTCTTCCTCGCCCTGGCCCCCAACCCGCGCCGGTTCGTGCCGGGCTTCGTCTATCGAGTGGCCCGGTTCGTCATCCCGACCGGGATCCTGGCCGCGATCACGGTGTTGGGCTCGTACCTCCTGATCAGAAGGATGGGGGCGTCCGTAGTCGAGGCTCAGACGATGGAGACCGTGGTCTTCTGCGTCATCGGCTTCCGGGTGATCGCCGCGGTGGAACGCCCCATCCGAGGTTGGCGCCTCGGTCTGCTCCTGTGCATGGCGGGCCTGCTCGCCCTGGCCTTCGCGGTACCGTTCACCCGGAGCTTCTTCGCCCTCGATCTGCCCGCCTGGGAAGTCATCGGGGTGGCTGCCGGCACCTGTGTGTTCGCCTGGTTCTTCGTGGGCCTAGGCTGGAGGATCGGCGACAGGCTGCCTTTCTGGCGAGAGGCGGTCGACCGGGTGGGCCGCGTACCCGACTGACGGGGGGCTCCCGATGACCGACACCCGCCCGATCGGCGTCTCCCGCATCGAACGTATCTACTACGCGACCGGGGCGCTGTTCACGCTCGCGACTTCCATCATCTGGGGGGTCAACACGCTCTTCCTCCTGGGAGCGGGGCTCGACATCTTCGGGGTCATGCTGGTCAACGCCACCTTCAGCGCGGGCCAGATAGCGTTCGAGATCCCTACCGGCGTGGTCGCCGACACACGTGGGAGACGGTTCTCGTTCCTCCTGGGGATCGGGGCTTTGATGGCCGCCACGCTCGGCTACGTGGGATCGGCCGTGTTCGGATGGGGGATGGCCGGGTTCGTGATGGCCTCGGTCCTCCTCGGTTTCGGGTTCACCTGCCAGACGGGAGCCGTGGACGCCTGGTTGGTGGACGCTCTCGACTCGGTCGGCTATTCGGGCAAGAAGGACCGAGTGTTCGCCCGGAGCGGGATGTTCAACGGTGTCTCGATGCTCGTCGGTACTCTCGGAGGGGGGCTGATCGGGCAGTTCAGTCTTACCGCCCCATACTATGTCAGGACCGGGCTGCTACTGGGCGCGTTCGCTCTGACCGCCGTCTTCATGCGCGACCTCGGCTTTCGGCCGCGACCTCTCAAGGTCTCCCGGTTCGGCGACGAGAGTCGCAAGATCTTCCAGGCGGGGATCATGCACGGGTGGCGCCATCCCGTGGTCCGGCCGCTGCTGTTCACCTCCGCCGTCAACGGACTGCTCCTTTGGTACCTCTTCTACGCCTCCCAACCCTACGCGCTCGAACTCCTGGGCGACACGGACCTCGTGTGGGTAGCGGGGGTGATCACCGCCCTGTTCGCCCTCTCGGGGGTGGCGGGCAACTCCCTCGTCGGTCGAATCTCGAAGACCCGCCTAGGCTCACGGGCGGCCTCGGTCCTCGTGGTTTCGATCGGGGGCATGGCTCTCTTCGCGACGGGGGTCGGCGTGGTCGGGCTGCTCAGCCCTCCCGACGGGAACGTAGCGGCCTTCGTGGTCATGGTCGTCTGCTTGGCGGGTTTCGGCACCCTGAGCGGGATCGTCACCCCGGTACGCCAAGCCTACATCAACGAACACATCCCCTCGGCGCAACGGGCGACCGTGCTCTCGTTCGACTCGTTCTTCGGTGACATCGGCGCCGTGGGAGGTCAACTCGGTCTGGGCGCTCTGGCCCAATCACTCTCGAAGGCCTTGGCCTACACGGTGGGAGGGATAGTCTACTTCGTGGCAGTGCCCCTCTACCGTCGCGCGGGAAGGGCGTCGGACAAGGACATCGGCCTGGACGTCTGCGCGGCCGGACGGAACGTGGACGAAACCTGCACCCCCGGCGGCTCGGGTCTCGACTAACGTATGGCGAACAGATTGTTCAACGCTTCGGCGAAGGTCGGATGGGCGAAGACGGCCTCACGGAGCGAGGAAGCGGTCACCCCGCCCATCATGGCCACCTGAAGAACGGCCATCATCTCTCCGCCCTGAGCCCCAAGAACGGCGCAGCCGAGGACGCGGTCCGTCGCTCTCTCGACCACCGCCTTGATGAACCCTCGGGTCTCGTCCGTCTCGAGCGCCCGGGCCACCCAGTCCATCGGTAGGGTGAAGACCGCCACGTCGAGACCCCGTGCCCGGGCCTCTCTCTCACTCAGGCCCACGCGACCGAGTTGCGGGTCGGTGAACACCGCATAGGGCACCACACGACCGGCAGTGGAGGCATCACCGCCTCGCAGCAGGTTGTCGCGCACGATCCGGTAGTCGTCGTAGGAGACGTGGGTGAAGGCCGGGCCGCCGTTGACATCACCGAGCGCATAGATCCCGGGGATGCTGGTCTCCAGCCTCTCGTCGACCACCAGATATCCGCGAGCGTCGACCTCCAGACCCGCCGCGGCCACGTCCAGACGGTCGGTGTTCGGCACCCGGCCGGTCGCGACCAGGAGGTGGGAGCCTCCCACGGAGAGCCGCCCGTCGGGTCCGACCCCCTGGATGACGACCCCCCCGTCGGCACCGGCTTCCACTTCGCTCATCTGGGCGTCGAGCACGACACGGACGCCATCCTCACGGATGATCGCGGTCAGGCTCTCGGCCACATCCGGGTCTTCTCGGGAGAGGATCGTCGGCCCCCGTTGGACGATGGTCACGTCGCTGCCGAACCGCCGGAACATCTGGCTGAACTCCAGGGCCACGTATCCACCGCCCAAGATCACGAGGTGCTCGGGCACGACTTCCAGTTCCATCACCGACGTGGAGTCGAGGAAGTCGACGCGGTCCAGTCCCGTCAGAGCCGGGACGGCCGGGCGGCCACCGACGTTGACGAACACGCGCGTGGCTCCCAGCGTGCGCTCCCCACCGTCGTGCTCCTGCACCGTCACCCTGTCGGGACCCAAGAACCGCGCTTCGCCCCCGATCAACTCGAGGCCCTCGGTCGCCCTCAGTCTGCGCTCCGATCCCGTCCGCCAGTCGTCCACGATGGCTCGTTTGCGGCCCCGCACCGCAGCCAAGTCGACCGATACCGGTCCGGTCATCACCCCATAGTCGGCGGCCCGTCGAGCGACATGGGCCGCGCGCGCGCTGGCAACCATGGTCTTCGTGGGGGTGCACCCCTCGTTGATACAGGTCCCCCCCACGTGCTCCCGCTCCACGAGCGCCGTCTTCCACCCCGCCGCGGCCAGATCGCGGGCCAAGGGGACCCCGGCCTGACCTGCCCCGATCACGATGGCGTCGTAGCGGTCCATAGGGTCCTCCCTTCGCTCTCTACTGCTCCCGAGCGGCTCGGCAGACATCACACGAGGTTCTCAGGGTTGAGCCCCTCCAACTCCGGGGTGACAAAGCGGCCGTCCTCACGCACCAACACGTCGTCGAACCATATCTCGCCCCCGCCCCACTCCGGGGTCTGGATGAGCACCAGATCCCAGTGGACGCTCGAGCGGTTCCCGTTGTCGGCGTCGTCGTATGAGCGACCGGGAGTGAGGTGCAGACTGCCGCCGATCTTCTCGTCGTAGAGGGTGTCTTTCATCGGTCGGGTGATGTGGGGGTTCACGCCGAGAGCGAACTCCCCCAGATAGCGGGAGCCCTCGTCTGTGTCGAGCATGGTGTGGAGTTTCTCGGGCTCACTGGCGTCTGCATCCACGATGCGGCCGTTCTCGAACGTGAGCCGCACCCGCTCGTAGGTCGTGCCATCCTCCAGGGACGGCGTGTTGAAGGCGATGGTCCCTTCGGCGGAATCGCGGACGGGCGCGGTGAACACCTCCCCGTCGGGGATGTTGTTCTTGCCCGCGGCCTTCATTACCGGGATGCCTTTGATGGAGAACTGGATGTCGGTCCCGGGCGCGGTGATGCGTACGCGATCAGTGTGCTCCATCAGTTCCACGAGCGGGCCCATGGCTGCGTCCATCCGGGCGTAGTCCAGGCTCGAAACGAGGAGACAGAAGTCCTCGAAGGCCTGGGTGGACATCCCGGCGGCCTGCGCGGCGGACGGAGTAGGATAGCGGAGAAGGACCCATTTCTTGGTGAGATAGAGGTCCATCAGCGGCTCCGCCGCCACCCGGAACGTCTCGAGGGTGCGCGCGGGCACGTCGGCCATCTCGGAGGCGTTCTCGCCGGCCAGGATATAGATCGAGGCATCGACGTCGTGCAGACGCCGCATGCTCCACTCGGTCTGGAGGTCCATCTGTTCCTTCGCCGCCCCCAGCAGCCAGGCCCGCTGTAGCCGGGCGCTCCCCGTATGCACGAAGGGCACCGCGCCCCGCTTATAGGCTTCCTCGACCAGCACGATCATGAGTTCGCGGGATTCCGGTTCCCCTTCGATGAGAAGCTTCTCCCCCTCCCTCAGCTCAAGAGAGAAGTCGAGAAGGTTGTGGGCCAGGATCTCCAGACGCGGGTCTCTCATCATCCGATCCTTTCTCGCGCAGGCCCCTGCGGCTACGCACGGACAGGGCTAAGCGTACAGATTACCGGTGTTCACCACCGAGTGCACGCCCGATCCAGCGCGCCGCCACCGTGGCCCTCACCCCACTGACCGGGCGTGACAGGCTACAATCCCAGTGACAACGACGATCTGCTGGAGAAGCCCATGGCGACCAAGCCCACGCCCGCCGATAGCCCCCGGACCGACGGAGTCTCTCCCCCGGAGGAGCTGTCGCCGAAGGCAGCCCGGCTGCTGAGCATCTTCCCGATGGTGGAGCGGATCGTGGTGCGATGGGGCGATATGGACGCCCTCGGCCACGTGAACAACACCATCTATCATCAGTATTTCGAGTCCACCCGCATCGCCTACCTGGAGCGCTTGGGTTTCGGGCCTCCCACTCTCGACGCCCCCCGTAACGGCCTGGTCATCGCCGCGAACAGTTGCCGGTTCCGCTCACCGGTCTCGTATCCCGACACCCTGCTCGTCGGAGCGCGCGTCTCCGCCCTGGCAGAAGACCGGTTCGCGATGGAGTATGCAGCCGTGAGCACCGCGACCGGTCACGTCGCGGCGGAAGGCGAGGCGGTCGTGGTCTCCTACGACTTCACGACCGGCAACGCAGTGCCCCTCCGAGCCGACGTCCACGCCGCGATCGTCGCTCTCGAAGGACATGAACCCCCGAGGATGTCGCGCCGCGACAGCATCCGGCCGATCGACGAGACGGCCAGATAGGGCCGGCCGGTCTCGTCGGCCGACCTATGGACCTGCGCCCTCAGTCCAGGGGCAGGTTGAAGAAGTCCTTGGGATTCTGGTAGCACACCTTGTCGATGGTGGCTTTGTCCAGTCCGAAGAGTCTCATGGCCAGGATCACCCGGGGGACCATGAAGTAGTCGTTGCCTTCCCCGCCCAGTTCGGAGTTGATGATGATCTGGTCGATCTTGTCGGGGTTGTCGATG